>PPYE01513981.1_pt1 | contig 16874 bp, 12 predicted proteins | sample 1559881 | NCBI WGS metagenome assembly PPYE01 (sample SAMN08240022, study PRJNA423297) | Human gut metagenome, whole genome shotgun sequencing project. | reverse complement strand
CGCACTACTTCCCATACCATTTCCCGTGTATATGGGAAAATATTACCACGCGTGCCATAGTTGGCATTGAGAGAACCCAAATAATACTGCTGATATACAGTTGCGTCACTAAAATAAAGTGACCAGCAGTCTGTTAGCGCATCCTTCTTTCCTAAATAAGGACTGGAAGAATCAGGAATATTACCGTTACTGTCCGTATTATAAGGTAATCCGTAATACTGTCTACTGTAACAGGTATTCAAAAATTGGCGCGTATATTCCGCACTATTGAACACTGTGTCAATAGTAGCATTTCCGCCCGGTGCCTTATCCAAAAAAGAGTTTCCGAATTTAATTTCGTCCACACATGAAGTGGAAACCAAACAAACCGCCGCTCCCAACATCGCACCGATGAACCATTTATTTTGTAATTTCATTGTATCTTTCCTTTATCTATTTTAGAATCCTAATTTCAAGCTCAACGTATAAGTCTTGGACAATGGATAAGAAGGTGCATTAGTAGCTCTTGCCTCCGGATCACCCCACAAATAAGGTGTAATCGTCCACAAATTATATCCTGCAAAAGCCAACTGACATGTATTCAGTCCAAGTTTCTTCATTAATGGGAAGTGAAAATTGTATGCCACCTGAAGAGTTTTCAAACGCAAGTATTTGGCATCTTTCTCATATAAAGTGGAAGTAGCATAATTATTCTTTGCATTATCAATGGTAGCTCTCGGATACTCCGAAGATTGTGACGGATTTTCCGGTGTCCATGTATGATCCAGATGGTATGCCAACAATCCTCCCTGCTCGCTATTGGAAGATGAATAAAACGGTTGACGAAATACATCCGAAATCATACGACTTACATTCCAGGCCCCTGTCCATTGAGTACTTATTTCCAGATTCTTCCAACTGAATCCTAAATTAATACCTAGCATATATTCAGGATCGTCTGTAAAGCCATAGTCATAACTTGCATCATTTGCATCAATCTTACGGTCACCATTCAAGTCAACATATACTGCATCTCCATTTTGAAGAATACTCTCGTGAGTGGGGAACGGACGATTAAATGTCTGCTCATATAGCGCAGGTGTATCCTCATCATAGAAGCGCCAGAAAACATATTGACTACGCGAACCGATACGGTGTCCCTTCTGATATTGATATAAATTATTCTGCGGTGCTTCCTTCTTTTCAAGAATCTCATTCTGATTATAAGAAAGGTTAATACCCGCCCAATAACGGAAATTATCGCCAATCTTATCGTTCCATTTTAAAGAAAGTTCCCAGCCCCAACTGTCTACACTTCCTAAATTTGAATAGGGAGTAATGAACCCTAACATTCCCGGAGCTGTACCGTCACGCAAAAGGATGTCATTACGACGTTCTTTATAATATTCAAAGGTTGTTTTCAGACGGTCATCAAGGAAGTTAATATCAACACCATAGTTCCGTTTCAGAGCTTTTTCCCATGTCACAGCAGGGTTATTCTTAGCTACCTCACGCGCACCCAGACTAACAGTACCATTATCTGTTCCGAATCCATATCCCCAGGCGTTAGTTGCTCCTCCACTTGCCGTTACACGATTTGCCAAGTCACCTAAACCGACATTATATGGATCAGCCATATACATAAACCGCGATCCTCCAATATTATCGTTACCTACCAAACCGACACTGGCACGTAATTTCAAGAAGCTAACCACCGACTTCAAAGGACGGAAAAACTTCTCTTCACTCATCACCCAACCTATAGAACCAGCCGGGAAATAAGAAAAGCGCAAATCGGACGCAAAGTTTTCCGAACCGTTATAACCCACATTAAACTCTGCCATATAGCGGCTCTTCCAATCATAAGTGACACGTCCGACTAATCCGACATATCCATGAGGAATGTCCGAATATAATTTCGGATAATACTCTTTCTGTTGATTATACAAAACTAAGGCTGTCACCGTATGATCACCAAAAGTACGATTATAATTAAAGCTGGCTTCCATATACCAATTACGTTCTATGATTCCCGGACTGGAGAAAGGAGTAGCATAATACATATTTTTAATCAATCCGGAAGATCCCTGACTCGTACGCGGTTGATCTGAATTATTCACATTACCACTAATATTGAATGACAAAGTAGTCGTTTTAGTGACATCCATATCCAAGTTTGTACGATAGTTAAACCGACGGTACTGATAGCTTAAATTATAAGGAAGATCAAACTCACTAAAAAGTCCTCCTTGCGTATAAGCACCTGCAGAGATGAAATAACGTACTTTATCTGTTCCTCCCGAGATGTTCAGATTATGCTGGCTCTGAAGCGTAGAGCTTTTCATAATATAGTCAGCCCATTGTATATTTGGGAAACGAATAGGATCGGAACCATCTGCAAATTTTTGAATCACGCCATCACTAAATAAGGCAGATTTGCCATCACCGGACATCATTTGATTATGAAAACGGGCATAGTCATAGGAACTTGCCTGTTCTACCATTTTTGTAGGCATCAATACAGAAGCAGAAGTAGTAAACGAAATTTTCGCCTTTCCTTCCTTTCCTCGTTTAGTTGTAATCAAAATGACCCCATTTGCTCCACGAATACCAAATACGGCTGTTGCCGAAGCATCTTTCAAGATAGAAATGGATTCAATTTCATTCGGGTCGATATCACTCATACTTTCACGATCCACACCGTCTACCTGAATTAACGGTGAAGAATTTTCCCAAGTAGCTTTACCACGAATAAAAATTTCAGCGGCATCCGCTCCCGGCTCACCGGAATATTGTACGGTAGTCAAACCTGTCATCTGCCCTCCTAATACATTGGAAACCGAACCTACAGATACACGGGTCAATTCTTCTCCCTTCACACTAGCGATAGCTCCTGTCATGGTCACTTTCTTCTGCGTACCATAAGCTACGATTTCCACCTCTTCAAGTGCTGTCACATCCTCTACCAGAATGACTTTCATGTCATTTTTCGCTACTACTTTTTTATCGGTATAACCTATAAAAGATACTTTCAATTTCGCACCGGGACGTACATTTATTCTAAATACACCGTCAATATCGGTAATTGTACCATTAGATGTTCCTTCCGCAAGTACACTTGCTCCAATTATCGGTTCGCCTTGGCTATCTACTACTGTTCCTTTTATAGTACTTTGCTGCTGTACAACTTCGATGGCTGCCGAAGCTGTTTGCAATCCCCATGCAGGTGCAAAAGTTGCTATAGTGAAAAACAGAGCGACAGGTAAGGTTGTCCCCTTTATAAAGTTTTTCTTATTCATATATGTATATGTTCATGATATAAGTATAATTTTAACGGACTTTATATACCGTCATTATTTTAGAATGCAAGCATCATACGGAAATAACCGGCACGCGAATCACGTTCACAAATTATGTGATATCTTCCACCAGCCATACCGTGTGTCCATTGGTTGGCTGGAGAACGCTGTGTGCTACTCCAATAGTGTCCACTGTTAGTTCCTGACTCGACAGAGGTCATCTCATCACCATTTACATTCTTGAGACAACGGTTAATAACACTCAAATTCTTAGCGACTGTATCCCAACACATTATAGAGGGCAAATACCAAGGAGTCACATTTGCCGGAATAGCTTCCGCTTCACGATAAGCCTTGATATACGCATAAGCATGGTCGCAAGTAGAAGGACTACCCATACCTTCGTAACACATAGTAAGTAACTGTGTATTATTGTATCCCATTAGTGCTGGGAAAACCAATGAAGCATCATTCTTGTTAACATCCTTCTCTGTGTTACAACCTACAAACTTGTTTGCCCAATTCTCATCTGAAGTAAACCAGTCTGAATAATAACCGGACTTACTTGAATGGAACATTTTCAAAGCAACATCATTTTGTTCACTATCTTTTACCACAGAATTCTTAATAGATAGCACTATACCGTGCGTACATGCAGGGAAATCGCGACGCAAAGCATCAACTTCTGCTGAATAGAGTTCAGTATGTGTTACACTGGGTTGTGAATTTCCTACATAACATACAATACCAATCACATTCTCCGGCACCGTTTCCGCATCTACTGAAACTATTTTTCCATCTGCACAAAAATAGTCTCCTACCTGCAAAGTATGGTTGATTTTACTTTTATCTTCGATGGTATACATTTTCGCCGTTCCTCCTTCCAGCGTACCTTTAGCTTCATATTCCATCTCACTTACTCCAGAATAAGTACCCTTAATTGAGAATTCCTTCTTCGGATTAACCAAGAAACGGTATGTATCCGTACTTTCCTGATAATAAGGAGTTGCTTGAGTATTGTTCACTGTAAACGAACCGGCTGTTAATGGTAACAAATAATCATCTATACCGCCATTTGTAAAGCTATAGGTCAAATTAGGCATCTTCACTACCGCAAGAGCCATCCGATGTTGCATAGTAAAAGCGATCTGTCCTTTCAAACGATCCCCCTGAACACTACCCGTACTCGTCATCAAATCATATTGTGTATAATTTCCTTCATTTTGTTCACTGCCTATTTTCCAATTGTTGACGTATGTTTCAAAAGGATCCACCTTCGTCGGATCAAAAGTCACATTCGCATTATACGGATAGTATGCATAAAAAGTCATCCGCTGAAATTGTGAACCTTTGTATTCAATAGGATCCCCTCCATCAGTCAATTCCCAATAGCCATCTGTCAGTGTGAATTTCCGATTCTTGATATCCTCTACCACCGTTTCTCCTCTTACCGCAAATATACCGATAGCATCTCCGTTAGAAAATCGGGTAGTATATCCATTCTCTGTAGCACGTGTCTTACCACTTTCGTCCATAAATCCTTCATCAGACACACTAATCTGAAATCCCTGCAAAGAATCCGGTGTTTCTCCGGTGAGTTCTTCATTTTGCGAGCAAGACGCAACTATGGCTGCGCCAGCCAGAAAAAGCATTGATATATAATTATATATTTTCATAAATCTCATGTTTATATTTTTAGCATTTTTATCTATATTAGATTGGTAAACAGATCACTTCACAACAGGCTGTGGAGTTACGGTTTCTTCTGTAATATTCCAACTAGGATTAGTTATCTCTGTTCCAGTTTCAGCTATACTCGGGTCGGATGTTATAGGATCGTGGTTTTCATCCTCCCATCCTATTATTTGCGTTTGTTCTGTAATTGTCAACACATAATTATTGTCCTCGTATTTATTTGTCTTGATGATGTAATTATAAGAAAATCCTGATTTCAATTCTGTCAAGTTAGCAAACTCGGCTTCATAAAGATAACCGTTCATTCTAGCTTGGATAGTTACTTTGCCTTGCACCTTCTGTGGCAGTAAAATAGCTTGTACTGTATAATTATCCTGCTCTCCTATTTTATCCCAATAAATATCATCTTTATCCGTAACAGGGTCTTCACTGACTGTTGTCTCCCCTGTTTTAGGATTAAATGTACCATTATTCTTAAGCCCAATAAGATAACAAGTTATATCTGCCAAGTCCACACCTTCGCCAGCTTGAAACTCCAATCTAATACGACTCATCACATGATTGAATGCTAATGTCACGTTCGGGGTTTGTGATGTAGCCTTCCCTTTGGCAAAAAGAAAATCTATCTTCGCACGTTCTTCTGCTGTAGCTTGATTTTCACTAGCTGTAGTCACTTCTAATGCAGGTTGTTCTTCACCTGATGTACCAGAAAATGGAGCGTATGCCACTACATCATACTCTCCGGAACCTAATACCCAAATTTCTTCTGCATTTCCTCCTTTTGCTGCAAAAAGACCATTGCCCTTGTATTTGTAATGAATATTCACTTGTTCCGTACCACAAGTGATTCCTACCGAGTCTTCTGCCTCCCAGTTTGTTTCCGTAGCTCTTGTAACAAGATTGCTAGCCTCATGATTGTTTATTACTGCACTAAAAGAAACTTTCGCTCCCGTATCACCGGTAAACTGAATATCAGTTTCTTTAATATCGTTGCTACATCCTGCTAAAAGTAGTAAGGCAACAGCAGTTGTGACATAGTTTTTTTTCATACCATGTTTTTTAAAGTTAAACATATTTTTGTTGATTAGTAAAATCGTCGTAAAGTAAAAAAGACAATGGCTGCATTCTTTTCCAACCAGCAATTGAAATAAATGAAGCCTTTTTTTTGTTGTTTTCCATATTCATTAGTTATATCTGTTAAGTTAAACAAAAGTTAGATTCTCTTTTTAAACATAACTTTTCACACTCTACCTGTGAAAAAGTGTTGCAAACATAACGACTTAATCAAGATATAGCAATGCAGAATCGTACAAATGCATGGAAAATACCGTCTTTTGCACGATATTCCATGCTGTGGGAGCGATTTTCGATTAGTCCCTAATGACTATGAACCTTTTTGTTTCTATTTTATTGTATGGAAAATAGTAATTTATAAACCTAAAAATGATATGGCGAATTTTTCAATTGTAGTTGTTCCAACTAAAAAATTATCAAATGGCAGACATCGAATAAGGATAGCCGTAGCACATCATTCTCAAACCAGATATATATCTACCCAATTTACTTTGGATTCTGCCAGTCAACTAAAAAATGGTCGAGTAGTAAGGCATGAGAATGCAGCGAATATGAATGCTTGTCTTCGGAAACTAATCAATGAGTATGAAGAAATTATTACATCGATCAGCTATTTACCAGCAATTTCATGTACCGAGCTTATACGTATAATTACTTATGAACAAAAGAAAAAAGGTATAACCTTTCAAGCTGTTGCAAAAGAATACATGAATTTCATGAAAGGAGAAGAGCGGGAGAAATCTTATAAACTTTATAAGATAGCTTCCGAAAGATTAGTCAAATATATGAAAGGGGATTTTCCTTTAATTCAATTGACACCTATACATATCCAAGAATTTGCCAAAGTTCTTCACGAGGAGAATCTGGCAGATACAACTATCAGAATATATCTGACTTTGATAAAGGTGATATTAAATTATGCCGGTAAGATGAATTATGTATCTTACTCCATTCATCCTTTTGTCCTCTTTAAGATGCCGGCAAGTAATGTGCGGGAACTTGATTTGTCAATAGATGAACTGAAGAGAATACGTGATGTCCGGCTTTTAAAGCCTTCTTTATCCATGGTGAGAGATATTTTTATGCTTACCTATTATTTAGGCGGTATCAACCTGAGAGATTTATTAGTATATGATTTTAAAAATAAGAACGATATGCGTTATGTGCGTCACAAAACACGTAATAGCAAGAAGGGAGAAAATGAAATTGTATTTACTTTGCAGCCTGAAGCAAAAGTGCTCATAGATAAATATATGTCGAGAAATGGGCATTTGCAGTTTGGTAAATATTCATCTTATAAACAAATATATAGTTTAGTCTTCCGACATATAAATAAGGTAACAGAACTTTCGGGGGTAAAGAAAAAGGTTACTTACTATTCCGCCCGAAAGACATTTGCACAACACGGATATGATTTAGGCATTCAAATTGAAAAAATAGAATACTGTATCGGACACAGTATAGTATAGATAGTTTTTCACTGCTATTTTTAGTTCCTTCTTTTGCTAATCGATTTCATTCCGATCGCTATCCTTTTTTCGTTCCACTATAGTTATCCGCAAAGTACACTATAGTTACCCTTGCGGATAACTATAGTCAAACGCAAAGATAACTATAGTGGAACGAAGAAAGATTCGCATACCGGATAACTCATAATAGGTAAAAAAGATATTAATGGTACTAATTGTTCAAATCTTATCCTCAATTGATTGCTAGCTGTATGTAGTCGTTTGATGCGCAGGTAGTTATGTTTAAAAAGAGAATCTAACTTTTGTTTAACTCTATAATAAATACGCTATGTAAATATATTAATATCATACAATATATTATACTACTAAACCTCTATAAAGTACTACGTTACAGGAATATCCATATAAAAAGAAACAAAGAGTCTTCATTAGAGGATAAAAAGATAAATCAACAATAAAGGATCTATAAACCAATATTTATAACTTAATAATTAAAGTATGAAAAGCAACCAAAAAGGTAATCACCTGTATGCCTATAAGGATACTATCCGACGGCTATTTCTTCTCACTTTGTTCTCCTTTTTAATAGTAGAATCTTATGCCCAGAATAAGACAATTTCGGGCACAGTTACAGATTTTACCGGAGAACCGGTTATTGGTGCCAGTGTGTTGGTTAATGGTACTACTAATGGTACAATTACTGATTTAAATGGCAAGTTTTCTCTTTCCAATGTACCAACCAAAGGTACAATCACTATCACTTATATAGGATATAAAAAACAAGAAGTATCCGTAGCAGGAAATACCAACTTTAAAATTACTCTTCAAGAAGATACCGAGACCTTAGACGAAGTAGTAGTTGTAGGCTATGGAGTACAGAAAAAAAGTGACGTAACCGGTGCTATGGCTCGCGTAGGTGAAAAAGAACTGAAAGCAATGCCTGTAAGAAATGCACTAGAAGGGATGCAAGGTAAAACAGCCGGTGTAGATATTACATCCAGTCAGCGTCCCGGAGAGGTGGGCAACATTAATATTCGTGGACAACGCTCTATTAATGCGGAACAGGGTCCACTGTATGTGGTAGACGGTATGGTAATTCAAAATGGAGGCATTGAAAATATCAATCCTTCCGACATTGAAGCTATTGACATTTTAAAAGATGCTTCAGCCACAGCTATTTATGGCTCACGTGGTGCCAACGGTGTGATTCTTGTAACTACCAAAAAAGGAAAAGAAGGTAAAGTGACCCTAAACTATTCCGGTACTGTCACTTTTGAAACGCTACACGATGTTACAGAAATGATGTCTGCCGCCGAATGGTTGGATTATGCCCGCTTAGCCAAATACAATGCAGGTTCTTATGCTTCTGCCACTCCAACTTATGAAGCCGATAAAGCTGCATTTGGTAGCGTAACTGCTTCATGGAAAAACATCGAAAAAGCATGGGTAAATGGAGTCTACGATCCATCTTTAGTAGGATCATATGACTGGGCTTCGCACGGTAAACAGACGGGGATCACTCACGAACATACCTTAAGTGCATCCGGAGGGTCTGACAAATTCCAAGGCTATGCCTCATTCGGTTATTTGGATCAGAAAGGTACACAACCAGGGCAAGCATATGAACGTTATACGTTAAAAACCTCATTTGATGTGACTCCTGCCAATTGGTTCAAAATGGGATCTTCAATTAATGCATCTTATTCCACTCAAGACTATGGATATAGTTTCTCCAAGTCTGTAACCGGTTCGGGTGATTTCTATAGCGCATTAAGAAGTATGATTCCGTGGACAGTACCTTATGACGAAAACGGTGAATATGTCCGTTATCCGAGTGGGGATGTAAATATCATCAACCCTATTCGTGAATTAGACTACAACACCAACCAACGCCGCACTTTCCGTGCTTCTGCCAGTTTGTATTCGCAAATTGATTTCGGTAAAATCTGGAAACCACTGGAAGGCTTATCTTATCGTCTTCAGTTTGGTCCTGAATTCCAATTCTACACTTTAGGAGTCGCTAATGCAGCAGATGGTATTAATGGAGATGGTAACAATGGCGCACAATACAAGAACGAACAAAAACGTGCATGGACATTGGATAACCTGATCTATTATAACAAAGCCCTGGGTCAACATAATTTAGGCATGACATTGATGCAATCCGCTTCTGCCTACCATTACGAGATGGGAGATATGAGAGCTACTAATGTAGCCTCATCAGATGAGCTCTGGTATAATATAGGATCTGCCGGTACACTAAACTCTTTTGGCACAGGTCTGACCGAGACTCAAATGGCATCTTATATGATTCGTCTAAACTATGGTTATAAAGATAAGTACTTATTGACAGCATCTATGCGTTGGGACGGCGCCTCTCAATTAGCCGAAGGGCACAAATGGGCAAGTTTCCCTTCTGCTGCTATCGCATGGAGAATGGATCAGGAAGGTTTCCTGAAAGACATCAGTTGGCTGAATCAGTTGAAACTTCGTATAGGTATGGGTGTTACAGGTAATGCGGCAATCAAAGCATATGCAACTAAAGGCGCTATCACAGGCTTATACTATAACTGGGGACAGAATGAGTCATCTTTGGGCTATGTACCTTCAGATCCTTCACAGAAGGAACCCGCCAAAATGGCTAATCCAACTCTAGGCTGGGAAAGAACTACACAATACAATGTCGGTGTTGACTACGGTTTCTTTAATAACCGACTTACTGGTAGTATCGATGCATACAAAACGAAAACTGATGATTTGTTACTGGAAATGTCAATTCCTTCACTAACGGGCTATGTTTCTACTTATGCCAATGTAGGTAAAACATCCGGATATGGCATTGACCTACAAGTAAATGCAATACCTATACAAACAAAAGATTTTTCGTGGAGCACTACTTTAACATGGTCAATGGATAGAAACAGAATCGACGAATTGTCTAATGGTAGAACAGAAGATGTGAACAATAAATGGTTTGTCGGTGAGGAAATCGGTGTTTATTACGACTGGGTATATGATGGCATCTGGAAAACAGAAGAAGCCGAAGAAGCTGCCAAATACGGACGTAAACCGGGACAAATCAAAGTGAAAGATTTAAATAATGATGATACAATAGATGCCAATGACGATAAAAAAATTGTAGGTCACACACGTCCACGCTGGACAGGTGGATGGAGTAACACTTTCAGCTATAAGAATTTTGAGCTATCCTTCTTTATTTTATCACGTTGGGGATTTACTGTTCCACAGGGAGCTGTTACTCTTGACGGTCGCTATATGCAGCGTAAAATAGACTATTGGGTAGCCGGTACAAATGAGAATGCAAAATACTATTCACCCGGTTCCAACGGTGAAGGAGCCGATGCCTTTAACAGCGCAATGAACTATCAGGATGGCTCATACATCAAAGTTCGTAATATCTCATTGGGTTATAACTTTACCCCACAACAATTAAAGAACTTGGGTATCAATAATTTGAAGCTATATGTTCAAGCCATGAACCCATTCAATATCTATAAAGCATGTGACTTTTTGGATACAGACTTGGTAAATTATGACAATAATACCAAAACATTTGGTTCACCTACCACTTTGAAGAGTTTTGTAATAGGTGTCAACATCGGATTCTAATAAACAAATTAAAGTAAAGACATTATGAAATTAAATAGAATATTATTTGCTGCTTTAATAGCCAGCATAACAGGAAGCTCGATCACTTCGTGCAGTGAATCTTTCCTTGATGAGAATTTAACAACTCAATATAGTACCGACCGCTTTAAGACACAAGAAGGTCTTGATGAATTAGTGACTGGAGCCTATCAGAAACTGAAATTCAAATTCAACTATATATGGGGGATTCAGTGCTACAAACACACGCTTGGGAGAAGCACACTTTCTAAGAGCCTATGCTTATTTCGAATTAGTGAAGCAATTTGGTGGTGTGCCGTTGAAATTAGTTCCGTCTACAAGCGCGGAAACATATTTTACACGGAATTCTGCTGAAGAAATATACACACAGGTTATATCTGATTTTGGAGAAGCCTACAGACTACTTCCGGATAAAGGTGAATCAATCGGACGAATTAACAAATATGCTGCTGCCCATTTCCTTGCAAAAGCACATTTATTCCGTGCCTCCGAATTGTACAGCGATTGGAATAGTAATTATATAGCATCCGACCTCGATGCTGTTATTCAATATGGTTCGGAAGTTGTAGACGCACATCCGTTGTGTAATGATTATGTAGAACTTTGGGACTATGAACAGCCGAACGGAGCCAATGAAAAAGTAAGTGAAGTGATTCTGGCAGCTCAATTCTCTAATGATGAATCAACATGGGGACGTTATGGAAACCAGATGCATCTTTATTATCCGGCCGTATACCAAGGTAATGATATAGGTGGATGTAAACGTGACATCTCCGGAGGACGTGAATTCTCATACGTAAGTGCTACAGAGTATACCATGCAGGTATTTGACCGTGTCAATGACTCTCGTTTCTGGAAATCATTCATCACCTGTTATGGAGCCAACGAAACCAAAAGTGCTCCCACCTGGACAGCAGAAGATATGCCATACGCTCCGGCAGGTGTAAAAGAAGGTGACAAACGTTTCAGTGGAGGTGAACTCGGTATGAAATACATCGTGAATGACCCGGGAGACAATCGCTATGAGAAATATCCCAACGCTCCGGCATATACTGTTTTGAAAGATGGAAAAATGTGTAACACGTATACATATGTACGCTATTTCAAAGGACAGGAACACAGCTGGAATATAAATGAGAAAACAGGTAATTATTACGATATCATACCTCACAAGCGTTCAGTAGCTTTATCTAAATTCCGTGATGGTTATCGTGTTTCCATCGCATCTCAATTCGGTACTCGCGATGCTATCATCGCCCGTTCGGCAGATGATGTACTAATGGTTGCCGAAGCATATATTCGTAAAGGTGAAGCCAATTATGACAAAGCTGTCGAATGGATGAACAAACTACGTGAACGTGCCGGTTATAAAACTGGTGAAGACCGTAGTAAGAACGTAGATGGTGGACAAGCTTATAAGAATAATCCTTATTGTTCCGGGAAAGGAGGCGGTCACTCCTCCGAAGGTGCTATTTACTGGGAAGAAAACACCTATTATGAGTCAAACAATATCGAACAGGAGACTACTGCTTCTACCAAAACTACGATGAAATTAAATAGTGTGGCAGACGTTTATAACTCTACAGTCGACACTCCTATCTACAACGAACTGGGATGTACATCCAATGCTGACAAAATGATGTGCTTCCTATTAAATGAACGTACCCGTGAGCTTTGTGGCGAATTGCAACGCTGGGAAGATCTGGCACGTACCAAGACGTTAGACGCCCGCTGGCATAAATTCAACGACGGTGCCAGCAGAGGTCTTGGCGAATTCAAATCGGAGAAACATTACTATCGTCCGATCCCCCAAGCCTTCTTGGACGGTATCACCAATTCAAATGGTTCTGCACTAAGCAATGAAGAAAAGAAAGCAATGCAGAATCCGGGATATTAAGATAAACAACTAAACTTATTGCCACTTGGCACTCTTTGAAATAGTATTCCTAATCAAAGAGTAGCAAGTGGCAATATTATTTCTTATATTTCCGTTGTTTTTCACTTCGTCTTCCTCATAAACATCTTAATCTGTTCACTAATCTGCTCCATCCCCTTTATCGAAGGATGACCGCTCTTTTTGTCAATATCATGCAGTTCAATACAATCAATGTTATAGTGATTGCAGATAGCTCTGACTGATTCATTAAACTCTTCCTTTAAACCAGAGTTCAGCAGAAAGTAGATTTCAACATTAGGATAACGATCAATCATGTGGTCAAGCAGATATGCCATAGCCGGACGGAATGTATATAAATCTTCCTTGGTCCACCCTTCATACTTGTAATCCCCAAGCGGTGAGCCGGCCCAACAATCATTCGTTGCACCGAAAATAAAGATGATATCTGGACATCCCAGCTTATCCATACGGGTAATAAAAGAACGATCCGAATAATCAGCCTGATTATAACCGGTATTACAAATCGTTGCACCGGAAAAGGAGTTGTTGACACAAAGGCGGCAGTTATTCTCTTTGATGAATTTATGCCACCAGGTCTGCTTTACGGAAGTTACATCCGTTTGCTGTCGCGGAGAAACATAATACCAAATGCTATTGGTATCGGGTTGCAGGTATCCTTCAAATGTTGAATACGAATCGCCTAAAATAGATATAGATTTCAGGCTTTGAGCAAAGCTGATACTGCTATATAGAGTGATTAGCAGTAATAAATAAAAGGATTTCTTCATCTTAGCATAAAATTTTCAATTTTGCTGCTAAGATACTACATTATACTAAAATTATAGCATGAAACTTTCTACTACTTTCAGGAAAGGGTCATTTCCCTTTCCTATCATAAGTCACATTCTTTTCCACTACATTCTCTACATTATTCACTTTCTTCACGAACTCCTTTACCTCTCCTACTTTTACATCCCTAATCATTACATTCTTAGCCGGAAGTTTGGAGTTACCTTTCAGTTCGTAAATAGCATCTGCCGATTCACAAGTCACCTTATCCATATAAATACCATCAATACGAGTAATTCGTTCTTCATAAGTAGGTACCAGATCTTTCCATTGGTATAACACTTCGGTATCTATTTCGAGTACACGTTGAGCCGTTCCTGCCTTTACATTCTTCATATAAACATTCTCTATAAATCCACCTCTGCGATGATTGGTTTTCACAAAGAAAAGGCGCATCACAGAATTCGGAGCAGTACAGTCATGCATATAAATATTCCGTATTCCTCCCGATATTTCGCTTCCGATACCAAGTAAAGTATGTCCTTTTAGAATCTGACAATTACGGATAACGATGTTTTCACAAGGAGTATTCAACCGCCAAGCATCCTGATTACGTCCGGCTTTAATCACTACTGCATCATCCCCCTGATCGAAAGAGCAATCTTCCACTAAAAAGTTACGGCTCATTTCAAAATCAATACCGTCATTATTATGTCCGTGTGCTTTTACATCGAGATTACGCACTAATCCCCCGTCACACATATAGAGATGAATGGTCCAAAACGGACTTTCACGAATCTTAAACCCATCCAATAAAACATTCTTGCAACGATTGAAATGAATCAAATGCGGACGAAGATGGTTCTCCCCTATTGCCATCTGACGTTCGATCACAGGGATATTAGTCGAAGCTTTTGTATACAACTCCTTCAATGCTTCCAAATGAGGCTGAGGACGTTTGAACCATACTTTCCAGGTATCCATCTTCGGCTGAAGAGTCCCTTTACCTGTAATCGCCACGTTCTCACATTCAAAAGCATAGAGTAATGGCGAATAATTATAACATTCCAAGCCTTCCCATGAAGTCATCACTGCCGGAAGATAATCAGAAGGATTATCCGTAAAATTCAAAACCGCATTCTCCTCCAAATAAAGATTCACATTACTTTTAAAATGAATGGGACCGGTCAGCCATGTACCTGCCGGAACAACAACACGTCCGCCACCGGATTGATTACACGCTTCAATAGCACTAGTAATTGCTTTTGTATTATCTACTCTTCCTCCATTGACGGCACCGAAGTCTGTAATTATAAAGTCCTTATCAGGATAGATAAACACTTTAATAGGTTGCATCGGAAAAGGAGCGGTTACTTTAAGCACTTCATAGTTGCCATTTTTCGAAGTAAAAGAAGCGGCTAACAAATAAAAACAAGTACAAGTTATTAAACTTAGAAAATATCTTTTAATCATATCATTACTCTATTATCCAACATACCAAGATAAAACATTCTTAGCTATTTCACACTCTGAAAATCGGGAATTCGTTTCACATTAGCGCCTTTCATTACTCCCTTCTTTATTGCTTCATTTGTGGCAGTAATTTCTTGTTTTACTTTCTTATAATAATCTTTTGTTAACCCATTGGCTATGGCATCTGACTCTGTTGCCGCCCAGAAATATTGATAATCTGTCAATATCAGATCCGGTGCCACTTTTGCAAAAAAGACAGAATCTCCTTCAAATTTTTCACGTAAATCTCCTAAATAAATAGTATCCGCCGGATTTATTTTCTTATCATTTTGAGATTTATTACTCGAATTACCAACACAAGAAGCAATTAATATTCCTCCAATCAAAAAACAATAGTTCAACAGTCTCATAATAAATAATTTAATTGTAACATAATTCTTTTCAACACTTATTTCACTGAAAACACAAATACACCCGCTGTAGGAATCTCTGTAGTCCCGATCAATGCTTTGGCTCCCTTCGATAAGTTGAAGGTATAAGGCTGATCTGAATAGTTTAATACAATTCCCAACCCATTCCGGTATTCCATTGTCACGCCATAAGGCAAATCCATTACCGGGATATTCAGCTGTACATATAGCTTTTTCAATATATCTTTTTCCAATGCTCCATTGTGGCTGTCCACTCCTACATAGGTAATCGTACCTTTCCTCAGTTTGCGGAAAGTCACAGCCGGACTTCCTTCATAGAATTCGTTTTTATAAGTAGCCCATACTTGAGCATCTGCCGGAGGATTCAGAATCTCTCCCCATGTATTCCAAATATACTCTGTGCAAAAGTATCCCATGTCCGGTTCTGTTTCTGTCGCTCAATGCTCCAGGAGTTTTCATGGTTAAAAAGAATAGCTGTACGACGGGCAAGGTAATCGGCAGGTTTGGTTTCACGGGAAGAGCTATGTTTACGAAGTTCACGAATCTCCTTTATAAATGTCTCATATTCTCTTCCACCGGGAGTTATAGTCACTCCGTCCGTGCCGACAATTCCGTAATGATATTGTTCCGTGCCGCAAAGAGGCTGGCGATAACGATAGGTGCAGATAAAATCACTTCCACCGGCAAACACACTCCACATCCACAGACGAACTGCGCCCGGAAGAGGTTGGGGATTGATACTGCCCCAGTTCACCTGTCCCGGCTGTAATTCCATCACACCATAAGTTCCCTGTATCGGACGGAAAAAGTCATTTGCCCAGGCTATCCGCAACGGATTACCTACCCGGTAGCCTCGACGACCAATCCCCTCATTATCACCATATACCATATAACGGGTATAACTTTGAAAATCAAGCGAGGGGCTACCACCAATGTGACCTTCATCATAATTCGGTATATAATTCGTAGTCACCCATTGGTTCTTTGCATATTTCTTTATCAACAGACATTGTTCGTTCAGGAAATCATTGGTTTGTGATGCAGCAAAACGGCGGTAATCCAAAATTTGATGATGATTCATAAACATCTGTACGCGCTTGGGAAGCGTTATTTCATCAAA
>PPYE01385100.1_pt1 | contig 16876 bp, 10 predicted proteins | sample 1559881 | NCBI WGS metagenome assembly PPYE01 (sample SAMN08240022, study PRJNA423297) | Human gut metagenome, whole genome shotgun sequencing project. | reverse complement strand
CACTCCGCTTTTTGTTTCATCTGACGAAAAATTTGACGACGCATCTGTCGCACAATCTTTGTGCGGTATTGCCAAAAATCCCTGTACATCACGTCCGATGTACAGGGATTCTTTTCGATATATCAAAATTGTTCGGGAATCATTTTCGACAGTGACTTGTCCATAACTTGTCCGTCAGGTCCTGCACATGTCCGGAGTCAGGCAGTCAGGCGACTGCGTGGATAAACGAACGAATCAAACTTACTTGTTCTTGATTGCAGCCTGTGCAGCAGCCAGTCTTGCGATCGGCACACGGAACGGAGAGCAGGAAACATAGTCCAGACCGATTTCGTGGCAGAACTCAACAGATGTCGGGTCGCCGCCGTGCTCACCGCAGATACCGCAGTGCAGCTTGCTGTTGACCGGCTTACCCAGATCGATAGCCATCTTCATCAGCTTACCAACACCAGTCTGGTCCAGCTTAGCGAACGGATCGCTCTCGAAGATCTTTGCATCATAGTATGCACCGAGGAACTTACCAGCGTCGTCACGAGAGAAGCCGTAAGTCATCTGAGTCAGGTCGTTTGTACCGAAGCAGAAGAAGTCAGCTTCCTTTGCGATGTCGTCAGCAGTCAGAGCAGCTCTCGGGATCTCGATCATGGTACCAACTTCATAAGACAGGTCAGAACCAGCAGCAGCGATTTCAGCGTCAGCAGTTTCTACAACGACCTTCTTTACGAACTTCAGTTCCTTCACATCGCCGACCAGCGGGATCATGATCTCCGGCTTAACGGTCCAATCCGGATGATTCTTCTTTACGTTGATAGCAGCCTTGATGATTGCCTTGGTCTGCATTTCAGCGATTTCCGGATAAGTAACAGCCAGACGGCAGCCACGGTGACCCATCATCGGGTTGAATTCGTGCAGAGAAGCAATGATAGCCTTGATCTGATCTACAGTCTTGCCCTGAGCATCAGCCAGCTTCTTGATGTCTTCTTCTTCGGTCGGAACGAATTCGTGGAGCGGCGGATCCAGGAAACGGATGGTAACCGGATTGCCTTCCAGAGCTTCGTACAGAGCCTCGAAGTCGCCCTGCTGCATCGGTTCGATCTTTGCCAGAGCAGCCTTTCTTTCTTCAACAGTGTCAGAGCAGATCATTTCACGGAATGCTGCGATTCTGTCAGCTTCGAAGAACATGTGCTCGGTACGGCACAGACCGATACCTTCTGCACCCAGTTCGCGAGCCTTCTTTGCGTCAGCCGGAGTATCAGCGTTGGTACGAACCTTCAGAGTTCTGTACTTGTCTGCCCAGCCCATAACGCGGCCGAATGTGCCGGCGATGGAAGCGTCAACAGTCGGGATAATGCCGTCATAGATGTTACCGGTAGAACCGTCGATAGAAATGTAGTCGCCCTCGTGGAAGGTCTTTCCAGCCAGTTCGAACTGCTTGTCTTCTTCGTTCATCTTGATGTCGCCGCAGCCGGATACACAGCAGGTACCCATACCACGAGCAACAACGGCAGCGTGAGAAGTCATACCACCGCGGACAGTCAGGATACCCTGAGATGCCTTCATGCCGGTGATGTCTTCCGGAGAGGTTTCCAGACGAACCAGAATAACCTTTTCGCCCTTTGCGTTCCAGGTTTCTGCATCGTCAGCAGTGAATACGACCTTACCGCAGGCAGCACCCGGGGAAGCACCCAGACCCTTGCCCATCGGAGTAGCAGCCTTCAGAGCCTTGGCATCGAACTGCGGGTGCAGCAGGGTGTCCAGGTTTCTCGGATCGATCATCAGAACTGCTTCTTCTTCTGTCTTATGTCCTTCATCTACGAGGTCGCAAGCGATCTGCAGAGCAGCCTGTGCGGTTCTCTTACCGTTACGGCACTGCAGCATGTACAGCTTCTTGTTCTCGACAGTGAATTCCATATCCTGCATGTCGTGATAGTGGTTTTCCAGGGTATCACAAACCTTGATGAATTCATCGTAAGCTTCCGGGAATTCCTGTGCCATCTGAGCGATCGGCATCGGAGTACGAACGCCGGCAACAACGTCTTCGCCCTGTGCGTTGATCAGGAATTCGCCCATCAGCTTCTTTTCACCGGTAGCCGGGTCACGGGTGAATGCTACACCAGTACCAGACTCGTTGTTCAGGTTACCGAATACCATCGGCATTACGTTAACTGCGGTACCCCAGCTGTACGGAATATCGTTGTCACGGCGATATACGTTTGCACGCGGGTTGTCCCAGCTGCGGAATACAGCTTCGATAGCCAGCTTCAGCTGTTCTACCGGATCAGACGGGAAGTCTGTGCCCAGCTGGTTCTTGTACTCAGCCTTGAACTGTTCAGCCAGAGTCTTCAGATCAGCAGCGGTCAGCTCTACGTCGAACTTTACGCCCTTTTCTTCCTTCATCTTGTCGATGAGCTGTTCGAAGTACTTCTTGCCGACTTCCATAACAACGTCAGAGAACATCTGAATGAAACGTCTGTAGGAGTCATATACGAAACGCTCGAAAGCCGGATCCGGATTGCCCTTGATCATTGCAGCAACAACGTCGTCGTTCAGACCGAGGTTCAGGATGGTGTCCATCATACCCGGCATAGAAGCACGTGCACCGGAACGAACGGAAACCAGCAGCGGATTGTTCAGATCGCCGAACTTCTTGCCGTTGATCTCTTCCATCTTCTTAACGCCGTCCATGACCTGAGCCATGATCTCGTCGTTGATCTTGCGGCCGTCCTCATAGTACTGTGTGCAGGCCTCAGTTGTGATGGTGAAGCCCTGCGGTACCGGCAGACCGATGCTGGTCATCTCAGCCAGGTTTGCACCCTTACCGCCGAGGAGATTCCGCATGGTCATGTCGCCTTCGCTAAACATATAAACCCATTTGTTTGCCATTGGTAAATACCTCCAATTTTTGATTTCGATTGAATGTCCGGCTGCGTGATTGCATTCGGGGAAATCTGGCAAATTTCCCTTTCTCAACCGGCTCATTATTATTATAGCATACTTCTCATGAAAATACTATACACTTTTCAAGAAAAAATTACGCCCATTTTTGTGGCAAGTTATACAAAAATCACAATACACGAATTTTTTTTGAAAAAAGACTTGCAATCCTTTCAAGATTTTGTCATAATGTAAAAAGGGGCTTTTTCGGACGGCTGTCCGGAGGAGCACCCAATCCATGCAATGATGCAAAATCACTTTGCTCCGGAAATTTCCGGAGTGGGGTATTACAGGAGGACATAAAACATGAATCAGGTTGTTATTCTTGCCGGTGGACACGGCAAACGTATGAAGGCTGCGATCCCGAAGCCGATGCTGCAGGTACTGGACGTGCCGATGCTGGGCTGGGTGATCCGTGCATGCGAGGGTGCAGGCTTGAGCCGCATCTGCGTGGTGACCGGCTATAAGGCACAGTACGTGGAACTGTATCTGGGCAACCGCTATCGGACGGCTTTGCAGGCGGAACAGCTGGGCACCGGTCATGCAGTGATGCAGGCAGAAAAATTCATGCAGGAATTCACCGACGGCAACACACTGGTGCTCTGCGGTGATGCCCCGTTTATGGACAGCGAAACCATTGCCAATGCCCTGAAGCTGCACGAGGCACAGGAAAATGCCGTGACAGTCATCACTGCCACTTTGGAACAGCCCACCGGCTACGGCAGAATTCTCCGCAGCGAAACCGGCATTGCGGCGATCGTAGAGGAAAAAGATGCCACAGATGCACAGCGGGAGATCCACGAGGTGAACTCCGGTGCGTACTGGTTCAAGACCAAGGCTCTGCTGGAACTGCTGGGGAATCTGTCCCAGTCCAACGCACAGGGCGAGTATTACCTCACCGATACTGTGGGACTGGCACTGGAACGGGGCTGGAAAGCCAGTGCATACCGCAGCGAGAATCCGGACGTGATCCTGGGTGCCAACACCAGAAAAGACCTGCTGCATCTGAACAAGGTGGCACAGGAACGGGTTTTGGAGAAGCACATGGAAAACGGTGTCAACTTTGTCAACACCGACGGCATCATCATCGGCAACGATGTGGAGATCGGTGCGGAAACCACCATTCTGCCGGGTACCATTTTAAGAGGCAAGACCAAGATCGGTGCCAAGTGTACCATCGGCCCGAACTGCCTTATCGAAAACTGCAGCATCGGTGACCACGTGACACTGAACTATGTACAGGCGTTCGAGTCCGAGATCGAAGATGCTGTAAAGGCAGGCCCGTTTGTCCATATCCGTCCGAATTCACACCTGAAAAACGGTGTCAAGATCGGCGATTTCGTGGAAGTCAAGAACTCCACCGTGGGCGAGCAGACTGCCATTGCTCACCTGACATACGTAGGCGACAGCGACGTGGGCAAGAAAGTCAACTTCGGCTGCGGCACTGTCACCGTCAACTATGACGGTCTGAAGAAGCAGCGTTGTGTGATCGGTGATAACTGCTTTATCGGCTGCAACACCAACCTGATCGCACCGGTAGAACTGGGTAAGGGTGCTTATACTGCCGCAGGTTCTACGGTCACAAAGGACGTGCCGGATTACGCACTGGCTGTGGAACGTGCAGACCTCAAGGTCAAGGAGGGCTACAGCCTGAAGAAGCTGAAAAGCAAGCTGTTCCCCGAGGACGGCGGCAAGAAGTAATTTTCATAAAATCCCCCTTGAAAAAGAACGCTTTGATCCGTTATAATAGAGGCAATACCGCACAAAGAGCGTCTGGCGACTTTGCACGCCATCTGCTTGCAAATTTTTATGTGGTATTGCCTAGAGGACAGGGCACAGCATGCTGTGCCCGCTGACAAAAAACGGAAAGCAGTATTAGCGAAAGGATTCATGCGGCATCGGAAGGCTCTGGTGCCGCATGAAGCAGGTTATAGGAAAAATGGGCATTTTTGATTTATTTCAGCAGATCGAGTCAGGTTCCGCCGGCAGAGTGCACGGCAAGCTGAGCTGGATCGTTGCCGGTCTGGGAAACCCCGGGCTGGAATACGAACACACCCGCCACAATGCCGGCTTTCTGGCGGTGGAGGAACTGGCGAAACAGTGCGGCGGCGTAAAACTGAACCAGATGAAGTTTCAGTCCAACTGCTGCGAGGCGATGCTGGGGGAAGTACGCTGCCTGCTGATGCAGCCGACGACATACATGAACCTCAGCGGCGATGCCATTGCGGCGGCGGCGAACTTCTACAAGATCCCGCCGGAGCAGGTGCTGGTCATTTATGATGACATCTCCCTGCCGCCGGGAAAGCTGCGGCTGCGGCGAAAGGGCAGTGCCGGCGGACACAACGGCATCAAGAGCATTATCGCACAGCTGGGCACGGAGGAATTTCCCCGTATCCGCGTAGGCGTGGGGGCGAAGCCAAATCCCCAGTATGATCTGGCGGACTGGGTGCTGTCCAAGTTCAGCGAGGAGGATATGACTGCCCTGCAGCCGGCACTGGAACACGCCGCAGATGCTGCCGTGAAGATCGTGGGCGGCGACATGAACACCGCAATGAATCTGTACAGTCACTAATCTCTGTACAGTCACTAATCCGTGTTTTCTTAGAAACGAAAGGCAGGGGAATCAGCCATGCAGTTTTTTACCGCAACAATGGAACAGCTGTCGGCATATCAGGAACTGATGCGGGCAAGGCAGGAGGGTGTGACACCGGTGTCCTTTACCGGCGTTTCCCAGATTCACAAGGCACACCTGCTGGCGGCATTGAGCCAGACCTCGGCACCGGTTCTGGTCATCACTGCCGACGAAGCAGAGGCACGCCGGCTCTGTGATGATGTCAACACCATGCTGGAAGAAACTGCGGCATGGGTATTTCCGGCGAAAGAAGTGATCTTGACACCGGTAGAGGGCATCACCACTGCCTATGAACACGCCAGGATCGGAGCACTGGCTGCGTTACAGAACGGGCAGTGCAAGGTGGTTGCCGCCAGCATCGAGGCTCTGCTCCAGCCCACCCTTTCGCCGGAACAGCTGCGGGAACATACCATATTATTACAGCGGGACGGCACGGCAGACCTGTCGGAACTGACCAGAAAGCTGACGGACTGCGGCTATGTCCGCGGGGACAGCGTTTCCGGTCAGGGACAATTCTCCGTCCGCGGCGATATTGTGGACATCTTTCCGGTGCAGCTTTCGGCTCCGGTGCGGCTGGAATTCTGGGACGATACCATTGACACCATGCACTATTTCGATCCGGAAACCCAGCGGCGGACAGACCCGCTGGACGAGGTGCTGGTGCCGCCGGCACGGGAAACCCTCTGCGACCCTGCGGAGCTGGCGAAGAAAATTCGTATGCTGGGAAAGTCGCTCCGCATTCGCCGTGCCGATCTGGTGCGGGAAAAGCTTTATGCCGATGCCGATCATCTGGAAGCCGGCATGATTCCGGTGCATCTGGATAAGTACGCCCCGCTGCTGTGGGAGCAGCCGCCGATGCTGTATGATTACGGCATGGAGATCGTCTGCTGGAGCGAATACGGTGCCATTGTGGAGAGCCAGCGTGGGCTGATGGCACAGTATCAGGAGGACTGCAAGCTGCTGCTGGAGGAGGGCAGCCTTTGCCGCGGTCTGGAGGGCTATTATCAGGACCCTGCGGAAACGGCAGCGAAGCTGGACAAACGCTTTCAGGTGTATTGCAGCAATTTCCTGCAAGGCGGCGAACATGTGGAATTTCAGAAGCTGCTCAGTGTGCAGGCAGTCCAGAACGCCCCGTGGGGCGGGGAACTGCGGCAGCTGACTGAGGACTTACAGGAGTACAGCAGTCAGGGCTACTGCACCATGCTCTGTGCCGGCAGTGAAAAAACGCTGCCGATCTTGCAGCAGGACTTGCAGGAAAGCGGGATCCGCTGCGAGCTGGCGGAACCGGACAGCGTGTGGCGTGCGGGCGTGGTCTATCTCCGCACCGGCAGCCTGTCCGGCGGCTTCGCCTATCCGGAAACCAAAACGGCTCTCATCACACAGGGCAGAGCACTCCACGCCGGCACACGGCGGCGGAAACAGCACCGCCGCGGTGAGGAAATCCGGACACTGGCGGACATTGTCCCCGGTGATCTGGTGGTGCATGCCCTGCACGGTATCGGCCGGTTTCTGGGAATCCGCAAGCTGGAACTGGAGGGCGTGACCAAGGACTACATCACCATTCAGTATGCCGGCAAGGAAAACTTGTATGTGCCGGTCACACAGCTGGACATGGTGACGAAATACATCGGTCCGCGGGAAGATTCCAACGTAAAACTCAGCCGGCTGTCCTCGCCGGAGTGGCAAAAGACACGCAGCAACGTCCGCCGTGCGGTGAAAGATATGGCGGACGAACTGCTGGCACTGTATGCCAAGCGGGAAAAGACCAAGGGCTTTGCCTTTGAGCCGGACAGTCCGGAACAGCATGACTTTGAGGCTCGGTTCCCTTATGTGGAAACGGAAGATCAGCTGGCATGCATCGACGAGATCAAGCACGACATGGAGCAGGAACGCCCTATGGAACGGCTGCTCTGCGGCGACGTGGGCTTCGGGAAAACAGAGGTGGCTCTCCGTGCGGCAATGAAATGCGTCATGAGTGGGAAACAGTGTGCCATTCTGGTGCCGACCACTGTGCTCGCCATTCAGCATTATCAGACGGCAGTCCGCCGGTTTGAACATTTTCCGGTGAACGTGGTGATGCTGTCCCGCTTCGTTCCCCAGAAGCGGCAGAAAGAGATTCTGAAAGAGATCAGAAGCGGCAAGGCGGATGTCATTATCGGCACCCACCGTATTGTGCAGAAAGACGTGGAATTCCGTTCGCTGGGGCTGGCGATCGTGGACGAGGAACAGCGGTTCGGCGTGGCACACAAGGAAAAGTTCAAGCACATGTTTGCCGGCGTGGATATGCTGACCTTGTCGGCAACGCCTATTCCCCGCACATTGAATATGGCAATGAGCGGCATACGGGATATGTCCGTCATCTCCCAGCCGCCGCAGGATCGCTATCCGGTGCAGACTTATGTCATGGAGTACAGCGAGCCGGTACTGGTGCAGGCGATTCAGCGGGAACTGAAACGGGGCGGACAGGTGTACTATATCCACAACCGCATTGACACCATTGAATTCACCGCGGCGAAGCTGCAGCGGTATCTGCCGGACGCACGGATTCTGGTGGCACACGGGCGAATGGGCGAGGCGGAAATGTCGGAGATCTGGCGGAAGCTGGTGGAACATGAGGCGGATATTCTGGTCTGCACGACCATTATCGAAACCGGCGTGGACGTGCCGAACGTGAACACCCTCATTATTGAAAATGCCGACTGCTTCGGACTGTCCCAGCTGTATCAGCTGCGGGGACGTGTCGGACGTTCCAACCGCCGTGCCTATGCCTATTTCACGTTTCAGCGGGACAAGGTGCTGCGGGAGGAATCCACGCGGCGGCTGGCGGCAATGCGGGAATTTACCCAGTTCGGCAGCGGTTTTCACATTGCCCTGCGGGACTTGGAAATTCGCGGAGCAGGCAGCCTGCTGGGCGGCAGACAGCACGGACACATGGAATCCGTGGGCTATGACATGTACCTGCGGCTGCTGGGCGAAGCTGTGGCGGAAGCCAAGGGCGAGCCGATACAGGAAACGGCAGAGTGCACCGTGGATATTCAGATCGATGCCCATATTCCGGAAAGCTATATGGAGAGCCTGAGCCAGCGGCTGGATATGTACCGGAAGATCGCCGGCGTGCGGAATCAGGAGGACGAAATGGACCTGCTGGACGAACTGATCGACCGGTACGGCGAACCGCCGAAATCGGTGCAGGGGCTGATTACTGTGTCCCGTCTGCGGAACACGGCGGCACAGCTGGGAATCACGGAGATCAACCAGCGTGGCGGCAGCATGCTGTTCTACATGGAGCACCCCACGGCGGAAATGATCGGGGCACTGTCTCGGAAGTATCGGGGACGGGTGCAGTTCGGCAGCGTGGGGAAGCCCTATCTCGGCGTGGAACTGGCGGGAGAACCGCCATTGGAATTGTTCCGCAAAGTCTTGGACGTTTTAGGAAAAGCTTGGAAAAGCAGCGTGAAATAATACTGCCGCAGTGCAATTTTGTGCGGTTTTTGTCGAAGTTAACGGATTTCCTCTTGAAATTTAGTCAAAATGTGCATAGACAGCTTTTTTGAAATGTGCTATAATACTGAAAGAATGTGAAACGCATTGCGTGGCAGTGCGTGAATAAGGAGGAGTTTACAATGAAGCTTATGAAGAAGATCATGGCAGCTGTTGCGGCATCTGCGGTTGCGGTATTGTCTTTTGCATCTCTGACAGCATCTGCTGATCTGAAGGCACGGGATGAAGCACCGTATAATGCTTTTCTGGCAATTCAGGCAGGCGGGGATTCCAAGTGGGTTTCTTCCACAGATGATCCGGCTGTAATTGCAGACAAGAACAATATTACAGAAGCAACGGAAGCAACAATTACCGGCGACGGCAGCTATTCTGTAGATATTACCATGGTGAACGGTTCGGAAACCATTGAAGCTATGATTCTTTCTACCAATATCAATGCATATTCCTTTGCTCCGGAGGGAGCATCTACCCCGACCGGCGGTCTGCCGGAGGGCTGCACCGCAAAGGTGGAAATCGATTCTATTGAGGTTCAGCATGTTGGCGGCGGTTCTACACCGTTGGCATATGCAGGTCCGTCTGAGGGTGCACTGCGTACCGCAGATGACGGCACCAGCATTCGTGTAAATATTATGAATGTATGGACACAGCCGAAAGTAAATGACATTGGTACGGGCGATCATGTTTCTCCGGACGGCGGTCTGGCTGCCGGCGATAAGGTCGTTGTAAACTTCACCGTCAGCGGTATCTCCAACGGCGGTAACGGCGAGGGCACAACTGCTCCGTCTGACAACAGCGGCAATAACACTACTACCACTACCGCTGCAAACGGCGGTAACGGCACAGACGGTACTACCACAGCAGCAACAAACGCTGACGGTACTCCGGCAACAACTACCGCAGCAGGCAGCAACGGCGGTTCTTCCAACGGCAGTTCCGGTGGTTCTTCCAGTTCCAACAACTCCAAGAGCGGTACCAACAATGCAAAGACTTCTCAGACTGGTGACTTTGGCATTGCCGCAGTCGCACTGGGTGCAGTAGCAACCGCAGCTTTGGGCGTTGGTGCATACACGATCACCAGAAAGAAGAAGTAATTCTGCTTCTGGCGAATCTTATTTTTGACAATCTCATTTTTTCATTTTTACCCCTATAATACAGGAAAAGTCCTCACTCGAAAGAGTGGGGACTTTTCCGTTTGTGGGGATATGGGCATTGTTCCTGTCATTGTCTGGTTAATACGATTTCACGCATTCCGATCCCGCTGCATCACTGCCAGCTGGTCGCAGCGTTCGTTTTCGGGGTGACCGGCGTGCCCCTTGACCCAGTGGAATGTGACCTGATGCTTTTCCAGCAGCGGGAGCAGCTGTTTCCATAAGTCCACATTCAGTGCAGGCTTCTTGTCCGACTTGACCCAGCCCCGCTTCTGCCAGCCGTAGACCCAGCCCTTGGTGATGCTGTCCACCACGTATTTGCTGTCCGTAGTCAGCAGAACGTTGCACGGCTCTTTCAGGGCGGACAGGGCTTCGATGACACCGGTCAGTTCCATGCGGTTGTTGGTGGTTTCGTGTTCGCCGCCGGAGAGTTCCTTTTCCGCGGTGCCGTACCGCAGGATCGCTCCCCAGCCGCCCGGCCCTGGGTTGCCGCTGCATGCTCCGTCTGTGAAGATCTGTACTGTTTTCATATGTTGCCTCCTTGTATTTTCTGCATAGGTTCTATTATACTATATATTTGAAGATTCTGCAACCGGCAATTTGTGCGGGAATGTTCTGTGGGATTTCCAAAAATGTTTCCCACAATTTGTGCAAGTTGACCGTCTGAAATGCTTGACCTTTCTCGAATTTTATGCTATAATACAAGTGCTAGATTCGTGACACGAATCGTTTTTGGTGCGATATAATTTGGAAGGGAGTTTTTTACAAGAATGAGAACTTTAAAACGTATGCTGGCGGCACTGATGGCTTTGACAATGGTGGGAGCACTGGGTGCCTGCGGCGGCGGTTCGGACGATTCCAAGAGTGCTTCTTCCTCCGAGGCAGAATCTGCCTATAAGGAAAAGGACGACGTTGCCATTGATGCTTCTCTGGTAGACGATATGGTCAAGAATGATCCGGACATCAAGGGACAGACCATTTACTGGCTGGCAGACTATGACATCAACCCGAAGAACAATCAGGACAGAAGCGTTGCCCTGTCGCTGTTCGAGGACAAATATGGTGCAAAGGTGGAGTATGTTTCCTGTACCTCAGACACCAAGTTTGACACACTGGCAAGCCGTATTCTGGGCGGCGATCCGGTGGATATGTTCCCCTATGAATGGGACGCTGTGCCCAACGGCGTGACCAAGGAACAGTATCAGCCGCTGGACGACTATCTGGATCTGAGCGATGACATCTGGTCGGATATGTCGGACGTTATTGAAATGTTCAAGTATAAGGACAAGCATTATGTAGTACCGTACTGCCTGTCTGATCCGCTGCTGATCACCTATAACCGTTCCCTGTGTGAGGAGAACGGTCTGGACGATCCTTACGAGCTGTACAAGAAGGACAAGTGGGACTGGGACGCTTTCATGGACATGATGAAAACGTTCGTTTCCAATGCCAAGGACGGCGAAACCCGCTACGGCATCAACGGCTGGTTTGGTCAGGCAATGGTGCAGTCTACCGGCGAAACATTTGTCAAGTATGACGGCTCTAAGTTCTCCAACAACATCAGCAATCCGGCAATTGAAGAAGCCGAGGGTGTAATGGAAGAAATCATGAGCCTTGGTCTGTATGATCCCACATGGTACGGCTATCTGCCGGACGACGGCTCCACGCTGTTCTTCGGCATGGCAGACTGGGCACTGGGTGCATCGAATGTCAAGGCGGATCCGAATCCAGACTATGAAGATGACGGCTTTGTGGAAGAAAACGATCTGATGATCGTACCGTTCCCGAAGCAGCCGGGCAGCGATGAATACTATCTGAACTGCAACTTCGGTGCAAAGATGCTGGTCAAGAATTCTGACAAGGGCGATGCAGTTGCAGCGTACATCAAGTGTGAGCGTCTGGCAGCTATGATCGACGAATACAAGGACGCTGCCAAGGAAAAGGCGATCATTCCGGAAGTCAACGCACAGGGCAAGCTGAAGTCCTATGTGACCGAGGAACAGTATGATGCGTTGCAGGATTACAAGAATCCGAAGAACATCACACCGGTATTCGATTTCGGCTACGGCATGGGCAGCAGAATGTACGGCGACGGCGAATACACCTACGAAACCAGAGGTGTCATGAACAACCTGACCTCTGCACTGCTGAACGGCGACAAGGACTCCTGGGCTGTACTGCGTGACGAGTGGTCCTCTGTGATCGATGAAGTCATTGACGGCTACAACAACAAATAAGACAAATATCCCTCTTTGAGATTTTTTGAAAAAAAGCTTCTTCGCGTTGGCGGAGAAGCTTTTTGTTGCCTTTTGCAGGAAACTGTGCTATAATAGAGCGAAAGAGGCTGTGTTCCCTCGAACAACATTTTTTCAGAAAGGAGGAATCGTTTCATGGACGCATTATTTCAGCCGGTTGCCAACCTGAAAGGCATTGGCACCAAGCGGGCGGAGGCTCTGGAAAAGCTGGGGATCCGCACTCCCTATGATTTGCTGTACCATGTGCCGCGGGGGTATCTGGACTACAGCCACCCTGTCCCTGTTGCGGCGGCACCTACGGGAGAACCCTGTGTGATTCGGGTGCAGATCGTGCACAAGCTTGCCCCGCAGTTTATCCGCAAGGGCATGACCATTTTCAAGGCGGTTGCCACGGACGGGCTGAATGACGTGACGGTGATCTTATACAACAACCCCTACGGCTTTCAGGCTCTGCACACGGGCAGCTGGTACCGCATGTCCGGCAAATTGCAGGGCGGACTGCTGCGGCGGGAAATTTCTGCACCTCACGTGCTGGCGGACGACAGCAAGGAACTGATCTACCCGTCCTATCCTCTGACCAGCGGCATTACCATGCCGATTCTGGTGCGGGCAGTCAAGCAGGCAATCGAACTGATGCGACAGCAGCCTTTCGACTGGATGCCGGAGGAGATGCGTCTGGAACACGGACTGCTGCCCCTGACGGCGGCACTGGAACAGGTGCATTTTCCTGCCAATCCGGCACTGATGGAAACGGCTCGCCGGCGGCTTGCCTTTGACGAACTGCTGCAATTGCAGCTGGGCATGCTGATACGCCGTGCGGACAACCGGCGGCGGTCTGCCTATCCTATGCGGCAGGATACCGATCTGGAGCCGTTTTACGGGGCGTTGCCGTTTACCATGACGGCAGGACAGAAGCATGCAGTGGAGGAAATTACAGCCGACCTGTGCGGCGATGCTCCCATGAACCGCCTGTTACAGGGCGATGTGGGCAGCGGGAAAACTGCGGTTGCGGCGGCGGCGTGCTATTTTGCCGCCCGGAACGGCATGCAGTGTGCTCTGATGGCTCCGACGGAAATTCTGGCGGTGCAGCACTATCATACCATGCAGCAGTTTCTGGAGCCGCTGGGCGTGTCTGTGGGGCTGCTTACCGGCTCTGTCCGTGCCAAGGAACGGCGGGAGATTTACGAAGCACTGGCGGACGGCAGCATGACGCTGGTAGTGGGTACTCATGCGATTTTTCAGAAAGAGGTTTCCTTTGCACGGCTGGGGCTGGTAATTACGGACGAGCAGCATCGCTTCGGCGTGGCACAGCGGACGCTGCTGGCGGACAAGGGCGGCTGCCCTCACAAGCTGGTCATGTCGGCGACGCCGATTCCCCGCACACTGGCTCTGATGATCTACGGCGATCTGGACATTTCTGTCCTGAAAGAACTGCCCCGCGGACGGCTGCCGGTGCAGACTTTTGCAGTCACCGGAAAGCTGCGGCAGCGGGCGTACAGCTTTATCCGGCAGCAGCTGGAACAGGGGCATCAGGGCTATATTGTCTGCCCCATGATCGACGATCGGGACGAGAGCGAATTACAGGCAGTTTCCAGCTATGCAGAGTCCATACAGGCAGGGGCGTTCTCTGCCTATCGGGTGGGACTGCTCCACGGCAGAATGAAGCCGGCAGAGAAGGACAGCGTGATGACGGCGTTCCGGAACCATGAACTGGATCTGCTGGTCAGCACCACCGTGATTGAAGTCGGCGTTGATGTGCCAAACGCTACCATTTTGCTGATCGAAAACGCTGAACGGTTCGGCTTGTCCCAGCTGCACCAGCTGCGGGGCCGCGTGGGACGGGGCAGTGCACAGAGTTACTGTATCCTCATGACCGACCACGTGACGGAGGACTGCCGCACCCGCATGCAGATCATGAGCCGTACCAACGACGGCTTTCAGATCGCGGAGGCGGATTTACAGCTGCGGGGGCCGGGGGACTTTTTCGGGCAGCGGCAGCACGGTCTGCCGCCGTTACAGATCGCCGACCTGTCCCATGACACCCAGCTGCTCCATGAAGTGCAGGAAACGGCAAAAAAAATTCTGGAAAAAGATGCGGATCTGTCGGCTCCCGAACATGGGGCGTTGCGGCTGGAAGTACTGCGGCTGTTCCGTCGCAGCGGCGAAAATGGCAGAAATTAGACGGTTTTCATGTGCATATCACACAATAGAACAATGTTGAAATTGTACAGACATAACAAAGTGTGCGTTTTTTCGATTTTTTTGAAAAAAACGCTTGACAAACCCCTTGCAATGTGATATACTGTAATAGTCGCCGGTGAGGAAAACACAAAAAACACCGGAAAGACAAGCAAGTGGAAGCTTAGCTCAGCTGGGAGAGCATCTGCCTTACAAGCAGAGGGTCATAGGTTCGAGCCCTATAGTTTCCACCACATGGTCTGGTAGTTCAGTTGGTTAGAACGCTGCCCTGTCACGGCAGAGGTCGTGGGTTCGAATCCCATCCAGATCGCCAGCAATGTAGCCTTGCTGTGATGCCTCTGTAGCTCAGTCGGTAGAGCAGGGGACTGAAAATCCCCGTGTCATTGGTTCGATTCCGATCGGAGGCACCATGGAACGTGTTGACTAACACGTTTCGGATGCGGATTTAGCTCATCTGGTAGAGCGCCACCTTGCCAAGGTGGAGGTAGCGAGTTCGAGCCTCGTAATCCGCTCCATTTGCATTGTATTATCTCTTCCATTGTAAAGCACACAAGGAACGCTCTTGTGTGCTTTATTTTTTGTGTCTGGTCAGGGCGTTCGACAAAAACTGCTTGACACAGCCGCGGAATACATGCTATAATTCAGGAAACACTGCATAAAGCCCGCCTGACGGCTTTGCACGCAATCTGCCGAAAAATCTGACGACGCATCTTACGCACAAACTTTATGCAGTGTTTCTTTCATGCCAGCACGCTCTTAGAAAGGGAACCCATACATGAAACTATTACACATCGGAGATGTTGTCGGTGCAGCGGGCAGCCGCTTTTTGCAGGAACATCTTCCGGCAATCAAACGCACACACAAAATCGACATGACTGTTGTCAACGGCGAAAATTCTGCACAGGGGAACGGCATCACCAAGCACTCCATGGAACAGATCTTTTCTGCGGGGGCAGATGTCATCACCACAGGCAATCACTGCTTCAAGCGGCGGGAGGCAATGGCGATCTACGAAAATCCGGTGGTGCTCCGTCCGGCGAACTATCCGGAGGGCTGCCCGGGTCACGGGGTATGCACCATTGATTTCGGTCCCTGTCAGGTGGCGGTGCTGAACCTGTCCGGTACGGCGTATCTGGATCCGCTGGATAATCCGTTTACCATTGCGGAACAGCTTCTGGAGGAGATCGACACTCCGAATATTCTGGTGGATTTCCATGCCGAGGCGACGGCAGAGAAAAAAGCAATGGGCTATTTTCTGGCAGGCCGTGTAACGGCAGTGGTGGGAACGCATACTCATGTGCAGACTGCCGACGAAACCATTTTGTCCGAACATACCGGCTATATCACCGACGTGGGCATGACCGGACCGGAGGAATCGATTCTGGGCGTTGCGGTGCAGCCGGCAATGGATCGGTTCCGTTTCCACTATCCTACACGCTTTACAGAAGGCAGCGATCCCTGCTTTTTGAACGGCGTAATCGTCACATTTGATGAAAAGTGTGGCAAATGCACGAAAATCGAACGGCTGATTGTTCGATAATGCACAAATTTTTCGGGAAGTACTTGCAATTTCAAAGGCTTTGTTGTATAATGAGGGTGTGTAAGGGCAGCACGGTATAAATTTTGTGCGGTGCTGCCTAAACCGAGTGCCGGAAGCCGGAGCAGAACTGATCGGTTTTACACAGATTTGCCGTCGTTTTTTTACAGGCGGAATATCGAATACAACATGGAATCATTGGTTGTACTAAGGGAGGCTTTTATCATGGAAGTATTGAAAGTATCATCGCACTCATCTCCGAATTCGGTTGCCGGTGCAATTGCCGGCGTGATTCGTGAAAAAAAGATGGTAGAGGTACAGGCAGTCGGTGCTGGTGCGGCAAATCAGGCAGTAAAAGCAATTGCCATTGCCCGCGGCTATCTTGCTCCGATCGGTGTGGATCTGATCTGCATTCCGGCGTTTGCCAATATTCAGATTGATGGCGAAGACCGCACTGCAATCAAGCTGATTTGCGAAGAACGGTAAATTCGTGATACGAACAGAACGCTGCCAGTGCAACAGATCTGGCGGCGTTTTTTTATAGTTGTTAAGGCAATACCGCACAAAGAGCGTCTGGCGACTTTGCACGCCATCTGATTGCAAATTTCCCTTCAGAGCCTGTTTCGTATCTTCCCGCACGCATCTTGCGTGCATATTTTCCGAGATATTTCGGGAA
>PPYE01433472.1_pt1 | contig 16892 bp, 9 predicted proteins | sample 1559881 | NCBI WGS metagenome assembly PPYE01 (sample SAMN08240022, study PRJNA423297) | Human gut metagenome, whole genome shotgun sequencing project. | reverse complement strand
CCGCAGCCGCCTGCCCCCGACGAGGAAGCCCGGGAGCCCGCGCCGCCGCCGGCCATCGAAGCCGCACCCCGAAGCCGGCTGCTCTCGGGAGCGCTGCTCTGGCGACTGGGCAGTGTGGCCGCCGGGTGTGTGCTGGGGGCCGGGCAGCTGTACGGCGCCGCCCCCCTGGGCCTGGCCTTCACGGTGGGATGTCCGCCGGGATTTGCCCTGCCCGCCCTGGCCGGCGCTCTGGCGGGAAGCCTGGCCTTTCAGCCCTTCACCCTGGGGCTGAAGCTGGCGGGAGCGCTGGTGGCCGCCGTGGCCGGGCGGTGCGTGGCCGCCCAGCTGGGCAAAAAGCAGTACATACTGGGGTCCGCCGCCGGATCCGCCGCCCTGCTGGGGGAACAACTGGCCGTGAGCGTTGCCGGGCCCACCGCTATGGCCGACACCGCCCAGGTCCTGGCCACCGCCGTGCTGGCGGCGGGGTTCGGGGCGGCCATCCGGCTTCTGCCCCACAGCAAGCCCCGGGGGCTGTGCCTCTGGCTGACCATGGCGGCGGCCTGCGCCCAGCGGCTGATGCCCCTGCTGGGGGGCGGATTTGCCCCGGGGCTGGCCCTGGCCGCGGGCACCGGGCTGTGCACCGCCTTCGGGGGCAGCCTGGAACAGAGCGCCGTGCTGGCGGTGGCCATGGCGGCGGCGGTGACCGCCGCCACCCCGGCTTTGAGCTATGCGGCCCTGGCCGTGGCCCTGGGCACCCTGGGTGCCGCGGTGCTGGCCAACGGTGACCGGCGGCGCTGTGTGGCGGTGTTTGCCGCGGGATGTGCCGTGGGGGCCCTGGCGGCCCCCACCCCCGTGGAAGCGCTGTGGCTCTGCCTTTCGGCCGCCGTGGGGGCGGTGGGTTTTCTGGCCTGCCCGGCCTCTTTGCTGCGGGGGGTGTTTCCCCCGCCCGCCCCGCCGGCGGTGAGCCAGACCCTGAGCAGCGCCGCCCGGCGGCTGTCCGGGGTGGCGGACAGTCTTTCGGACATTGCGGACACGGTGAACGAGGTGTGCGAGCGCCAGCTGCCCCCCAAAGGGGAAACCTACGATTATGTGGTGGAGTACGCCGCCCGCCATGTGTGCCAGACCTGTGAGCGGCGGTCCGCCTGCTGGATCCGGGGGTATTCCACGGCGGTGGACGGGCTGTACAAGCTGCGGGGCGTATTGGACGCCCGGGGGCGTGTGGAGTTGGAGGACCTGCCCGGACAGCTGACCGTCTGCACCCATCCCAGCGACCTGTGTGCCGCCGTGACCCACGGCTACCGGCTGTGGAGCAGCCGCCGCCAGACCCGGGCCCGGGCCAGCCTGCTGCGGGGTGCCCTGACCGAGCAGTACAACGCCATGGCCGCCGCCCTGGCCCAGATGGCCGACCGTCTGGGCCAGGCCGGGCTGCCGGACCCGCGGCGGGAAGCCAAGGTGGCGGGGCTGTTTTCGGCCCTGGGGCTGGAACCCCTGGAATGTTCCGTCACCGGGGACGTGACCGGGCGGATCCATGTGAGCGTGACCGTTCCCCGGATGAAATTCACCGACGAGGAACTGCAGGGCCTGGCCCGGGAGGTGGGGCGCATCTGCCGCCGGGACTTCGACCTGCCGGACCTGGCCCAGTGCCGCACGGTGAGCATGCTGCGGTTCGGGGAACGGCCGCTGTTCACCCCGGTGTTCGGGCTGGCCAGCCGTCCCGCCCCGCCGGAACAGGTGAGCGGAGACGCCTGCAACCAGTTCTGTGACCGGTCCGGCCGGGCCCAGATGCTGCTGTGCGACGGCATGGGCACCGGCAAGGCCGCCGCGGTGGACGGGCGGATGGCCGCCAGGCTGACCACCCAGCTGCTGCGGGCAGGCTTTGCCGCCGAGAGTGCCGCCCGGCTGGTGAACGTGGCCCTGGGCATGAAGTGCGCGGACCAGGAATCCGGCGCCACCCTGGACCTGCTGACGGTGGATCTGTATACCGGCCGGGCAGGGCTGTTCAAGGCCGGGGCGGCCCCCAGTTTTCTGGTGCGGGAAGGCACCGCCCGGGTGCTGGAAGCTCCCAGCCTGCCCATGGGGGTGAGCGATTCGGTGGTGGGGCGCTCCACCGGGTTTTCCCTGGCCGAGGGGGACATGGTGGTGCTGGTGTCCGACGGGGCCCTGTGCGACGGAAACGACTGGCTGGTGGAGCAGCTGCAGCTGTGCGCCCGGCTGGGCCACGACCCCGACCAGGTGGCCAAAGCGGTGGCGGACAGCGCGGTGCGGCGTTCCGGGGCGCGGCAGGACGACATCACGGTGGCGGTGCTGCGCCTGGACCGGTAAAGTTGCTTTGTCGCAAACGACGATACAGCGCCAAACCGCCCCATTCCTTTGTTTTTATTTACAAAATTTTTATAACTTTGCCAAAAAAACTGTTTAATTTTCTCCAAACATGTGGTAAAGTAGAATCATTCGGGGGGCGGGCGCGGCCCGCGGCCCCAGTACATATCGCCGATCGGCCGGAATCTGAAATGCTGTGTGGACCGGGCCCGGCGCGAAAAGAGGTTTGAATACGATGGAATACGCCAGCAAGGACATCCGCAACATTCTGGTGGCCGGCCATGCCGGCTGCGGCAAGACCACCCTGGTGGAAGCACTGCTGTACATGAGCGGCGCCACCGAGCGCATGGGCCGTGTGGAAGACGGCACCACCGCCAGCGACTTTGACCCCGAGGAGGCCAAGCGCAAGGCTTCGCTGAATTCCAGCGTGATCCCGGTGGAACTGGACGGCACCAAGTACAACCTGATCGATGTGCCCGGCCTGTTCGACTTTGAGTCCGGCGCCTGCGAGGGCATCCGCGCCGCCGAAAGCGTGCTGATTTGTGTGTCCGGCCGTTCCGGCGTGACCGTCGGCGCCGAAAAAGCCTATTCCCTGGCGCTGAAAAACAACAAGGCCCGCATGATCTTTGTGACCAAGACGGACCTGGAAAATGCCGATTACTTCAAGATTCTGGAACAGATGAAGATCAAGTTCGGTCCTTCCATCTGCCCCTGCGTGGTGCCTGCCCGCCTGGACGACGGCACCATCGTCTACATCAACCTGTTCAGCCAGAAGGCCTTCAAATATGAGGGCGGCAAGCAGGTCCAGGTGGACCTGCCGGACATCGGCCACCGGTTCGAAGGCCTGATCCAGGCCATGAACGAGGCCATTGCCGAAACCGACGAAACCCTGATGGAAAAGTTCTTCGAGGGTGAGGAGTTCACCACCGAGGAGATCGTGTCCGGCATGGCCGCCGGCGTGCGCACCGGCCAGATCACCCCGGTGTTCTGCGGCAGTGCGGTGAACATGCAGGCCATGGACATGCTGGTGTACAACCTGAAAGAGCTTCTGCCTTCCGCCGACGCCGCCGCCCAGGTGGCCGAGGACAAGGACGGCAACCCGGTGGAGATCGCCGTGGACCCCGCCGCTCCCACCTGTGCCTACGTCTTCAAGACGGTGGCCGACCCCTTTGTGGGCAAGCTGAGCTTCATCAAGGTGCTGGCCGGCAAGCTGAGCGCCACCTCCAACGTGGTCAACGCCCGCACCGGCCAGCCGGAACGCCTGGGCAAGACCCTGACCATCTGCGGCAAGCGCCAGACCGACACCCCCGCCATCGCGGCCGGTGACATCGGCGCCGTGGCCAAGCTGGCCACCGCCAAAACCGGCGACACCCTGTGCGACCCCGCCCGGGTGGTGAGCCTGCCCGCCCCCGAATATCCCGTGGCCTGCTACCGCATGGCGGTGAAGGTGGCCAAGAAGGGCGACGAAGGCAAGGTTTCCGGCGCGCTGGCCCGCCTGATGGAGGAAGACCCCTCCATCACCTTCCAGGTGGACCCCGAAACCAAACAGCAGGTCATCGCAGGCCTGGGCACCCAGCATCTGGAAGTGGCCGTGGCCAAGCTCAAGAACAAGTTCGGCGTGGAGATCACCCTGGAAGTGCCCCGCGTACCCTACCGTGAATCCATCCGCAAAGGCCACCCTGCTGGACGGCAGCTACCATCCCGTGGACTCCAGCGAAATGGCCTTCATCATGGCCGCCAAGCTGGCCTACAAGGCCGCCATTCCCGAAGCCAGCCCGGTGCTGCTGGAACCCATCGGCACCCTGCAGGTCCATGTGCCGGCGGACAACACCGGCGACATCATGGGCGAGGTGACCAAGCGCCGCGGCCGCGTGCTGGGCATGAGCCCCGACGAGGAGGGCGGCCAGGTGGTGGACGCCGAAGTGCCCATGGCCGAGATGCAGGATTTCACCACCTTCCTGCGGCAGCTGACCCAGGGCCGCGGCCATTACACCTTCGAGTTCGTCCGCTACGAGACCCTGCCCCAGATGCTGGAAGCCAAGGTCATTGAGCAGGCCAAAGCCCTGGGCAACATGGCCGACGACGACGCCTGATTTCTGCTTTTTCCTTTGCTGATACAAGCAACGCCCCCGGTTCCTTTTGGGAACCGGGGGCGTTGTGATTTTTGTGAAATGGCAAGTGCCTGTGCCTGCGACATCGGCCCAAGTGCCAACTTCACAGCGATCCTTTTTCCATCCGGATTTACCGCTGCCGAATCATCAGCGACAGTTCGATTTCCTCTCCATCTGTCACGCCTGTTTCTGCAAAGCCCTTGCTTTTGTACATGGTCAGGGCCCGGATGTTCTCTTTGTTGCATGTCAAGGTCACACGATTGGAAGAACCAAAGGGCTTTTCCCGGATATAATCAAGCACCCTGTCCAGTGCGGCCTTTCCATATCCCCTTCCCTGTTCTGCCTGCTCAATCATCATGTGCCATATATCATATTCCGGAACATCATAATCATAAATCACCATAACGTAGCCAACCATGGTTTGCCCCTCGTATATTCCAAAAGGCTGGCATTGCTCCCGGTATACGTATGCCTGTGCAAGGCTGCGAATGGGATGAGAAACAAAGCGTTCCTGTTCCGGTGCAAGCTTCAGATTGAATGCATCAATAAAGTTTTCTTCCGTAATTTTTCTGAGATGAATCATAAAGTCCTCCATAAATTGCTCCCACTTACCGGGAAAGAGTTTTTGTGTGAACAGCTATGAAGAATCGGAAGCTTGGATGAAAGCGCAAATAAAAAGCCGCGGCTGATAAACCGCGGCCAAAAATTATATAAACCTTATAATGCAACCGAGGTCCTCCAAAGATGTTCAGTTTTTCGAATGGTTCTGCTGTTTTTCATCATGAAGCACCTCGCTTTCTATTAGAATTTATTCCATCATAACAGCCCGGACCGACTCTGTCAACCGGCGTTCTGTACTTGCCGCTTTGTGCCTGTCGCCCAGGAGAATGGTGAAAAGCCGGTTTACTTCTCCACCCCGGCCAGGTATTCCTGGGCGAAGTGCACGGCCACGGCGCCGTCGGCGGTGGCGGTGACCACCTGGCGCACTTCCTTGGCGCGGGCATCCCCCACCGCAAACACACCGGGCAGGTTGGTGCGGGTGGTCTCGTCGGCCTCAAAATAGCCGGCCTTGTCGCAGTGCACCTGGTCCCGGAACAGCTGGGTATCGGGCACACGGCCGATGGCCGCAAACACGCCGTCGCAGGCCAGCTCCCGGATTTCGCCGGTGTGCACGTCCTGCACCTTCAGGGCGCACAGGCGGCCGTCCGCTCCCTGCACCAGCTCTGCCGGGCGGGCGTTCCAGACGATCTCCACCCCGCTGCTTTCCAGGGCTTTCACGTTGGGTGCCGGGGCGCGCAGTTCGTTGCGGCGGTGCACCAGATACACCTTCTGGCACAGTTTGGCCAGATGCAGGGCATCCCCCACCGCCGTGTTGCCGCCGCCGACCACCACCACCGTCTTGCCGCGGTAGAGCATACCGTCGCAGGCGGCGCAGTAGCCCATGCCCCGGCCGATGAGTTCCTTCTCGTTGGGCAGGCCCAACGGACGGGGAGACGCCCCCGGTGCCAGCACCACCGCGCGGGCCAGCACCTCGCCGCTGTCGGTCTGCAGGTGCTTGACTTCCCCGGTCAGGTCGGCCCCGGTGAGCTGGGCGTAGCGGAACTCTGCCCCCGCCCTCTCGGCCCCCTGGCGCATCAGGTCGCCCAGGGAGTAGCCGTCCAACCCTTCGGGGAAGCCGGGATAGTTTTCGATGAGGGGGGAGTCGGCCATCTGGCCGCCGGCAGCCAGCTTTTCCAGCACAAGGGTCTTGAGCCCGGCCCGGGCCCCGTACAAGCCGGCGGTGCAGCCGCCGGGACCGCCGCCCACCACGGCCAGATCATATATCATTTCACTCATGGTATTGTCTCCTTTGCCGGTTGCCCGTTACGCCGGGCAGCCTTTTCCCCACTATACCAGATCTTGGGGATTTTGTCGAGAGTTTACCCCACCCGCAGGGCTTTCATTCCCCCGCACCAACAAAAAAGCCCTCCGTGTTGTCCGTCACGGAGGGCTTGCCGGGGCCGATTGGGGGAGTGCCCCGGCACGCAGAAAAAGAAGCGCGTTATGCGGGAATGTCGTTATTGGTTGGGTTCCAGGTTGAACCAGCTGCAGATGGCCTCGTAGTAGATCTTCGCCGCCCGCTGGCAGCCGTCCTCATCCGCCAGCAGGTCCACGTCGGCGCTGTTGGTGATGAAGCACTGTTCGGACAGCACCGCCGGGCACTGGGCGTATTCCAGCACCCCGAAGGTGGGGTCGTCGTGGACGGATTCGTCGTCATACAGCAGCTTTTCGTTGTCGTCGCCGTAGTATATGTACCGCACGCCGTCCGCCCCGCGCAGCCGCTGTCCCAGCGCGCCGAACCCCTGGGTCAGGCACTGGGCAAAGCGCAGGCTCTCGTCATGGTTGGCGTTGCCGGGGGGGATGGGATAGCACTCGTACCCGGAGGTGCTGGCCGCCGAATCGGAATTGCCGTGGATGGACAGCAGCAGCTGGGCCCCCCGGGCGGCGGCCCGCTGGGCGCGCTCGCTGGGCTTGATGCGGGCCACGTCCGGGTTCTGGCTTTCCTCCTCGGTGATGGTCAGGTAGGGGGTGAACCGGCCGTCCGCTTCCAGCAGGTCGGCCAGGGCGTTGGCGGTGTTCCAGGTCATCTCATATTCGCCGAAGCCGGGGCCTTCCGACCCGCGGTCCACTCCGCCGTGGCCGGGGTCGATGGCCACCACCGGCAGTGCCGGGTCCGGCGCCGCCGCGGGTTTGGCGGCCACGGGGACCTCGGCCTGGGATTCGGGCTCAGCCGCCGGGGAAAACAGGTTCTTCACGCTGGGCACCAGGAACAGCGCCACGGCGGCCAGCACGCACACCACAGCGGCCAGCAGCCCCAGCCGCACCAGCTGCTGCCGGCGACGGCGACGGCGGCGCATGGCATACCAGTCCCGGGACCGCGCCTGGGGGGCACGCACCGCCCCCGCCGTGTTGGGACTGCGCCGGGGCGGCGCTGCCTGGGCGCGGCGGTACTGGATCTTGCTGGGTTGGATTTGAGGCTCCTGCCGGGGCATGGGGGTCACCTGCCTTTTGTACTTCCTGTGCACCGGTTTTGCGCGGTACGTTTTGTAGTATAGGGGACGTTTGTGTCCGACTTGTTTCCGATTGTGAAAAAATCATGGCGACTTCTGTTTATAAAGTGGCATTTCGCCCCTTTTTGTTACAGCATTTCGGCCCGATTTTGTTTTCACCCTGTAAAACGCCCGGTAAAAGGAAAAAGTCTCAGACGGTACAAAAAAAGCCGGACCGGTGCGCTTGCATCCGGTCCGACCCGTTGAAAACCTTCCCTCAGAAAGTATGGGAATAGACATGGCAGGCATTCTTGCCCTTGTGTTTGGCGGTGTACAGCGCTTCGTCGGCGCGCTGGTACAGATCCCGCACGGTATCGTCCGGCTGTTTGCTGGCCAGGCCGATGGAGATGTGCACCGGCTGCCCGATGGTGGCACCGGCGCTTTCGTTGACCTTGCGGATAATACGCTCCGCAATGCGCACGGCGATCTCGTCGGTGGAGACCCCGGGGCAGAGCACGGCGAACTCGTCGCCGCCCACACGGCCCAGCACATCCACCCGGCGGGTGGCTTCCTTCAGCAGCCGCCCCACCTGTTTCAGCACCTCGTCCCCGGCCAGGTGGCCGTAGGTATCGTTGACGTTCTTGAAATCATCCAGGTCCAGCACCATGAGATAGGCCGGACCTTCGGCCAGGCGCTTGCCGCTCTGCTCAAAGAAGGCGCGGTGGTTGTACAGCCCGGTCACCGGGTCGGAGTTGGCCAGCTCGGCCATGCGGGCGGCTAGACGCTGGGTTTCCAGGATGCGCTCGCTGAGGGTTTTGGGATAGAATTCTCCGTAAGCCTGCTCCTTGTAGGGCACCGACTGGTGGATGTGCACGATCTTCCAGTCCTGGCCCCGCCTGGCGTACACCACACTGAACCGCACGTCCATATCCATGCCGGCATCGTCCTTGCCATCCCGTACATGGAATCCGCCGTACACCAGGTGGGCGTCGGGGCTCATGGCACAATCCTGGTACCATTCGTCCAGCAGCACAAAGGTGATGTTTTCGGTCTGGGCGCATTCCTCGTTCAGTGCCCGCATCAGCCCTTCGCCGGAAGTATAGAATTCATGCTTGCCGGTGCCGATCACCACACACTGGGGATCAATCATCGGATACAGCCGGGAGAAATCCTCCTGGGTGCGGTGGAACACGTAAATATGCCACAGTTGCTGGGCCATCCCGCAAAAATCGGTCATGAAAAAGTCTCCTGTGATCGAGGGAAAAATCAAGATTTTTTCTTCTATTTTTCTTTTTATTATGGTAGATTTGCCCCCCGTTGTCAACCCGAAGCCCCCGGATTTTCACACAAAAAGACGGATCCGCCCACCATTTGACAGGGCAGATCCGTTTTTGTGACCGGGAAAACTCAGCGTTTCAGAGAGAACGCACCGAATCCGGGATACACCGCCGCGGCGCCCAGCTGTTCCTCAATACGCAGCAGACGGTTGTATTTGGCCACCCGCTCGCTGCGGCTGGGGGCGCCGGTCTTGATCTGGCAGGTGTTCAGGGCCACAGCCAGGTCGGCGATGGTGGTGTCCTCGGTTTCGCCGGAACGGTGGGAGGAGATGGCCGTGTACCCGGCCTTGTGGGCCATCTTGATGGCCTCCAGGGTCTCGGACACCGAACCGATCTGATTGAGCTTGATCAGGATGGAGTTGCCGCAGCCCAGCTCAATGCCCTTGGCCAGGCGCCGGGTGTTGGTGACGAAGAGGTCGTCCCCCACCAGCTGTACCCTGCCGCCCAGCTCCTTGGTCAGCAGCTGCCAGCCTTCCCAGTCCTCCTCATCCAGCCCGTCTTCCAGGGAGTAGATGGGATACTTTTCGGTCAGGTCCTTCCAGTGGGCCACCAGCTCAGCGGAAGTATAGGTCTTGCCGCACTTGGGCAGCTTGTACGTCCCCTTGGTGCCGCTCTTCCACTCGCTGGCGGCGGCGTCCATGGCCAGCACAAAATCCTTGCCGGGGGTGTAGCCCGCCTTCTCGATGGCCTCCAGAATCACCTGGATGGCCTCCTCGTCGCTGGAAAGGTCGGGAGCAAAACCGCCCTCGTCCCCCACGGCGGTGGCCAGCCCCCGGCTCTTGAGCAGGGCCTGCAGGGCGTGGAAGACCTCGGTGCACCAGCGCAGGCCCTCGGCAAAGGTGGGCGCGCCGGCGGGCATGATCATGAATTCCTGCACGTCCACCGTGTTGGCCGCGTGGGCGCCGCCGTTGAGGATGTTCATCATGGGCACCGGCAGGCGGTTGGCGTTGACCCCGCCCAGGAACCGGTACAGCGGGATGTCCAGGGCCGTGGCCGCCGCCCGGGCGCAGGCGATGGACACCGCCAGGATGGCGTTGGCCCCCAGGTTGGACTTGTCGGTGGTGCCGTCGGCGGCGATCATGGCGGCGTCAACGGCGTAGATGTCCGAAGCGTCCATCCCGGTCAGGGCATCGTTGATGACGGTGTTGATGTTCTGCACCGCCTTGGTCACACCCTTGCCGCCGTAGCGGGTCCTATCCCCGTCCCGCAGCTCCAGGGCTTCAAACTCGCCGGTGGAGGCGCCGCTGGGCGCCGCGCCCCGGCCCACGGTGCCGTCGGCCAGCCAGACTTCCGCTTCCACCGTGGGATTGCCCCGGGAATCGATGATCTGGCGGCCGATGACCTTTTCAATGCTGAGGTAGTTCATATTATAATACCTTCCTTTTCCCGGCACCGGCCCCGGGCGGGGATTGGCGCCGTGTGGTTTGGTTAGTTATATCTAACTAACTGTATCATACCCCATTTTGCCGCAGGATGCAACCCCTGCACAAAAAAATTCTGGGCAGTGCGGCCGGGGTTTATGCGCCGCCGTGCAATCTTTGCCTTTGCTGACACAAATTCCCCGGCACGGAATCTTCCGCGCCGGGGAATTTCCTGTTCGTATCAGATACCGCTCCGGCAGCAGGTCCGGAAGGATTACGTTGTCGCCGCCAGCAGGTCAGGCGCCGCTTCGGCAAATGCGGCGGCCGCCGCGGCAAAAGCTTCCTCGCTTTCCGCCGTACCGTTCAGCTGCACCAGGGTGCTCCCGTCCAGTGTGCCGGACAGGCTGTACACCCTTCGCCCGTCTTCCTCCGCCACCGCCACGGCCTGCTGCCCGAAGGTGTAGTCCGCGCCCGCTTCGGGCCAGGTCCGCAGGCCGATCAGGCAGAGGTTCATGTGATTTTCCCCGCTGTGGTAGACCAGCGTCACCCCCTGCAGGGCCTCGCTGGTGACCTGGTACCGGCGCACGGTATTGTCTCCCCCTTGGGCTGCCGGGTCCACCCGGAAACCCACCTGTACCTGTTCCAGCGTGTAGTCCTCCACCTGCTGTCGGGGCAGCGATGCTTCGGGGAATGTTTCCAGAAATGTCTGGGGATCATACCGCCCCGTCTCAGGGTTTTCGGCCACCGAGCCGTCGGGCAGCAGCACATATTCCCCCGGGGCCAGCTGCGCCTCCACCGTCTGCCGGTAGGCCGCCCGGCCCTCCTCATCCAGAGAGGCATACTCTTCCCGGGGCCAGACCACCTCGGTCACTGCCGGGTTTTCCGATTGGCTGGCGGGTACCGGAGTACCGACCGGGGCAGCGGTGGTGTCTGCCTCTGTTTTCTGCCCGGTGCAGACGGACAGAAGCAGCACACAGGCGCCCAACATAACGGCAATTCGTGTCAGGTTCATAGGTTCCTCCTTCTCATGGTCACGAATCAACTTCCTTTACCATGCAGACGAAAAAATGCCCCTTTTGTGACACTTTTCTCCTCAGTTTTTTATTTTGATGCCGTTGGCCACCCGCACCAGTTCATCCAGCGGCAGATTTCCTTCCAGCGTATGGTGGACGCCACCGTATTCCCAGAACAGGATATAGTCGGTGGTCCCGTCCACCCGGGACAGGATTCCCAAGGTCGCCTGCCCCCGGTCCAGGTCCAGGGTGGTGTATACCGCCCCCCGGCGGGTGTAGCTTGCCTTTTCCTCCGGCCGGGCGGTGCGCAGGGTCAGCGCATAGTATCGGTCCGCGCCGTACATCCGGCCGGTGTACCGGGTATGAACCTCCGTTTCGGTAGCGCAGGAGGCCGCCCCGTCCCGGCGGAACCCCGCCGGGGTATAGGTGTTGGTGTAATTTTCCGGCAGGGCGTCCAGCGGTTCGCCTTCCACCTCATAGGTCAGGGTGACTTCCCGCCGCCCCCAGCTGAGCACCGCCCGGTACACCGCCCCACGCACATCGGCATTGGCGGCCAGCGCCCCCGCAAAAAGAAGCATGGCCAGCAGGGCCACCACCAGCAGATTGCGCAGCCGCAGCCGGCGGCGCAGGGCCGGCGGCTGCATCCGCCGCCATGCCCGCCGCCGGGCAGACAACGCCCGGAAAAACCGCTTGTCCCACCCGGAAGTTTCCGGGTACAATGCCCGCAATTCCCGATCCGAGGGACAGGCGGCATCCTCGGTATCCGCCTGTTGGCGCAAAGCCATGCACAGGGCCGCATCAAAGGAAACCGCAGGCAGATTCCGTTCAGGCATCCCGGTTCAGCTCCTTCCACAAGCGGGCTCTGGCCCGCTGCAATCGTTTGCGGGCCGTCGCCTCGTTCACACCCAGGGCCGCGGCCATCTGCGCCCCGGATGCCCCCTGGGCCGCCAGTTCCAGAAGGATTCGGTCCCTTTCAGGCAGCTGTGACACCAACTCCAGCAGCCGGGCCAGCTGTTCCCCCGCCACCACCGCGTCCTCCGGCACCGGTGCCGGGTCCGCCCCGGTATCGGGCTCCGGGTCCGGGGTTTCGGAGCCGGTGCGGCGCAGTTGGTCCAACGCCCGGCTGCGGGCTACCAGCACCAGGTACCGCCGCACCCGCCGGTCGTCGGCGGTATCAATGGCCGAAAAGTGCCGCGCCAGATAGAAGAAGGCTTCCTGCATGACGTCCTCGGCCAGATGTTCATCCCGCAGGATGGTATAGGCGGTATGAAATACCAGACGCTTGCAGGCGTGCCAGATTTCTTCAAACCGGCGCCGATCATCGGCGTTTTCCAGACAGGCCAGATACAGCGCGATCATGGCGGACCTCCTTTTTGCAGTTTTTATGGTTTTTATAGCATCTTCCGGCTCAAAACGCAAGATGGACCGCGGCATCCTTTTCACCGGTTTGGAACAGGAAAAAGGCACCGCACAGTGCCGAACCGCCCCGGATTAGGATGGCAATACAAACAACAACTCCAAACAGTGCGGCAAAACACGCCTGGTCTTTGGTCACAAAAGGCAATCTGTTTCACATGCAATCTACAAATTGTGATTATTATGGTACCATTTGCAAGCCTTGAGAAAAGAAAAAACAGGATATTTCTGCCCTAACCGCCCAATTTCGAAATGAATTCCGTTTTTTGAGCGGCTTTTATTTTGTGACCAGGCAAAATCCGCTTGGGGTATGAAATCATACAAAAAGGAAATCATGAAAGGGTCAAGATGAACATGAAGAGAACGTTTGCGGGTGCGCTGGCAACCATGCTGGCGATTTCGATGCTGGCCACGCCCATGAGCGCGGCCTACGACGCGGCCGATGAGACCGACGCCGGCACCGAACCGGCCCAGGTCCAGACCGAGGCCGAGCCGGAACCCACAGAGGAACCGGAGGAAGAGCTGCCTCCCATTGAGGAAACCTCGGTGGTGAACGCCGAGGATATGGCCGGCGCCGCCGGGGTGGACCTGGACGCCATGCAGGACGATTTTTCCGCCCTGTGGGGTGTGACCGGCGACAGCTACGACGCCATGGACGAGGTGGACGGCATTGCCCTGTATGATGCCGGCGACGCCCCTGCCCAGGCCAACTACCTCTTCCTGTCCGACCAGGACTACGATGCTTCCTCCAAGATCAGCCACGGCAGCTTTATGCGCAACCTGGCCCCCAACGGCAAGACCATCCAGCTGCTGGTGAACGGCACCGCCACCCCCTTTGAAAAGGGTATGGGCGCCCACGCCACCTCCACCCTGATCTACGATGTCAGCGCCTTCACCGACACCTATCCCGTCCTGTCCTTCTACGCCGGCGTGGACTACAGCCAGAACGGCAAGGGCAACGGCGTCTGGTTCAGCGTGTCCGGCTCCAACGACAAGAGCCAGTGGACCGAGCTGGAGCGCACCCCTGTGCAGCTGCCCGGCAAGGACGCCGCCTACGTGAAGGTGGACGTGAGCGCCTACCGCTACATCCGCCTGTACGCCGACGCCAACGGCGCCGACGGCAACGACCACGCCGTCTACGGCGACCTGCGTCTGCTCAAGGCGGACTACGACATCAGCAGCGAGCTGTACACCGGCTTCAAGACGCTGGAAGAGTACGATGCCGCCCTGTCCGCCAACTCGGTGGAGGACAACTACGCCAACCACCTGCACGAGGTGCTGGAGCGCGCCTTTGTGGCCCGGGTGGGGTACCAGTCCATCCAGAACGCCGTGAAGGCCCAGGACAACGTGCGCGTGGCCCTGGACTGGCTGCGCAGCGACACCGCCTCCCTGCGGATGTTCCTGGAAGCGGGCAACCTGTACAACGGGTCCGGCTACAAGACCCTGGTTGCCCTGGGCAACCTGTACGAGACCGCCAAGAACGACATCGGCGACAGCGGCGATGCCCTGGTCTATAAAAAGATGATGCTGGCCACCGCCGTGGCCTACTGCAAGACCATCAACACCTACATGGTCGGGTTCGGCGGCAACTCCTACCCCTCCGACCCGGTGGTCAAGTACACCACCTTCAAGAAGCTGTACGACGAAGGCTACTTTGTGCGCAAGGACGAGTTCAAGACCTACCCCATGGAGCTGGTGCGCTATGTCATGGACTCCAAGACGGAGGACGCCGAGATCCTGTGGCTGCGGGAATATGTGGAAAGCAAATACCCCGACAACCTGACCAAACGGCTGAACCCCTACACCTTTATCCGGTACAACAACATCAGTTACAGCCAGGCCCAGTTCTATGACCCGGCCACGAAGGATTTCTGGAACACCAAATACGACTTCCTGCGCTACGGCGTGACCTACGGGGAGAAGGATTACTTCCACCTGTGGATGATGATGGAAGTGGGCGGCATCTGCTGGGGCATTTCCGGCATGGGCCTGTCCATCAACGAAACCCACGGCATTCCCGCCGTGAACACCTACCAGCCCGGCCACGAAGCCTACCTGCTGTACACCCAGAACGACAAGGGCGAAGGGATCTGGAGCATCTGGAACAACATTTCCGGCTGGGCCAGCTCCTACACCCGCTGGGGCTGGAACACCGGCGCCGAGGCCCGCATCCTGCTGGGCTGGGGCCAGATGGACTACAACAAGGTGGACGGCGGCAACAATACCTCCTATATCCTGCTGTCCCAGGCGGCGCTGAACCGCTATGACGAGTTCCTGACCTCCATGCTGTACAAGCTGGTGGCCGACGTCTACCCCGCCGGCAGCGCCAAGCACGAACAGGCCCTGAACCGCTCTCTGGAATGTCTGGAGCTGAACCTGGACGCGCTGTACGGCATGGTCAAATCCTACCGCGCCGACGCTTCCACCACCGAGACCGAATGGGCCGACCTGGCCCGCCTGGTCATCAAGACCTACACCTTCTACCCCGCCCCCATGGTGGACCTGCTGGGGCAGATCACCTCCCACATCACCGATCCCGCCCTGCTGGTGGAGCTGAACACCCTGAAGTACAACGCCCTGAAGCAGGCATCGGTGGCCACCACCGCCGACACCCTGCAGAATGACGCCTGCCAGGCCGTGGCCCGGTCCCTGCTGGGTTCCGGCACCGTGGAACTGGCCACCTTCTCCTTTGACGGCGAAAACGCCGGCTGCATCGTGCTGGACCCCAGCTACGACGCCTACGAACTGATGGTCCGCGTCTCCCTGGACGGCGGCAAGACCTGGGAAAAGTTCACCGCCGCCGACGGCTCCGAGATTGAGTACACCCCTGAACACAAGATCCAGCTGACCCCCGACCAGATCGCCCGCATCAATGCGGAGGATGACATCAAGGTGGGTCTGACCGGCACCAACGCCAACCACACCATCGACATCAAGGCAGGCAAGACCTTTACCCAGACCACCCTGTACGCCAACGATGACGAGAACCTGCTCATCGGCGACACCGCTTCTCTGGAATACAGCACCGACGGCGGCCAGAACTGGGCCGATTATCCCGGCGGGCTGGACAGCAAGGTTCGCTTTACCGGCGACACCACCGTGACCGTGCGCTACAAGGCCCACGGCGTGTACCTGCAGAGCGCCACCGGCACCTACACCTTCACCCCGGAAAACTACGCCCCCGACTGCACCTACCTGCCCCTGCGGTATGTGACGCTGGAGGCCTACTCCACCCAGAACAGCACCAGCGCCGACCACGCCGCCGCCAACTTCATCGACGGCAGCGCCTACACCGCCTGGCATACCAAGTTCGGCTACTTTGACCCCGACAAGTTCTACACCGTGCGGTTTGACCGTGTGCGGACCATCACCCGCCTGACCTACCTGCCCGGCGGCCAGAACGGACGGCTGAAGTCCGGCCAGATTTTTGCCAGCATGGACGGTGAGGAGTGGACGCTGGTCAAGACCTTCGAGGGTCTGGCCAACGATACCAGGCTCAAGACCATCGACCTGGATGCCCCGGTGGCCATGCGTTACCTGAAGATCGTGGCCACCTCCACCTACTACAACAGCGAAGGGGAAAAGGACCGGTATTTCAGCGGCAAGATGCTGAACTTCTACGAGGACCCCACCATGGCCGAGGAGATCCCGGCCCAGATCACCTATTCCACCGAAGAGCCCACCCGGGAGGACGTGACCGCCACCCTGGTTCTGCCCGACGGCTGCCGCGCCGATGTGACCGAGCACGTGTTCACCGATAACGGCAGCTACACCTTCACCTACTACGACGCCCTGAACCGGGAAAAGACCATTGAGGCCAATGTGCACTGGATCGACAAGACCCCGCCGGAAGGCCGTGTCGTCTACTCCTACGAGGGCTGGACCGCCGATTCCATCATTGCCAGCGTGGAGACCGAGGAGGATGTGACCTTCCTGGACGACTCCAACGGCACCTGGGCCTTCGACACCAACGGCAGCTATACCTTCCGCTTTGCGGACGCCGTGGGCAACGTCACCGAGCTGAAGGCCGAAGTGAGCTGGATCGACAAGACCAAGCCCGCCGAGGAAGACATGGTGAGCATTGCCACCGGCGAAACCGCCGACACCGTGACCCTGAACATCGACCCCACCGCCGTGGAGGTGGTGAGCATGAACGGCGAACCCACCGACAGCAACATCCTCACCGTCACCGTGAACGGGCTGTACACCTTCCTGCTGCGTCTGCGGGATACCGGCTACGAATTCACCTACACCGTGCTGGTGGACTGGCTGAGCGGCGAGGTGCCCGAACCCACACCCACGCCGACTCCTACCCCCACGCCGACCC
>PPYE01108664.1_pt1 | contig 16892 bp, 16 predicted proteins | sample 1559881 | NCBI WGS metagenome assembly PPYE01 (sample SAMN08240022, study PRJNA423297) | Human gut metagenome, whole genome shotgun sequencing project. | reverse complement strand
TAAGCTCCTATCCTCACTTGGTTTCGCGGTGAAGGGTATGCTTCTTGCAGAAACGGCAATACTTCTTCATCTCAAGACGGTCCGGAGAGTTCTTCTTGTTCTTCTCCTTGTTGTAGTTGCGCTGCTTGCACTCCGTGCAGGCCAGGGTGATCTTGACAGTCATTGTTCGGCACCTCCATTATCGGTTAATAAGCCTCCCTCGCGCTTGCAGGCGCCCTTGAAAAAGGGCATAAAAAATAAACCCGCAAAAGAGGTGCTATCATAATAACACGACTGCGGGTCTACGTCAAGCGGTTTTGCAAAAATTCTTGTAAAATTTTGACGGCCTTGCGCCGAACGCAGAAGCGGAAGCTCCGCGGGCGGGCATAGCCGCGTTCCCCGTCACAGCAGGAGGGCGCAAACGGCTGCCATCCCCTCCTCCGTCAGCTGCACGCCGCCCCGGGCAGCGGCCACGGCGGCGGTGGTGTAGTCGATCGTCAGGGCGGTGCGGGCACTTAAATAGGCCAGTGTCTCGCCCAGGGCGTTCAGGTCTGCGGCCAGCAGGTCGGTCAGCAGCCGGGCACTGCGGCTGCGCAGACCGTCGGGCAGACCGGCAAGCAGCGCCGGGTCCTGCCGCAGGAACGCCGCCCAGACGGCGGCGCGGGCCATGCAGCCCTCCCCTGCCCCGGGCAGCGCCGCCTGCAATTGGGCGATCAGCTCCGACGCCTGCGCGGCGGTACACACGGCGATGGGATCCTCGCCGTAGCCCAGGCGCGTGCGTGCGGCGGCATCCAGCAGCGATGCCGTGTCGATGCGTGCCGAGGCTGTGCGGCCCGCGCAGTCCGCCCAGGTGGCGGGCGTGGCCGCGATATAGTGCAGCGCCGGGGCGGCAGTCTCCCCCGTAGCCACCGTGCCGACGAGCAGCTGTGCGGCCCGCCCGGCCCCGGCAGACAGCGCACACTCCGCCAGCGTTGTTGTGCCCGAGGGTGCGCTGACGCGCAGCGAACCCGGCAGTGCGCAGAGTGTGACCGTCTGCTGCGGGCCGTCCGCACGGGCCAGCACAAAGGCGGGCTCCTCCTGCTGGACGACGAGCAGCAGCGTATACACGCCCTGCGCACCCGGCTCGATGTGCAGCGAACTGTCCGCCGCCGACGCCTGGCGCAGGAGCTGCTGCTTCTGGTATTGGTCGGTGAAGAACGCGACGGTCAGCACCATCGGCAGCAGCAGAAGCAGCGTCAGCCCGAGGCTGTACCAGAAAATTCCGCGGTTGGAACGCATAACCCACACTCCCCCAGCAAAGACTATGCCTACAGTGTAGGCCGCAAGGGCCGCGCTTATACACTATTATAAAGGAGTGTCTGGTATGTTTGATGAATTTGGACCCCGCGGTGCCGAGGATGAGCGCGAAGGCTTCTGGACCGATTTGAGCGAGGTGCCCGACGAGCAGTACCGCGACGAGGATGAGCCGAAGCAGACGCAGGAGGTCATTGTCCCACCCGCGCAGGAGCCGTATGGCCCGGGGATCGTGCCGCCGGAGGAGATCTAAAGTAAAAAGGCTTCCCCCGCGGGGGAAGCTGTCGCCGCAGGCGACTGATGAGGGGCGAGCTTGCGGAGGCAGCCCGTACACGGGGAGACGTCGCAAGCTCGCCCCTCATCCGGCCTCGGGCGGGGCCTCGGCCACCTTCCCCCACGGGGGAAGGCACGTACATTTATAACTTTTGATACACCAAAAACCGGAACCCGATCTCTGTCGTCAGGCTTTCACATTCCGCAAGCCGGGCTGCGCCGTCGGCGGGGGTGTTCCAGTAATAGGGCGTCATGGCGAACAAATCCTGCACACTCTGCCCTTCCAGCGTGATGACAGCGGTGGACTCAACGGCCTTCACAAACGCAAAGCCGTCGTATTCGGTCTGCCGAACCTCGTTTTCATACGGGCAGTCGTACAAAATCTCTTTCAGGCCGAACAGATGCCGCGCGGTTGGCACGGCGTAAACAAGATGCCCGCCCGGACGCAGCATACGGGCAAACTCGGTCTCGGCCATGGGCGAAAAGATGTTCAAAAGCAGGTCGGCCCAGCCGTCGCGCACCGGTGCACAAAAGCTGCCGCCGACACAGAATGCCGCGTCGGGCACGAGCTTCGACGCCAGCCGCACGGCCTCTTTGGACAGGTCGAACGCCGCAATCTGAGGGCAGCCCAGCGCGTCATACAAATACTTATCGTAGCTGCCCTCGCCGCAGCCGGTGTCCACAATATGGTCGTGGGGCAGCGCGGCGCAAAGCGCGGCCAGCGTCGCCATCAGCGGGGCGTAGTGCCCTGCCGACAGGAACGCGCGGCGGGCGCGGACCATGGCCTTGCCGTCGCCGGGGTCGGCGGCGTGCTTTTTCTGCATCGGCAGTAAGTAGGCGTAGCCCTCTTTGGCAAGGTCAAAGCTGTGGGCTCTGGCACAGCGCAGGCTGCGCCCGACCAGCAGCAGTGGACCGCCGCATACGGGGCAGCGCAGGGCTGCCGCGGTGGCGGGGGTCATTCGGCAGCCTCGGCGGGCGTGGCCGTCTCGGGGGTGTCCGCTGCGTCCGATGCCTCGGGCGGCAGCGGTACAGTCATACCGCCGTGGGCGGCGAGATAGTCCTCGAAATTTGCGAACTTCTGCTTCGGCGGGCGGCGGGAGATCAGATCGAGACCCGGCTGCTCCGGCGCGGTGCTGCGCGGGGCGCGGGTATTGCGGGGCGGACGCGGTGCCTTGGGCTGGTCGCGCAGCGGCTGGCTGGGCACCTGCGGGGCCGGGCGGGCATTGCGGCGCGGCGGCTGGGGCGCGGCAGGGCGTGCGCTCTGGGGCGCATTCTGGGGTGCAGCCGGGCGCTGGGCCGGGGCGTTCTGGCGCGGTGCCTGCTGGCTCTGCGGTTGGGCGGGTCTGCCCTGCCCGCGGCGGGGGTGGCTGCCATTGGCGCGGGGCGCATTCTCGCTGCGCGGTGCCTTGGGGGCTGCGGGCGCAGCGGCCTGCGGGGCCGGCTTGCGCGGCTGTGCGGGGGCTTTCCCCTCACGCGCGGGCTGCTGCGCCTGCGGGGCGCTGCCATTGCCAGCAGGGCGACGGCGGCGGCGACGGTGCGGTGCACCGTTCGGGGTTTGTGCAGCTTTTTCCATAATTCACCTGAATCCTGTTATACGCCGATGACACGGCATTCATTGTAATATCGTTTTTCCTCGGCATGGCCCATGCTGAAGGTCTTGCGGGGCAGCACGCCGCCCAGCACAACGCCCTTGAACAGGTCAGCCTTCGCAAAGTCGGGCAGCAGAATGGCCGTGGCTGGTTTGGCCGGGTCGGAGGCCAGCGCCAGCGCCGTGCTTTCGCCGTGGATGTAGTCCACGGTCACGCCGGGATGGGCGGGCAGGAAGTCCGCCAGAAATGCCTCCACACTGCCGACGGTCAGCGGCGCGGGCGGGTTGGCCAGCGCAACGGCACTCTCGCCGTGGGCATCGGCCAGACGCAGACGCTGGTCGGACATCGTCGTACTGCTCCCCTGCTGCTGGTCCCAGGCGTCGAGCGCGGCATACAGCTCCTTGGCACCGACGCCGAACACGACGCGGTGGATCGGCTCGATCTCAATGGCGGGGCTGTGGACGTTGCAGACCTCGGCCAGGCACCAGCGCGCCGGATGGGTCCTGCGCTGCTCCTCGCTCAGGGTGGGCTTCAGCTCCTCCCAGTAGGCCTTGGCGGTGGCCAGGCTGTGATTGCCGTCACCGACGGCCAGTACCATCGGCTGCTGCCCTTTGGCAGCGGGCCAGCGGCGGGCAAAGGCGGCAGGGTCGGCCAGCGCCGCCAGCGCGGCGTCGATCCCGGCGATCAGCGCGGGGTCCTCGACGGCCCAGCCGCGCAGATGCCCGCCGCCCAGCATCAGCTCACCGTCGTAGAGCGGCGGCAGCTGGTTCTTCATCAGTCCGATGGGCTCGATCAGCGTGCAGTCGGCGTCGTCGGCCAGCATCATGACGTGGGGCGTTTCCAGCGTCGCCCCGCGGCGGACCTTGAGGCGCGGCGGGATGCGCTCCACGACGGTGCTCTCGCTCGGGCGGATAGCGGGCTTGGAGCCCTTCGCGTAGTCGTAGGCATCAAGATCGACAGCGCCGACAAGGCCCTGCCGGACCGTGCCGTCCATCTGGGTACGCTCAACATAAACGTAGCCATGTACTTTCCGGGTCAGAACGGATTTACGGTACTCCTCCATCGTGCGGCGGATGCTCTCTAAGCGATCGGCCTCCTGCGGGGTGCCTAAGTACGCCTCCGGCAGAACGATGTGCAGGGTGCTGGGCTTGCCGTCGGCCAGGTGCTCGGCGCGCTGCCAGTACTCCGGCTGGGAGGTGAACTGGTCAACGGCGATGCAGGCCCACGGGTCCAGCGGGACCCCGGCGGCGGGCAGTAAAATATCGGCTGCGGTAAAGCAGGCTTCGGACATAACAACGACCCCCTAACAGTTACAGAACAACGGTATGGCCAACCAGGGCGTAGATCGCCAGCGACAGCACGCCGACGTAGATCATCGAGCTGGGCAGACCCTGGAAGATCGAGGAGATGGCCTTGCTGCGCAGACGGCGGCGGCCCTCCCGAACGATAAAGACGGCAAAGACATAGCCCAGCCCGCTGCCCAGAGCGAACGCGACGCTTTGCAAAATCGTATAGTTCTGGTTCGCGCAGATGAGCATCGTGCCCAGCACGGCGGTGCTGCAGGTGGCAAGGCTGAGTTGGCTGCGGCAGCTGGCGCGCAGCTTGCGGGGCAGCACGCCCAGCAGCAGCCAGGCCACGGCCATGGCCGCGATGCCGCAGGTCAGGTAGACGATGGGCCGCAGGGCCGAAATGGGCAGCCATGCGGGCAGATAATCACGCAGCCACGGGAAAAACAGGTCGTGTGCGGCCCAGCCGGCAGGTGCGGACAGCGTGATGACCAGCAGCAGCGGCAGGCAGAAATCCCAGACCTGCGCGCGGTGGTCGGGCACGAGCTTCATCAGGCGGGTGACGCCCAGCGCGCGGGCCAGGATGACATTCTCCGCAAAGACGGCCAGCACCATATAGCTGATAAACTGCACAATACCGTTTAAAATCGGCTGCAGCTCAGTGCTTACGGTCAGCATACAGGCGGCGCACCTCCTCATGTTTATAATCGGTGTACAGGTTGGCAGCGGCGCACCAGATGGCGGCCAGGATACCCACGATGACAAAGCCGCCCGCGGGCAGTGCAGCCAGCGGCAGCAGCGCATTGTGCAGGATGACGTTGCCAAAGACCGCGCCCGTGGCCAGCAGCTCACGCAGGCAGCCCACGATGAGCAGCACAACACACATGCCGAGTGCGTTGTTGAAGCCGTGGCGGAACGCATCCCTCACGGGTTCAAGGTCGGAGAACTCCATGCGCTTGACGATGGCGGGTTCCACGACCATGATCGGCAGGTAGATGCCCAGCAGCGTCAGGTCAGAGCCGAACAGTGCGTAGAGCAAAACATACGTAGGGATGTAGAGAAGCGCCGCAGAGTAGCAGTACACCACGGGGCGGAAGCGGTTCTTTGTCAGGTGGCAGATGGCCACGGCCAGCACACGGGTGAAGGTGACCAAAATCAGCGAGGCGATACAGAGCATGAGCGCCCGCCGGCCGTCCAGCGCGGCACCGATGACCGGGGCCATGCCGAGGCCGCGCACAAGCACGGGGTTGGACAGCCAGATATGGTCGGCGCGGATGCGCTCGTTCAGGGCAGCCTCCGCCGCGGCGTAGGAACGCGAAGCGCTGGCTTTTTTGGACTTCGGCGCAGGGGTCGGCTCCGGGTGGGCGGTGTGCTCTGCCGGGGCGGGCGCAGCCGGTGCCGCAGGGGCCGCCTTTTGTACCGGCGGCATGACCTGCGTGGGCTGCTGGGCGGGCTGTGCCGCGGGTGCAGTGGGCTGCACGGCATGGGCGGCAGGCTCGGCAGGCTCAGCAGTTCTGCGCTTCGGGATCGAGATCGTGCGGGTCTCGTCAGCTGCTGCTGGCGTCTGGCCGCTGCGGGCAGCGGGAGTGGGCTGGGGTGCTGCGGACGGTGTGACCGCGGGGCTCCTGCCGTACTCCCGGTCCCGGTAGCTGCGGAACCGATCCTCCTCGGCCTGGGCTTCCGCCTGGCGGGCGGCCTCGCGCTCAGCTTGGCGGCGCTGGACCTCCTCCAGCATGGCGCGGCGCTCCGCGGCGGTATACCGTGGGCGGCTCGTCGGGATGATGCCGCCGCTGCGGGCGGCATCACTGCGCCCGGGCGCGGGCTGCTGCGGTGCGCCGGGCTGCTTTTCCGGTGCAGGGGCCGCCGGGGCGGCGGGCGCCTTGCCGGTCTGCATGGCGGCAAGGGCGGCCTCGATCTCGGCGCGGGAGGCGCCCTTCTCCGCCATGGCGCGGGCGACCTCGAGCATCTCCCTGGTGATGTGCGGGATAATTAAGGTCTCGGAGCGCTCCTCGCCCCGGCGCTTATTCGGGTTTTGTTGAATTGGCAAGGCGCTGCTCCTCCTCTCTCATAAAGCGGATGCGTTCGGTGCGGTGGCTGATGAGGTCGAGCCATTCGGGGATGGAACTGACGATCAGCAGCGCACAGCAGGCCGCGCACTCATACGGGCTGAACACGCGGAACACATAGGTCATGATGCCCAGCGCCGCGCCGTAGATGATGCGGCTCATGCGGCGGTCCGGCATCGTGACCGGCTCACAGATCAGGAACAGGCCGGTGAACAGTGCCGTGCCGGACAGGACGACATATTTTTCCAGATAGAAGCGCTGGCGGATATATTCCCACGGCAGGCTGAAGGTCGGCAGCTCGTTCAGATTCGGGAAGAACCACGGCAGGCCGATGACAAAGATAAAGAACGGAATAACAACAGAAAGCTTGATGTGCCCGCGCACAAGCAGGAACAGCCCGCAGGCCATCACGACCAGCGCTGCGCTGGTGCCCATGGCGGCGGAGACGTTGCCGGTCAGCAGGTTCATCGTGCTGGCACTGGGCAGACCGCCATCCCGCAGAGTGGCGTTCATGCCCTCGACGAGAGTGGTGTTCACGCTGCCGAACAGCGGCAGCTGCGTGCCGGGAATGGGGTACGAAAAGACGTCCTGCGGCCACGAGATACCGGCCACGACGACGCCGACGGCGGCGGGATGGAACGGATAGTGGCCCTCGCCGCCGAACGCCTCCTTGACGAGCACGGCGACGATGACGGCGGAAATGACGATGGGATACGAGATGCTGGCAGGCATCAGCAGCGCGATGAGCGCGGCAAAGCACTCACTGGACGGCTCATGGGACTGGTAGCCCGTGCCGTGCAGCGGGGCCAAGGCACAGTCGCACAGGTAGGCGGTCAGCAGTGCGGCCAGCAGCAAAAGCACCGGGCGCGCACCGTAGTAATACCACGACATGCCGATCAGCGGGACTGTGCACCACAGCAGGTCACTGTAGTAGCTGTAGTTCGCGCTGCGTTCAACTTTTTTACGATTGGGCATAGGGAAAAAGCTCCTTTACTTGCTGTGCAGGACGTTTACCACAGCGGCAGGATCCATGGCATGGAACAGCGAGCTTCCGGCCACGAGCCAGTCGACCCCGGCAGCGATGCACAGGGGGCCGGTCTCGGTGTTGATGCCGCCGTCCACCTCGATCAGGGTATCACAGCCGCGGCGGGTGCGCTCGGCACAGATGGCGGCAATGCGCGTGGGGGTGGTGGGGAGGAACTTCTGCCCGCCGAAACCGGGCTCCACGCTCATGACCAGGATCAGATCGACAACGCCCAGATACGGGAAAACAGCTTCCACCGGCGTGCCGGGGCGGATGCTGATGCCGACCTGGCAACCCGCAGCGCGGATAGCGGCGATGACCTCCTCTGCCGTGTCCGGCACAGCTTCGAGGTGGAAGGTGATGAGGCTGGCCCCTGCCCTGGCAAAGTCGGCGGCGTAGCGGGCCGGGTCACTGATCATCAGGTGGACGTCGTAGTAGACGTCGGGCATAGCGGCATGCAGGCATTTCAGCACCGGCGCGCCGTAGCTGATATTGGGTACAAAGTGCCCGTCCATCACGTCAAAGTGCATCAGGTCGACACCGGCCTCCAACAGGCGGGTGCAGTCATGCTTCAGGTTGGCAAAATCAGCCGACAGGATCGATGCGGCAATTTTCGTCATAATGTATATACTCCCTTGATAGTCCCTCTTTGTTGTACGTAGTATGTGCAGTGCGCACATATAAAACTATTATAGCCCATTGCGCCCCAAAAAGCAAGAAGCCCGCAGACCGGGTGTCCCGGTTTGCGGGCTGGGGCAAAAGGGCTTTCCCCGAGGGGAAAGCTGTCACCGCAGGTGACGGATGAGGGGAGAGCTTACGGAGAAAGTGCTGCGGTAAGTTGGCGGGCGACCAATGGTCGCCCCTACATACGCAATAAGGCAGGAATGCAATTTTTTGACAGTCTGCACCTTCCCCCGAGGGGGAAGGCTTATTTCTTTTCACTGCGCCAATGATGCACGGTCTGCAGCTGGAACTCAAAGTCGCGGGCATCCTTGGCAAGCTGGCTCGAGAGGATGATGCCCGAGATAAACAGCAGCAGCGCCGCCACCAGCACAAAGCAGCAGACGATCAAAGTCGGGAAGCGCGGCACAAGGCCGGTCCGGAAATACTCGCCCAGCACCGGGATCATAAAGCCGATGCCGAACACGGCCAGGATCGCGGCCAGAATGCCGAAAAAGCTGAACGGGCGGTAGTTCTTGAACAGCCGCGCAATCGTGCCCAATACCTTAAAGCCGTCGGAGTAGGTGTTCAGCTTGCTCTCCGACCCTTCCGGGCGGTCACGGTAGTCAATGACGACGTTCTCGACCTGCATGTTGCGCTGCAGGGCGTGGATCGTCATCTCGGTCTCGATCTCAAACCCGCGGGACAGCACGGGATAGGTCTTGACGAACTGGTAGCTGAACGCGCGGTAGCCGGTCATAATGTCCTTGATCTTGCCGCCAAACAGATGATTTGTGAAGAACCGCACCAGATCGTTGCCGAAGTTGTGGAACGGGCGCTTGTTCTGGGTGTAGTAGGTGCTGGACAGGCGGTCACCGACGACCATGTCGGCCTGACGCCCGGTCACGGCAGCGACCATCTCGGGCGCGGCCTCCGCAGGGTAGGTGTCGTCGCCGTCCACAAGAATGTACGCCTCTGCGTCGATCTCGCGGAACATGCGGCGCATGACATTGCCCTTGCCCTGCTGGTACTCGTGGCGGACAACGGCCCCGGCTCCGGCGGCCAGCTCGGCCGTGCCGTCGGTGGAATTGTTGTCGTAGACGTAGACGGTGGCGTCGGGCAGGACGCGGCGGAAATCCGAGACGACCTTCTCGACAGTCTTGGACTCGTTGTAGCAGGGGATCAAAACGGCGATTTTATCCATAATAACAGGACCTCCGGGCGGATTTTACATCCAGAATTGAACAAGGCGGCTGACGGTGTAGTAAAGGGAAGGATTCATGCCCTGCAGATACGGCTCCATGGCGAAGAGCGTGCAGAAGCGGTAGACGGCGGTATATGCCACAGCGGCGGCCATGACGGTGTGCAGTGCGGGCAGCGCTGCAGCGGCAGTGCCCTCCCCCAGCGCTGCGCGGCGGGAGAGCGCACCCTCGGCGCAGAACCAACACAGCGCCGCACCAAGCAGCAGCACGGGGCTGTAATCCATTAGATAACGGTAGAGCACCCCGGCCATCTCGCAGTCAACGACGGTCATGACGACCATGGCGGCCAGGCTGCCGTAGACCACACAGGCGGTGACACGGCGGCGGTGCAGACAGTGGCGGAACGCGGGAAGCAGCGGCAGCGCCAGCACCCACAGGTACGGCGTGGCGGCCAGAATGCCGCCCGTGAACTTCTCGCTGATCGTGCGGATGACGGCGTTCGTCTGGACGTCGGTCTCCCGCAGGAACGGGAAAACACCCTGCCAGCTGGGCAGCTCGAACAGACTCGTGAACACAGCCGGGCCGATGCGCACGGCGTTGAAGCCGCGCTGGGTCATATCGTTGCCGGTCAGGTTGTAGTTGGCGCCAAAGTCAAAGGGCGAGCCGAACCGCGCAGCGTTGTACCACATGAGCCCGGCAGCGACCAGCACCACCGGCAGCAGAAACGCGGCGGCCTCCCCTGCCCCGGCGCGGCTGCGCAGCCGCTTCTGCCCGATATACCGCGGCCAGAAGATGGGCACGGCCAAAAACGCAAACAGCTCCATCTGGGGGCGACACCCGGCGACGAGCGCCACGCAGAGGCTGCCGAAGACGAGCTTGACGACCAGCGCACCGCGCTTTTCCACCGGCGTGCTGGCGGCGGAGAGCCAGAGCCAAAGCCCCAGCATCAGCAGCGCCGCACCGCAGAGGATGGCATATTCATAAATGTAGGGGCGCAGCAACAGATAGTAGAACTGACTGCCCAGCGCTACGGCGGCCACGGCCAGCAGGTACGCTGCGGCGGACGCCTGCGGGAACCACCGGCGCACGGCCTGCCCGACGACGCAGAAGCAGGCGGCGAGGAAGATCAGCCCCAGCAGGACCATGCAGGGCGCATAGGCCAGGTTCTGGATGCCGGTCAGTGCCTCAAACGGCAGCTGGAACAAAAGACACGGTACAATGCCAAAATAGACGTAGTAGCGCCCATTGTAAAAGGCGTGGTCCCAGTGGATGTCGTTGATTTGCGCGGCGTCGCGCGCCCCGGCATCGTAGGGGTTGTCCAGCGCCAGCAGCTCGGCGGGCGGGTCGGCCTCCAGGTCAAGGCGCCCGTTCAACAGGCTGTGCGCCAGCGCGCCGTACTGCTGGTAGACGAAGCTGACCGTGCTCTCCCCGTCCCAGAACGCGGTGTTGTAATCTTTTGTGGCAAGGCCGGTGTTGCTCGGCTCCCAGAACGGGATGACCACGACGAAGGCAGCCAGCACAAGGCCCAGCACGGCGGCTGCGGCGCGGTCACAGACGCTGCCCGCCAGCCAGCGGCGGTGCCACAGCCCGCTGGCCGGGCGCAGGCCGTAGACGGCCAGCAGCGCCAGAAATATCGCGCAGAAGCGCAAAATCGAGAAATTCAGCGTGCGCGGCGCGTTGGCCGTGATGCCGCGGAAGGTCAGCGCCACCGGGAACTGCGCGTAGGTGGAGCTGTACCCGGCAGCGGTCAGCGTCAGCATCCCGACGGAGCCGGTCAGGTCCAGGCTGATGACCTGGGTACGCGGGGCCTGCAGCCCCACCTGCCAGCTGCCGAAGCGGGTCAGCTCGGTGTTGGCGGCGTCGGTGCCCTCAATGGTGAAGATCACGGCGCTGTCGGCGTGGAGCGGCTCGGTGTCGTCGCTGACCAGACCGTCAAACCGCAGGTTGTAGATGGGCTGGTCAATGTCGAGGAAGCGCAGATAGGTGCGGCCCTCGTCGAGCGAGATCGTGCCGACGCCGCGCCCGACGTTGATGTTGTCGTCAAGGTAATCGACGAGCTGAAACGGCGTGTAGCTGTGGGTGTTGAAGTAGGCCACATTGCCGACGAACACCTCCAGCCCCAGCGCCGTGACGGCCAGCAGCGGGACGACGGCCTTTAACCCTTTGCGCCCGAGGCTGCGCAGCCCGGCGGTGACAAGCCCCGCCCAGCCGGTCATGGCGGTGAGGGCGACGAGCCGGAACGCATGGAAGCCGACGGTCAGCCCGGGGCGGTGGTAGGCGCACAGAGCGAACACCCAGACGGCCAGCCAGAGCCCGGCAGCCCAGGCAGCGTCGCGGCGGGAAACCCTGCGGCGGGATACTACCGCAGGAACCGCACCGAAGATGCCGGAGACGAGCACGGTGAGGAGCAGGGTGATTATAATAAACATAAGAATAATGCTCCTCCTTTTGTGGGATAGGTGATGTGGCAGCGGGAAATGGCCAGAGCCCTTCCGGTCATCGCTGGCGCTCGACCACCTCCCCTGAAAAGGGAGGCTTTTTTCGGGCGTACGCCCGTGAAAGGCGCCCCACAGGGTGGGGAGCTGGCCGAGCTTGCGAGGCCTGAGGGGCCTTACCCTGCGGGAGCTGCCGCTTCACTTCTTTGCATACTTCTCCATCTCGTGCAGCCAGAACTCGGCGGTCTTGTCCCAGCTGTACTTTTTCAGGACCTCGTCGGGCGCGGCCACGGGCTGGGCGGCCAGCGCGTCAAGATCCACATCATAATCATACGGGTCAAAATACCGCGCCGTATCGCCGTACAGCTCGGGCAGGCAGGTGGCGTTGGCCAGCGCGACCGGCGCGCCCAGGGCCAGCGCCTCCAGCGGCGGGATGCCAAAGCCCTCGAACACGGCGGGGTGCAAAAACAGCTTGCAGTGCTTCATCAGCGCGGCGTTCTCGGCATCGGACACATAGCCCGGGTAGAACACATTGTGGGTGTCCTTCGCCTCGGCGTCGTCGCCAAAGGCACGCAGGTCCTTGCCGCCCGCGACGACAAACGTCTTGTCGGGGCTGCGGCGGGCGACCTCTCGGATCCACTTGAAGTTTTTATGCTTTGCCAAACTGCCGAGGGCGTAGAAGTACTCCCCTTTTTTGACGCCGGGCATCTTGTCAAAAATGCTCTCGTCGGGGGTGACGTTCTTCATGTGCTCCCAGCCGTTGTAGGTGATGCCGATCTTGTCCAGCGGGATGCCGAGCTTCTCGCTGATGAGGTGCCGCTGGTTGTCGCTGACCGTGAACACCCGCTGGGCGAACCATTTGGTGGACAGGCAGTGTACCCAGAACTTGAAGCGGAAAAAGCCCTTGTCGGTATCCATGACCAGCGGGCGGATGTCGTGCAGCACCACGACGCTGCGGCGGGTCAGCAGCATATCGCTGGCAAGGCCCACGTAAAACGCATGGGTGCGGCGCAGGTAGGCGGGCAGCACGGCCAGATTGTAAAAATACGGGATGGACTTGAGCGGCACCAGCCGGATGTTTTTCAGCTCCGGCAGATGGATGGGCCGCCCGTCGTCGCGGTAGGCAATGCGGACGTCCAGGCCGGTGCCCTCGATCAGCTTGTCCAGCCGGACGACATTCTCATAGACATAGCGCGGGATGCCGGTGATATTGTCACACAGTACCGTGCCGTTGATGACGATAGGGTTCAATCCAGTTCCTCCTTCTCCCAGTGGGAGCAGTCGAGCAGCTCCTGCTGCCAGTCGGCCATGCGGCGCAGGCAGTATTCCTTCAGCTCACGCTCAAAGCGTTCCTCGCTGAAGGAGCGGCTGTGCTCACGGATTTCCTCTTTGGAACAGGCCACGCCGTCGCGCTCAAACCGTTCGATGCAGTCGGCCAGGCTCTCGACGGTCTGCTCTTTAAACCAGTAGCCGGTCTTGCCGGGCAGCACGCTCTCGCACGCGCCGCCGCGGCCATAGGCCAGCACCGGCGTGCCCGCGCTCTGGGCCTCGACGGGGGTGATGCCAAAGTCCTCTTCACCCGGGAAAAGGAAGCCCTTCGCGCGCAGGTAGTAGCTGCGCACTTCTTCGTCGGACAGACCGCCGCCCTTGAACTCGATGGTCGGCCCGGCCATGGCCCTGAGCTTGTCCAGCTCTCCCCCGCCGCCGATGACGACGAGGCGCTTGTTAAGGCGCGTGCAGGCCTGCACGGCCAGATCCACGCGCTTGTACCAGGTCAGACGGCCCACAGTCAGGTAGAAGTCCTCCTTTTCGACAAAAGGTGACTCGTTGATGTGGCAGCAGGGGTAAATGACATCGCTGTCACGCCGGTAATATTTTTTGATGCGCTGGGCGATATAATGCGAGTTGGCGATGAAATAATCCACGCGGTCCGCGGCACACTTGTCCCAGATGCGCATTTTGTGCATCTGGCCGGGCATGACGAGCTTCGCCAGCCAGTTGGCGTTGGCGCGGTAGGTGTAGTAAAAATCCCACACATAACGGATCGGCGTGTGGCAGTAGCAGATGTGTACGGCATCCGGGCGGGTGATGACGCCTTTGGAACAGGAGGAGGACGACGACAGCACCAGATCGTACTCGGTCAGGTCGAACGCCTCAAACGCGCGGGGCATCAGCGGCAGCATGGCCTTGTACAGCCTGTTGGAGAAGGGCACCTTCTGGAACCAGCTCGTGCGGATGTCATAGCTTTTAAAGTGCTCGGGCATGTTTTTGGGGTCGTACACAAGGGTGTAGATGACGGCATCGGGGAAAACGCGCTTCATGGCGTCCACAACGCGGTCCCCGCCGGCGTAGCCGACAAGCCAGTCGTGAACGATGGCGACCTTGGGCTCCTTTTTGCTCATTACAGACACTCCCGTCCGGTAACGCACAGGGCGTTATTGTAGTTTTTCGTCGTTGACCATCTTGCCGCCGAACACGGTGCGGAAGATGATCTTGATGTCCAGCGCCACGGTCCAGTTTTCGATGTACCAGATGTCGTAGCGGATGCGCTCGGCAATGTCGGTGTCGCCGCGCAGGCCGTGGATCTGCGCCCAGCCCGTGCAGCCGGGGCGGACCTGCTGGCGCACAAGGTAGCGCGGGATCTCCTCTTTAAAATGCTCCACATGGTAGGGCACCTCGGGCCGCGGCCCGACGAGGGACATATCCCCTTTCAGCACGTTGAAGAACTGGGGAAGCTCGTCCAGGCTGAACTTGCGGATAAAGCTGCCGAAGTGGGTCTTGCGCGGGTCGCAGTCGGTGGACCAGCCGGTCTCCTGCTGCACATTGACCCGCATCGAGCGGAACTTGTACATCATGAAGGGCTTTTTGTTCAGGCCGATGCGCTCCTGCCTGAAGATGACCGGCCCGGGGCTGGACAGCTTGACGCCGATGGCCGTGACCAGCATGACCGGACTGGTCAGAATGATCAGGATCAGGCTGCCGATAATATCAAGCCCGCGCTTGACAGCGGCGTTGAGCAGATTGTCAAACGGCGTCTGCCGCACATTGATGAGCTTGCACTCGTCCAGCACGTCAATGGTGGGTCGGGCGGGCAGATAGTCGCTGTAGAACGGTACCATCGTGATGCGCACGCCGTTTTTGTCGCAGGCGGCAAAAACATGGGGCAGCAATTCGATCTCGTCAGCCTCCAGCGCTACGACTACCTCATCGACGGCAACCTCGTCGAGCCGGGCGGACAGCGCATCATAACTGCCCATGTAGCGCACACCAAGACCCGGTTCTTCGATTCCGGCCAGATAGCCGTCCACGACAAAGCCGTAGTAGGGGTTGTGCTCGAGCGCGCGCAGATAGAGCGCGGCGGATTTACCGCCGCCCACCAGCAGGATATGGCGCAGACCCAGCCCCTTGCGGCGGCGGGCGCGGTCTACCCAGCGCAGGATCATACGCTCGATCACGACGCCTGCCGTGCCGAGGATGTAGAACAGCGCCAGTACGATACGGGAGTAGTCGTCCAGGTGCATCAGATACAAAGCACCAATGAAGATCAACAGTCCCGCCGCGTTGATGACGGCAATCTTGGTGCAGCGCTCGGCCAGGCCGCGCAGCCGCGTGGTGCTGTAGATACCGGCGACCCAGTAGATGAGCACAAGCACCAGCGACGTGGCCAGCCCGGCAATAATGTTGCGCGGGTCCCGGGCCACGGCCAGCGCAGGCCCTGCGCCGCCCGGCTCAAAGTAGCGGACGTAATTGAAACGGATATAGTTGGCAAGCAAAAAGCCGATGAAAAGCAGTGCCGCGTCCGCCAGCACATACAAAAGGCTTTTGAAGCGTTGGTTCTTTTCCAGCAAGAGGTGATGCCCTCCCTACGGTGATAGATTTAAACAATCTATTTTACCATATTTACGCCGGTATTGCAAATCAGCGGTAAAGCTCCTGCAGCTGATCCAGCGTTTTCTTCATTTCGGCGCGGACCTCCGGCGGGCCGGAGACGACGACGCCGGTGCCGAACCCGGCCACCCAGCCGAAGAACTGCGGGCTGACCTGAATCTCGGCGGTCATCGTAAAGTGCTCGCCGTCGGCGCAGGGCGTCAGGATCGGCGCGGTGCCGAACCGGTCGATCATCGCCCCGGCAAAGCGGTTCTCGCATTGCAGCGTTACCCGCTTGAGCGGGCCGTTGAACATGCCGAACATCTGCTGCATATACGTATTGACGTCGAAATTGGCGTATTCCCCGGCACCCTCGCGGGTCGTGTCGGGCAGCTGGTGAACGTTCTGCATCTTGTCGACGCGGTAGTGCTTGAGCCGCCCCTCGGTGTAGGCGATCAGATAATAGTTGCCGCTCTCCCACACGAGCACCCACGGGCTGACGCGGTAGAGCTGGCCGTCGTGGCGCGGGGCCATCCGCTTTTGCAGATTCCAGTCGCAGTATTTGAAGGTGACCTGCTCCCCTGCCGTGATGGCGGCGTGCAGCGCATCGACGGTGTACAGAATTTTCTCGTCGGTGCTCTTGATACGCCCGCTGACCAGTACCTTACGGTCCAGCTCCTCCTGCCGGTATGTGGAGGTGAACTGGCCGAGCTTGTCGATCAGGATTTTGGATTTGCGCGCCGTGATGAATTTGCTGGCGTAGACGGCATCGACGAGCAGCTTGAGCTCGGCAAGCTCAAACGGAGCATCGGTCATATAGTAGCCGCCGCCGCGCCCGCGCTGCTGCACGATCTCATATTTGGTGTCGGGCAGGTTGTTTAAGGTGTTCAGGTCATCGTAGACGCTTTTGCGCTCGGCGACGACGCCGTGCTCCTGCAATTTTTCCACCAGCTGGGGAACACTCAAGGGGTGCTTCTCGTCGGTTTCCCGGGCGAGGATCTCCAAAAGAACAAGCAGTTTGCGTTTCTGGCCTTCTTTGCGCGACATAACAGCGGCTCCTTTCCTGAGTCTGGCAGATATAGTCCTATTATACACCCTATAGAGGCGGGTGGCAAGACCGGGAACGGCTGCCTCCCGGGAGGTTGTTCTTTCTTTTGGCAGCAAAAGAAAGAACCAAAGAAAACTGCCGCTGTTTCGACGCAGCGGACCCGCGACCAA
>PPYE01107280.1_pt1 | contig 16894 bp, 12 predicted proteins | sample 1559881 | NCBI WGS metagenome assembly PPYE01 (sample SAMN08240022, study PRJNA423297) | Human gut metagenome, whole genome shotgun sequencing project. | reverse complement strand
GGCTGCTGGCCAAGGAATGGTACGAGCAGCAACTGGCAAATTACCCGGATGTACTGACCGTTGCGCAAGTCTGCGAGGTAACAGGCTACCAACGCCACACCATTCTGAAATGGTGCAGTAAGGGCTTGCTGAAAACCATCTTGCAGACACCCAAGTATATGATTCCCAAAGTATGGCTGCTGGAATTTGTGACATCCGATTTTTTCAACGAGATCAGCCGAAAATGTGGAAAACACTATGCCGCAATCAAGGAAATCAGTAATTCAAGCAAAGATAGATAATGTGTCTGAAAGCTCAGAAAATTTGTTAGGTTCGGGTAAGAAAAAGAGTATACACAGGGCGATTTCAACCTTCTGTCACGATATTGTTCCAACATCAAAAACATCTGAATCAAATTTTATGTTCTGATTTTGAATATTTTTTGCAAATATTGAAGTTAAAAATTGATTTTCTCCCTCAAATAGAGTATACTGAACGCAGAAAGCACTTGGGAGGATTTGCGATGCTTCTTCAATTTTCGGTCACAAACCACCGTTCCATCAAGGACACCGCCATCATCAGCATGAAAGCGTCCACGGATAAAAGTTTGTCGGACTGCCTGATTTCGTCAGATGGCAAAAAACAGCTTGTGCCTGTTCTTGCCCTGTATGGCGCAAATGCAGCCGGAAAGAGCAATGTTCTCCATGCACTCCTGCTCATGCGTGAGATGGTCTGCGGCCGGTATGCCAAACTGTTGAAAGGAGAAACTCTGCCACAGGAGCCGTTTGCCTTAACTGATCAAGATTCAGAACCGACCAGTTTTGAGGTCATCTACTTCTACAACGGCATCAAGTATGCCTATGGGTTCTCGTTTGACAAGTCCAGAATCTTGACTGAATATCTCTATCACTGGCCTAATGGCCGGGAAGCACTGATTTTTTCCAGAGAAAACAATGACTATCAGTTCCGCGAGAACATTCAAGAGCAGTTCACGCTTGCTGGACGAACTGCCGAAAATCGTCTGTATCTGTCCAGCTCGAACGAGTGGAACTGTCCGCAAACCGAAAAAGCGTATCTGTGGTTCTTTGAAAAGCTGACAGGTTTCATGGGAACAGAAATGCGGCTGGATGCCGCTCTGTCTACCATCCGGCAGGGCGGCTCCGAAAAGAGCCGTATCCTGCATGAAATGCTGTATGCCGATCTAGGCATCAAAGACATCCGCATCACTGGTTCCAAGGAAGAACCTATCATTTCTGCACTACACACTCTCGACACTGAAGATGGCACATCCAAGGGCTTCTGGCTTCCGTTGGGGCAGGAATCCGTTGGAACACAGCGGTTCTTTTCTCGCATCGGTATGTGGCTCGCTGCTCTGGAATCTGGGGCTGTTCTGGTGGTAGACGAGATTGAATCCAGTATACACCCACTCCTGACCCGGCACTTGATCGAAATGATGCAGGATGCCGCCATCAATACGAACCATACACAGCTCATCTTCACGACCCACGACACCGGGCTTCTCGACTTGACTTTGCTTCGGCGTGATCAGATCTGGTTTGCAGAGAAAGATGAAAAGACCATGCAGACCGATATTTACGCTCTGACTGAGTTTTCTCCCCGGAAAGGTGAGAACATCTCCAAGGGGTATCTGCAAGGCCGCTACGGCGCGATTCCGTTCATTGGAGGGAGAGTGCAGCATGGGCAGAATAAAAGAGATCAGCCGCAAGTCTGCCCACACCAGAAAGCGCAATCCGGTGGTGTATCTCATCTGCGAGGGCAGTGAAACCGAGATTCGCTATTTCAAGCGTTTCCGCAGCCGAGGATGCAATATTGACATTATCCCGATTTCTTCGCAGTATAAGTCCGCTGACAGGCTTGTGCAGAAGGCCAAGGCAACGATGGGCAACAATCCGTATTACCCGGAAGATGGCGATTCCATCTGGTGCGTATTTGACCCTGACGATAATTCCAACGAGGTTCTTCTACGCGCCAAACAATCCGCCCAAAAGGAGGGCTACCATCTGGCCTACTCCAATCCATCCTTCGAACTATGGTTCTTGTTACACTTTGTAAATCAGCAGACAGAGGTCGAAGATTGTCAGGCATTGATTCGCTTGCTGAAACAGCCAAACAGAATCCCCGATTATGAGAGGAACAGGGATTGCTTTGACGTTTTGAAGCCTTTGCAGGCCGCTGCAATTCAGAGAGCGAAAACTCGTGCCAAACAAATTCAGAACCAAGGCATCGAGCCGATTTCACGGCAGAGCAATCCTCTGACAACCGTTTGGGAACTTGTGGAGTATTTAAACTCCAAGATTTGAACTGCATCAATTTGAAAATATAGCAAAGTCCACAGGCCTGATTTTATATCCAGACTGTATGCCGATTGATTACCAACAGCAAATAAAAGAGATTTTTGGCACGTCTGACTTGGATGAACTGCGAAAGCTTGCAAAGATGCTAAAAATCAATCATCCAAATCCGCGCAATGCGGGTCGCAAGGCGCAGCTTACCCCCGATCAGACCGTAGAGGTTTTGGAACTGCATAGAAAAGGCATCGGCAACACCGAGATTGCAAAACAGTTCGGCGTGTCGCGCCAGACCATATACAAGTATATCTATAATGCCGAACATTTCAGCAAGGACCCGGATTTCACCATGCGGATGAACTTTATGAATGGTCAGCAGCTATGTACAGTCATCGACATTGATTTCAAGCACGAAGTTGTCCGCATGAAGAACTACACCGACCGAATCCCTTTGCGCGCGTTTGGCGTTGTAGAAAATCCGTCCTGGGCGGATTTCGAGGAATTTTTGAAAGAAAGATGCCTGCCCGCCAGCCGAGCCGGTCTGAAAGGTATCCTCCGGGAGATGGATGTTCCTTTCTTTGATCCGCTGCTGATTATTGAAAAGACAAAAGGTCGCATGGCTGGGGATAACCAGTGGGTGCAGATGATCCGTAACATCGCTGCGTAAGGAGGGCTCTATGGAAATGATTGATTTAAGCAGGCTTGAGCCACAAGAAACGCTGAACCATACATCCAAGGGAAATCAGTTGAAATGGAAATGTTATGGATACTGGTGCAAGGCTGACCACATGGGGTATGAGGGGCTGGCGGAAACAATTGTTTCCGCACTGCTAGACAAGTCAACCGTTAAGTACCCCTTTGTGGCTTATGAGTACTCGCAAATCAAATACAAAGACCGAGTTTACAGTGGCTGTAAAAGCGCTGATTTTCTCGCGGATGGCTATGATCTTATTCCGTTGAAAAAGCTGTATCGAAAATTTACCGGCGGGAGCCTTGCAGTAGATACAGCGCATCAAGGGAAAATCAAGAATCAGATAAAATTTCTGGTAAACTTCGTTGAACAGACAACGGGACTGCAAAACTTTGGACAATATCTGACCTCAATGCTGGAGATTGATGCATTCTTCCTAAATGAAGATCGCCATACCAACAATATTGCCGTTCAATACAACGCTGCGGACAATACCTATGCGCTATGCCCCCTATTTGATAATGGCTTGTCTCTTTTAGCAGATACCAATATGGATTTCCCCTTGGAAAGAAGCTTAGAGGATTGTCTAAAAACTGTTGAAGCCAAGCCTTTTTCGATATATTTTGATGATCAGCTTGATGCGGCAGAGAAATTATACGGTATACAGCTTCACTTCAACTTTAGCACAAACGATGTAAAGGCACTCATCGATAGCTATCGAACCGCCTATAGCCAAGAAATTTGCGACCGCTGTGAAGTCCTTATCCGCCGCCAGATGCGCCATTATGGGTATCTTGTTAAATAGACTTGGGCATAAGCTTTGGGTCAAGCCGCAGGACAAGATAAAGGACAAATCATACACAAGGCCCACAGGCTGGATATAAGATCTAGCCTGTGGGCTTTTCATCTTCCTTGCAATGATATCAAACCGTCTGACTTTTGAATACTTCATATCTTGCCCCATAACAACCAATAAAAATACATCTTGATCTTTTTTATGTGTTTCAATTGCTTTTTAACTATAAATGCTCAACGCTGCGGCTTGATTTTCCGCAAATAAGTTTGAATTTCCGTCTTTTTTTATGATTTTTCAGGGAAAGTATGCTATAATATGTTAAATTGGTTGTCCTTTATCTTTGAATGATAGTATATTGCCGAAGGAGAATCGCTATGGCTGTCAGATACAATAAACTTTGGAAAATCTTAATCGACAAGAAGATGAGGAAAAAAGACTTGCAAGAAGCGGCACACATTACGCATTATCAGATGATGAAACTTGCAAGAGATGAAAATATAACTACCGAAATTATCGGTAACATTTGCAAGGCACTTAACTGTACGCCCGATGAAATCATGGAGTTTTATGACGCATAAGCTGAGTAGAGTATGCTTTATGTGACACAAACTTTGCCGTAATTAGGATGGGTGTAGAAAAATGGAGCTTATAAACAATACTACAAAGACTCTAAAAGACGATTTGTCCGTAGAAATCAAGCAAGGCAGCAAATTATCCATTGCAGCGGCTTGTTTCTCTATCTATGCCTTTCAAGAGTTGAAGGAGCAGCTATCACAGATTGAGGAACTCCGCTTTATTTTTACATCTCCGACTTTCGTGACAGAAAAGGCCAAAAAAGAACGCCGTGAATTTTACATTCCGCGCTTAACCCGTGAACGAAATCTTTACGGTACTGAATTTGAAATTAAGCTCCGCAATGAATTGACCCAAAAGGCTATTGCACGAGAATGTGCAGAGTGGATCAGGCAGAAGGTCACTTTCAAATCAAATGTCAGTGACAAATCTATTCAGGGACAAATTGTAGTTAACGGCGTAGGCTATACCCCCATCAACAACTTTACTACGGTTGAACTTGGTTGCGAAAAAGGCAATGTAATCAGCACCACAATTGTAAAGGACGAGTCCCTTGCCCGCACTTTGCTTGCTGACTTCAATGAAATCTGGAACGACAGCAAGGTGCTTCAGGTCGTCACAGATGAGGTGATCGACAGCATCACGGCTGCCTATAATGAGAACTCACCCGACTTTATCTACTTTGTGACTCTCTACAATATTTTCAGCGAGTTTTTGGAAGATGTGTCCGAGGATGTTTTGCCAAACGAGGCAACCGGCTTCAAGGAAAGCAAGATTTGGGGGATGCTCTACAACTTCCAAAAGGATGCCGCTCTCGCCATCATAAACAAACTCGAAAAATACAACGGCTGTATTCTTGCAGACAGTGTCGGTCTCGGCAAAACCTTTACAGCGCTTGCGGTTATAAAATATTACGAAAACCGTAACAAATCTGTTCTGGTGCTTTGCCCCAAGAAGCTGACGAATAACTGGAACACCTATAAGGACAACTATGTCAACAACCCGATTGCTGCCGACAGACTCCGCTACGACGTACTTTACCACACTGACTTGAACCGCACCCACGGCAACTCAAACGGTCTGGATCTTAGCAGATTGAATTGGGGCAACTACGATCTTGTCGTGATTGATGAATCCCACAACTTCCGCAACGGCGGCAAGCTGATTGAAAACCCTGATGAAGAAACCAAGGACAATCGCTATGTAACCCTGATGAAAAAGGTCATCCGTGCAGGCGTGAAAACAAAGGTACTGATGCTTTCCGCCACGCCGGTCAACAACCGTTTCAATGACCTGAAAAATCAGCTTGCCCTGGCTTATGAAGGACACACCGATTATATTGACGAAAAACTCAATACCAGCCGTTCGATTGACGAAATTTTCAAAAATGCGCAGCGGGCATTTAACACATGGAGCAAGTGGGACCCCTGCGACCGCACAACCGAAAACCTGCTCAAAATGTTGGACTTCGACTTTTTTGAGCTACTGGACAGCGTCACGATTGCCCGTTCCCGCAAGCACATTCAGAAATACTATGACACAAGCGCCATCGGCACATTCCCCACGCGCCTAAAGCCTATCTCGCTGCGTCCGCATCTGACGGATTTGAAGGATGCCATCAACTACAACGAGATTTTCGAGCAGCTGATGCTTCTGAATCTGACGATTTACACGCCTTCCCACTTTATTCTGCCGAGCAAAATGGAAAAGTACGCGGAGCTTTATGGCGACAACACTGTCAATGTTGGCTTTACGCAGGCCAGCCGCGAGCAGGGCATCCGGCGATTGATGGCCATCAACCTGATGAAACGTATGGAAAGCTCTGTCTATTCGTTCAATTTAACGCTGGAACGAATCAAAGGGCTTATCGACAGCACAATCGACACCATCAACCGTTTTAACCACCACACGGGCACCACATTGAATTTAACGGACATTTCCAATGTGAACGAGTTTGACGGCGACGATCAGGATACCGATGATTTGTTCGCGTTTGGCAAAAAGGTCAAAATCGACCTTGCGGATATGGACTATGAGTCGTGGCGCAAGGAACTGAAAAAAGACGCCGAAGTTCTGGAGCTGCTTACTTATATGGTGCGCGACATCACGCCGGAGCATGACTTGAAGCTGCGCGAGCTTTTCCGTGTGATCAACAATAAAATCACTGCGCCTATCAATCCCGGAAACGAGAAAATTATCATTTTCACGGCATTTTCCGACACGGCGGAATACCTGTACAATAATGTTGGTCCCTTTGTAAAAGAAAAATTTGGTCTGAATACCGCCATGATCACCGGCAATGTGGAGGGGCGCACCACCTGCCCGAGATTGCGGTCTGACTTAAACACGGTTCTGACCTGCTTCTCTCCTATATCAAAGGACAAAGAGCTGCTGATGCCCGGCGACAATACGAAAATCGACATTTTGATTGCCACCGACTGCATTTCCGAAGGTCAGAACCTACAGGACTGCGACTATCTCGTCAACTACGACATTCACTGGAATCCGGTTCGTATCATTCAGCGTTTCGGGCGTATTGACCGTATCGGAAGCCGCAACAAGGTCATTCAGCTTGTGAATTTCTGGCCTGATGTAACCCTTGACGATTATATCAACCTGAAAGCCAGAGTTGAAACCCGTATGAAAATCGTGGATATGACCGCCACGGGTGACGATAACCTGCTCAACAATGACGAAAAGACCGACCTTGAATACCGAAAAGCACAGCTGAAGCGCCTACAGGACGAGGTTGTCGATATTGAGGATATGACCACCGGCATTTCCATTATGGATTTAGGGCTCAACGAGTTCCGTCTGGACTTGCTGGAATATGTCAAGAACCACCCGGACATCGAAAAAACACCCTTCGGTCTGCACTCGGTTGTACCTGCCGGTGAGGACGCACCTGCCGGCGTGATTTTCGTTTTGAAGAATCGCTCCAACAGCGTAAACATCGACAACCAGAACCGGCTACATCCCTTCTATATGGTTTATATCGGGGATGACGGCGAGGTTGTCTGTAACCATCTTTCCCCGAAGCAGATGCTGGATAGAATGCGTTTTCTTTGCAAAGGTCAGACAGAGCCAATCCCCGCAGCCTATAAGCCGTTTAACAAAGAAACCCGCGACGGCAAAAATATGTCTCGCCTTTCCAAACTGCTTGGCGACGCCATCGCCTCGATCATCGAGGTAAAGGACGAGAGCGATATTGACAGCTTCTTGGGCGGCGGGCAGATCAGCTTCCTGACAAACGAAATCAAAGGACTTGACGACTTTGAGCTGATATGCTTTTTAGTCGTGCGGTGAGGTGATACCATGCTCGGACTTCCAAAGTCAACTGAAATGAATAAGCAGCTGCCTAAAAAGGCGATTTATGCCAAATTTCAGATGAATACAGCGGCCAAAGACAAAGTCGATGCAGATATATCCCGCATTGTCATTGTAAACGAAATTTCTCCGAGCCGAATCAACATCCCTGCCGGAGAAGAAGTCGGCAGTTTCTTTGTCCTGCTTGTGGCGTTGAAGAAAAAAGACTTTGACGAGAAAACGATTGCCGCTTTATCGAAGCTGATTCCGCAGAATATTCTATTTGTGCTGGAATTTGAAGGGCAAAGTAAGCTGGCTGTCTACCGCACCAAACTGATGCAGACGGACTGGAAGCCTACCGAAAGCTGTACCCTAGAGCTGCGGGGATTGACCCTTGATAAAGTCTGGGAAAATATCGTGGTGGACATCGGTGGCGTGAGCATTGCAGACGGCAACACTCTGGATGAGCAGATTGCCGCCGATGAGCGCCAACAGAAGATTGAAAAAGAAATCGCCAAACTGGAAAAACAGGCGCGGGCTGAGAAGCAGCCAAAGAAAAAGTTTGAATTGGTGCAACGAATAAAGAAACTTTCTATAGAAATGGAGGGATAAATTATTAGCGAGCAGAATAGTAAAATTCTAAATGATGTTTTAAGGACGAGCGAAAATCAAGAAAAAAATCAACTACTAGGCGATAGTACAATATCTTCTTTGAAAGAACGCCAAGCGTTACTTGAAGATACTAATGATGCAGTTAAATCTGCAAAAAATACATTGCCGCAAATAGAAATTCCTCAAATAGCAGTTCCAATGGCGCAACGGATGCCCGATGTGGATTCACTAAAAAGACTTGCAGGTGAAGTTTCAAATTTTCAATTCAAGATGAATCCTGATATGGAGGCTTCGATTAGTGCAATAAAAACTTTTTGCTCAAATATGGCCTCAATTACAGAAGCGGCTAGCAAGGCATCAATTGCATTAACAAGTGCTTTAACAAATTATATCCAATCTCCTTTTGTTAAGTGGTTGGCCGAATATGATTTTTCGCCAATATTGCGGGCCTTTGAAAGTATAGCGGCAACCGGCGGACTTTCAGATAGAATTAAAGAATTTAAGGGCGCATATTTGCAGGCAATGTATGATTGCCAGTGGTTTCCTTATGCAGGGCTATATGCAAATGTGGGCTTATTAAAGGAAATAAATCAAATTCTTGTTACGAGTAGAGGAAAAAGCAAGCGGCGAACTGCAAGAATGGATAAGGCTATACTCACTTACTATAATACGGAAAAAATTCTAGAAATAAAAAAGCGTTGGAAAAATTCAAATTTAGAGTCCCATATAAAGAAAATACTCGGACAAGCAATTGAGGCACATATACGTGGCGAATATGTATTGACGGTCAGCTGTCTCGCAACTATGTGGGAGGGACTTCTGAAACAGAAAATGCCAATAAAGAAGCGCAAAAAGGAAGAATTGGAAAACGATATTAAAGGGCTAGTGGTAGACAATGGATATGAGAAAATCCTTGGAGATTATTATAATAATCTAATAATCAGTACATGTTATGGAGTTGAGGATGTGAAGGAAGGCGTACCAAACCGTAATGGCATTGCGCATAGTTGGTACAAGAAGTACCCCAACAAAAAGGCTTCGTTAAATGCAATTTTGCTAACAGATTTTATAATCAATCTCAATCCCAAAGAAACAGCAGAGGTGACTGAAAATGGACAAACTGAAAATGCAGACAGCGAACAAGGCTGATGAAAATTTCAAGAAATTGGCGGCGATGTTTCCCAATGCGGTGACGGAAACGATTAACGAAAACGGCGAGGTCGTACGGGCTATTGATAAGGATGTGCTGATGCAGGAAATCTCCTGCACGGTGGTAGACGGCAACGAGGAACGCTATCAGTTCACTTGGCCGGACAAGAAAAAGTCCGTTCTGCTTGCCAATGCGCCCATCAACAAGACGCTGCGCCCCTGCCGTGAGGAAAGTGTGGATTTCGATACCACCGAAAACCTCTATATTGAGGGCGATAATCTTGAAGTGCTGAAGCTGTTGCAGGAAACCTATCTTGGTAAAATCAAGATGATCTACATCGATCCTCCGTACAACACCGGCAACGACTTTGTGTATGAGGATGACTTTGCTCAGAGTACGGATGAGTATCTTGCCAATAGTGGGCAGTTTGATGAGGACGGCAACCGTATGGTGCAGAACACCGAGAGCAACGGTCGTTTCCATACGGATTGGCTTAATATGATTTATCCGAGACTGCGAATTGCAAAAGATTTGTTGGCGGGCAATGGCGTTATTTTTATCAGCATTGATGATAATGAAATCGAAAATATGAAAAAGCTCTGCGACGAGGTATATGGAGCAACATCATTTGTGGCGCAGCTTGTATGGGAGAAGAAGAAAAAGGGAAGCTTCCTTTCAAAATCAATCACAAATGTAAAAGAATACATTTTAGTGTATTGTAAAAATATCGATGGCTTCGAAGGCTTGATTGGGGAAATCAATGATGAAGAAGAAACTTATCCGTGCATCAATGCTGTAAACAAGCGTGAACTTAGAACAATCCCGGCAGGTATCGAGAGTAAGTATAAGGATAAAGACTTTTTTATGCCGAAAGGTAGTGAAATCAGCGATACCACTATGAGTATCGTGTTACATTCTGACTTGGTTATCAAAAATGGCGTATTGGCTGAAGAACTGACTCTTGAGGGAAACTGGCGTTATTCTCAAGCAGCAATGAAAGAATACGCACTTAAGAAAGAACTCTACATTACTCGTGATTTGTATTTGCGCCGCATTGTAAGAGAAACGAGATACAAGACTATGAAAGACTTGCTTTCTCGTGTAGGTGAAGATACAGAAATTGCTCACACTGAGATGGTAGACACCAAGAATCTTAATAGTTCAGGATGGGGTTCAAATGAAGATGCTGATGAAGAACTGCGTCTGATTTTTGGTATTCAAAAACTTATGGATTATCCAAAACCGGTAAGATTGATTCTGAAACTTTTGGCATCTTATAGGGGTTCTGATGACTACATTGTTCTTGACTTTTTCTCTGGTTCTGCAACAACTGCCCACGCAACCATAAAATTAAATGCTCAAGACGGCGGAAAAAGAAAATTTATTATGGTTCAGTTGCCAGAGTTAACTGATGAGAAATCGCCAGCTTATAAAGCAGGATATAAAACCATCTGCGAAATCGGCAAGGAGCGTATCCGTCGTGCGGGCAAAAAAATCAGAGAGGAAAACACCGATAATTCCTCACTCCTAACTCCTAATTCCAAACTTGACACCGGTTTCCGCGTGTTGAAGTGCGATACCTCCAACATGAAGGATGTCTACTATAACCCTGCGGAGTATGAGGTCAATATGTTCTCCCGCCTTGAGGATAACATCAAAGAGGACAGAACGCCGGAGGATCTGCTGTTCCAAGTGATGCTGGATTTGGGTGTGCTGCTCTCCAGCAAAATTGAGGAAACCACCATTGCCGACAAGAAGGTGTTCAATGTGGAGGACAACTACCTGATTGCCTGTTTCGACAGCGATGTTTCGGAGGAAACCATCAAAGCCATTGCCAAACAGAAGCCTTACTACTTTGTCATGCGCGACAGCTCCATGGCAAGCGACAGCGTAGCCACCAATTTCGACCAGATTTTCGCCACCTACAGCCCCGATACCGTCAGGAAGGTGCTGTAATATGGCGGAGAAAAAGAAAAAAGAACTGTCGCCTCGCAGTTCGGCAGCGGAATATCTGACCTTTGTGGCCTCCACCGGCGAGAGTGATGCCAGCTATGAAATGCGGTATGAGGACGAGAATATCTGGTTGACGCAGAAGATGATGGCGGCATTGTATGATGTGGGACTTCCCACCATCAATGAGCATATCAAAAAGATTTATTCTGACGGAGAGCTGACAGAGGAGGCAACTATTCGGAAATTCCGAATAGTTCAGACAGAGGGCGCACGGCAGGTCAACCGTGAAGTGACGCATTACAACCTACAGCTTATTATTGCTGTGGGCTTCAAGGTGAACAATCAGCGTGCTGTGCAGTTCCGCAAATGGGCGGGACAGATTGTCAAAGACCACACCATTCAGGGCTGGACAATGGATGTGGAGCGCCTGAAAAAAGGCCATATGTTCACCGATGAATATTTTGAGCGGCAGTTGCAGCAGATTCGGGAAATCCGTCTGTCAGAGCGCAAGTTCTACCAAAAGGTTACGGATTTGTATGCCACTGCATTCGACTACGACAAAAATGCTAAAACAACGCGGCAGTTCTTCCAGACTGTGCAAAACAAGATGCACTTTGCCGTGCATCGCCACACGGCAGCCGAATTGATTTACGAGCGCGCCGATGCCGCCAAAGAACACATGGGGCTGACTACTTGGGAGAATGCCCCGGACGGGAAAATTCTGAAAGCCGATGTGACCGTTGCTAAAAACTACCTGAGCCAAGAGGAAATGGACTATTTGGAGCGCATCGTATCGCTGTATCTGGACTATGCCGAATTGCAGGCGCGGCGCAAAATCCCCATGAGCATGGAGGATTGGTCAAGGCGTCTGGACGGTTTTTTGGAATTTAACGGCGAAAAGCTGCTGACCGGCCCCGGTAAGATCAGCGCCGAGCAGGCAAAGCTCCACGCAGAAACCGAGTATGAAAAATACCGGCTGATACAGGATCGCCTGTACCAGAGCGATTTTGACCGCTTTCTTATGCTGGAGCAGGAGGTGAACCACAAGGATGAAGTTTAATTTTAAGATACAGCAATACCAGACCGATGCAGTGGACGCCGTGGTCAATGTCTTTGCAGGGCAGCCGTACAGCAGCGGCGTGTCTTATATCCGCGACACAGGCACCCTGAGCCAGAAACCGCAGCAGCTGAGCTTTTTGGCGCTTGCTGACAACCCAGAACAAATGGAACTGGAAGATTTGCTGCGCGATTCCGGTTATAAAAACGAGGCTGTGGCGCTGTCCGATGATCAGCTTTTGCAAAACATCCACACGCTGCAAAGCCAGAACAACATCAAGCTCTCCCCGGAGTTGGTAAACGACATGGGGCGTTGCAGCTTGGACATTGAGATGGAAACCGGCACTGGTAAAACCTATGTCTACATCAAAACCATGTTCGAGTTGAACAAGAAGTACGGCTGGAGTAAGTTTATTGTGGTCGTTCCCTCGATTGCAATCCGTGAGGGCGTGAAAAAATCCTTTGAAATCACCACCGACCATTTTATGGAGTATTACGGCAAGAAGGCGCGTTTCTTCGTTTATAACAGCTCCAACCTGAACCAGCTTGACAACTTTTCTTCCAACTCCGGCATCAATGTGATGATCATCAACACACAGGCGTTTGCATCCTCGCTGAAAGAGGACGGACGCAGCAAAGAAGCGCGCATCATTTACTCGAAGCGCGATGAGTTCGGCTCTCGCCGCCCGATTGATGTTATCAAAGCAAACCGCCCTATCATCATTTTGGACGAGCCGCAGAAGATGGGCGGCGATGTAACACAAAAGGCGTTGAAAAATTTCAACCCGTTGTTCGCGCTCAACTATTCTGCCACCCACGCCAAACGGCACAATCTGGTGTATGTGCTGGATGCGCTGGATGCCTTCAACAAGCGGTTGGTCAAGAAAATTGAGGTCAAGGGCTTCGAGGTCAAGAACTTCCGCGGAACGGACAGCTATTTATATCTGGAGCAAATTGTACTTTCCAGCAAAAAGCCGCCGATGGCTAAAATTGAACTGGAAATTGCCTACAACAAGTCCATCAACCGTGAAACCCGTATTCTTGGCGTCGGCGATGATCTCTACTATGTTTCGCAGGAAATGGAGCAGTACAAGGGCTATACGATTTCTGAAATTGACCCGCTGCGCAGCACCGTAACCTTTACCAACGGTGAGGTTATCAAGGCCGGCGATGTGGTGGGCGATGTTTCCGAAAAGGATATGCGCCGCATTCAGATTCGTGAAACGATTTTGTCGCATTTTGAAAAAGAAGAAAAGCTGTACAACATGGGCATCAAGTGCCTGTCCCTGTTCTTTATTGACGAGGTCGCCAAGTATCGCCAGTATGACGCTGACGGCAATGAGGTTTTGGGCGAGTATGGCCAGATGTTTGAGCAGGAGTACATCAACGTTCTGAACGAGTATGCAACCCTGCTCGATACGCCGTATCAGAAATATTTGAAGTCTACCTGCAGCGATGTCAGCCGTGTGCACAAGGGATATTTCAGTATTGATAAGAAAACCGGGCGCAGCATTGACAGCCAGCTCAAGCGCGGCAGCGAGTTCTCCGATGATATTTCAGCGTATGACCTGATTCTGAAAAACAAGGAAAGGCTGCTGTCTTTTGAGGAGCCGACGCGGTTCATCTTCTCACACTCTGCCCTGCGTGAGGGCTGGGACAATCCGAATGTGTTCCAAATCTGTACCCTGAAACATTCTGACAGCAATACCGCAAAGCGGCAGGAAGTCGGTCGTGGTCTGCGCCTTTGTGTCAACCAAAACGGCAACCGTATGGATGTGCAGAGCTGCGGCGACAGCGTACATGAAATCAACACACTGACGGTTGTTGCCAGCGAGAGCTACAAGACCTTCGTTGCGGACCTGCAATCGGATATTAAAACGGTGCTTTATGACCGACCCACGGTTGCTACGAGTGAGTACTTCAGGGGCAAGTATGTCAAGGTAAACGATGTGCCTACGCTGATCGACAACGAGAAGGCTGATGCTATCGAGTTCTATCTGATTCAGAACGGCTATGTGGATATGAAACGCAGAGTTACGGACAAGTATCGCCGAGATGTCGCAATGAATCAGGTTGCGGAGCTGCCCGATGAGCTGAAACCGATGTCCGAAGGGATTCATACGCTTGTTCAGGCGGTTTATGATGACAGCGTTCTTAAGGATATGTTCACCGATGGTCATGAATCGAAAGTGAAAGAAAATCCGCTGAATGAGAATTTTGCCAAGAAAGAGTTTCAGGCTTTGTGGCGTGAAATTAACCACAAGTATGCCTACACGGTGGAGTTCGACAGCGCCGAGCTGATTCGCAAGGCCATTGCCCACATTGATGAAAAGCTGTTTGTTTCGGAGCTGCAGTACACGACTACCATTGGACGCCAAAAGGCGAACATGAATGAGTACGAAATTGACCGCGGCGATTCTTTTACGGGCGAAAAGACCCGGACACAAACCCTCAAGCACGCAGAAACAAGCCAGATCAAATATGACCTGATTGGCAAAATTGCCGATGGCGCAAAGCTGACACGCAAATCGGCATCTGCTATCCTGCAAGGTATCCGTGCCGACAAGCTCTATATGTTCAAGAACAACCCGGAAGAGTTTATTTCTAAAGTGATCCGGCTGATCAATGAGCAGAAGGCCACTATGATTGTGGAGCATATCTCCTACAATACCATTGAGGGAGAATACGACAGCTCTATCTTTACGGCAGAAAAGGCTACCCAAAGCTTTGATAAGGCGTTTCTTGCCAAGAAGGCAATTCAAGACTATGTGTTTACTGATGGATCGGCCGAAAAAAGTATTGAGCGTAAGTTTGCCGAAGATTTGGATGCTGCGGAGGAAGTTTGTGTCTACGCCAAGCTGCCCCGAACCTTCCAGATTCCCACGCCAGTAGGCAACTATTCGCCGGACTGGGCAATCGCATTCTACGAAGGCACCGTCAAGCACATTTTCTTTGTGGCAGAAACCAAAGGCACGATGGAGACCCTTGAATTGCGCCCCATTGAACAAGCAAAAATCTCCTGCGCCAAGAAATTGTTCAACGAGATGTCTACCAGCCATGTTGTATACCATGATGTGGACAGCTACCAAAGCCTACTGAACATAATGAATTCAATATGATGCGATAAGCCTCTTACCACTATGTAAACTAAGAGACCTAGCTGGTCTTTTGTTTGTATAGTTACAATTCCGCAAGTGTTCCCATCAATGCGGGCAACTCCACAGTTACGGCTTCTATTGCTGATAGTCCTCATGTTCTAGATAGTTACAGACCCTCCCAAAGACGGTCACCCTTGACAAAGAGTTTAATCAGCAGGAAAAGCCATCTGAAAAAAGTAGTGCATATGGGATATATAGGAACAGCGTCCCCCTAAATTCACTGGGGACGCTGTTTTTATCGCTTCATAATCGACTGGTGACAATTTGTCACCAGTTGATGTATGACTGCTAAGCGTAAATAAAATGTTGGATGTTCTGTTGGAACAGCAGACATATTATAAAACGGAAAATGAATAACAGCCGCAAATAGGATCCTCACACAAAATCATCTAAAACCAAGGAAAGCACACGCGATACTAATCCATCTGATTTTTTCAGCGGATTTGGTCGTGTGTGCTTTTCTTGTTATAAATTTATGGATAACTATAGTAAAGTGGTGTTACGCTTTATTTGGCTTTTCTCCATTGTCTTTTCGGCTCACGTTTTCCAGCCATATCGGAGGAAGCGGGCCATTGGAGCAACCATTCGAGATACTCGGATTTTGTGATAGTGCCGGAGGCAAGTTCCTGCTTTCGGGTAAGCCACTCCTTCATGAGGTCATTAAAGAGTGGTACATTCACCCACAGTACGGTTGCGGGTGCGATTGAGTCGCCCCATGTGGTGCAGGCGTTGCCGCGCAGTTCGATTGCTTTACTTTCTATCGGCGCAATCGAAGCATCAAGCGTGGTTTCAGCCAGTTTGAAAGATCTTCTATGTTCAAAATCATACCACATAATTGTCCGCAGAATATCCGGAAGAAACTTGTCGCTTACGAAAAATGTTTCTTCCTTGACATCCAAAACTTTTGCGATTTCTTTTAGTAGAGATGGCTTGGGAATACGGTATCCTATTTCATATTGTGCGATTCGATTTGCGCCGCCGTCCCCAAGATTGAGAAGGTCACCCAGTTGTTTTTGTGTCAGACCTCTATGAAGTCGTACTAGTTTTATTTTTTGACCTACTTCCATGAAAAAAGCCCTCCAATAAGTTTTCTCTATTGTAGCACACCATAACATGAAAGCGCAAGTAAAAAAATGAAAAATGAATTTTTTGTGACTTCTATTGACATTCGCTCGTGAGCGAAGTATCTTATATGTATACTTCGCTTGCAAGCGAAGGCAAAGTGCTAGTGCAAGGATGGTGATCGAATGGATTGTAAAGAAATCAGAGAAATGTACAAGCTCATGTTTGCGGAGTACCCGGACATTGTAA
>PPYE01643833.1_pt1 | contig 16895 bp, 18 predicted proteins | sample 1559881 | NCBI WGS metagenome assembly PPYE01 (sample SAMN08240022, study PRJNA423297) | Human gut metagenome, whole genome shotgun sequencing project. | reverse complement strand
AAGCTACTCTTCATCAAATGAAAAGTAGCTTTCAAAATCTTTAAATATTTCATTGTCCTATTGACGGGTAGCCGACCAAAAGAGTGTTGAACTTTTTTTGCTATTTTGTTTTCATCCATTGGTCGCGAATTTCATCGGTCAAGCGGATGATTCGTTTTCCAACTTCGGGGTATTGATTCGTGGCTAGGTTAGCTAAGGAAACGCGTACCGCCCACTCGCTGCTGCCAAAGGCGTTAGCCTTCAGTAACATCAATTGTTCTTTTTCAGCTAGAGAAGTTAAAACTTTTGTGACTGTCCACTTATTTTTTAGATAATCAGCAAAGGCATTACCGTAACGCTTACGGGTCCAATCTTCGTAATTGATCTCGCAGTAATAAGCAGTGTCTAGATCTTCAAGTGGCTCTTGCAAACCTAAAGTATGAAACAGTAGTTTTTCTCGTTGGCGGCAAATATCCATTACTTCGGCTTTATAAGCTTTACCTTCGTCTAATAAGCTGTACAAACTGAACATCACCATCATCACTTGTTGCGGAGCGGATAAACCAGCAGCATGATTTAAAGCAACGTCACGGCTGTCAGCTACAATTCGATCAATAAAGGTGATTGTTGTCGGATCAGCGGTCAGTGAAGCATAACGTTCGTTTAATTTTTCAAGCTTTTCTTGTGGCAAGTTAGCAATCAGTTCGTCAAATAAATTATGTTTAGCAACGGCGATTGTTCCTACACGCCAGCCTGTTGCGCCAAAATATTTCGAATAAGAATAAATGCAGGCTGTATTGTATGGGATCTCCGAAAACAGGGAAGTGAAGACAGGGACGAATGTTCCATACACATCATCAGTTAAAATCATTAATTCAGGATTATCTGTTGCAACAATTTCTTTCAGCAAATCAATGGTCGGTTGAGCTAGGGCATTTGCTGTCGGGTTGCTTGGATTTACTACAAAGACTGCTTTGATATCGGAATCACGCAGTTTATTGATTTCTTCATCTGGATATTGATACGTCATTTTGCCATCAATCATCGTTTGTTTGGCTGGAACTTTAACAATCTCAAACGCATATTTTGACAATTCGGGAATTTCCAAATAAGGCGCGAAAGTCGGTAACATCAATGCGATCTTATCGCCTTGATTCAATAAAAAATTATTAAACAAAGTATCAAAAATATAACAGATCCCCGCAGTTCCACCTTCCACCGCGAAAATATCAAAGGGAATAGTGCTATCAGAGAATAGTTCTTGATTTAGATAGGCCTTTATTGGTCCTTCGCAGGCACTCAAGCAGCGTACTGGATTCGGGTAGTTATCGCCGATAATATGATCCAACATATCCGTTAACCAAGCTTCTTTTGGCATTCCTAAATAATTGTTGTCGGAAAACCAGATTTTTTTTAAGAAGTCGGCACCTTTTCCCGGATGAGCTTCTAAGAAATTAGTAAACCGTTGTCCACGTCCAGTATTTGATTGGATCATTCCCGCTGTTAATTCGCCAGTGCCATATAGTGTTTCCTGTGTGGCAAATTGACCAAGTAAAAAGAAGGCTTCCCGCGGATTAGGAGCGGTCCAGTTAGGATTTCCTCGTCCAGCGTTCAGTAGGTTGGTAACATTTTTATTTTCATGAATCTTTTGTTCCAAAAAGAGACTTAATTCAAAGGGACTTAATTCTTCTAAGGCTTGTTCAGTAATTGTTGACACAAATACGACTCCTTCTACACTGTATTTTGATTCTATAGTAACGAGAATTGTTTTTAAAACAGCGTAAATACGCTTAGAGTTTATGAGAAAGTTTCTGTTAAAACACAAAGAAATAAAGTGTGTTTTTTCTTCGAATTATCTTTTAAGGCTGGTATAATAGATAAGTTAACGCTTACAAAAAATATTGGGATGATTTTTACGGTTTTTCCCGATCAGATATCAGTCTTTCGACCCATGTAAAACGGTAAAAAAAGAGGCATACTATTCCTATAAGTTAATTGTCGTGCAAATTGATGGATAATGAAGTATATATAGAGAGATTAAGCCTGCAAATAAAAAGTCAAGCAAAAAATTGGAAAGAGAGCTATCTGGATTGAAGGCATGACAAATAGAACCACCGATAATCGCTGGTTTCAACTTATGCTCTCAAAAACAAAAATCATTCCTCTTCTGAAAGTGAAGCCAGATACTCTTTTACTCGACCGTAATATATACGCAAAAACTTATTCGCACCAGCAGTCATGTAAACATAGTACGGTTTTCCTTCTGCTCGTTTCTTAGAAAGAAATGCGTAAACTGGATCATTTTCGGGTGATGTTTTCACTAAAACGTCCATTACTTGAAACAGTGATTTACGCAGTTGAGCAGATCCACGTTTAGAAGTTCGTACACTTTTCTGATTATAGGTGCTGGATTGATTGACACCTGGATCAACCCCTGCAAAAGCAGTCAAGGCGCCTCGACGTGAAAAGCGGCGAACATCGCCAATCTCTGCCATGATCTGTGGACCTAAAGAAGGACCTACACCTTTCATAGCCATAACTACAGGATATTCTGGTAATTGTGCAGCTGTTTGATCCATCTGTAGGCGTAACTGCTCAATAGTCCTAGAAAGAGTGTTTAACTGTTCAATTGCTTGCATAATTAAGTTTTTGGTCATTTTGTCTTTAGGTAAAAGAGCAATCAACTCTTTAGAGGCTTCGAAAATTTGCGCTGGTTTATCTGGATGGAAGTCGTAACCTTTACGCACACAGAACTTCCGATAACGTTCAGTGAACACACTCAAAGAGACCTTGCGAACACAATCGACGTGCCAAAAAGAGGCGACAAAATCAACCCATTTCTGGCTGCCATCTTTTCGAACAGGACTGGTGAAAAAAGTATTCGCTCCAGGAAAGGTTTGATCCAAAAGAGCAATGAGATTATTTTTAAGAGCGGTCTTATGTTTCATGTAAAAATCAAACTGTCGGTTCATGGTTTTTAGTTGATCTCTTGTCTTGTCCATAAAGCAATACTGTCGTAGGTCATTCCAGTTGTCAAGAGCGTAACGAGCAATTTTGAGTGCATCTTTTTTGTCAGATTTCACTTTACGAAGAGAATTGTTTCCAAAATCTTTAATGAGTTTTGGATTGACCACACTGACATAAAAATCCGCATCCGAGAGCCAACGAGCAATGGGTTCGTGATAGCGTCCAATGTATTCCAAGACGATTCTAACTTCTCCTTCTAGGTTTGAAAGAGAATGAATGAAGTCGTCGATGGCACTAGAAGTATGACAGAGTTCAAAGGGACTAGAGATCACTTCACCGTAAGGTCGGAGAATCGAAACAACACTTTTACCTTTAGCAACATCAATACCTACTGCGTTCAAGACAATCAGCTCCTTCAGTTTTGTCGCAATGGAAAGCCAGCGTAAACACATTGCCGATTCAATCTACTGGGGTGTGACACGAACGTACTGGTAAACAGCAGTTCAACCTGCATAAAACGAACGCTGTGAATGAGCAGCTGGTTGGCAGACTTAATCACGGACGCAAAGTCCAAGGAGGAATATGCCCGACCATTGCCCTCTCATTTTAACAGCTTAAGCAACATGATAGATAAAAGGGATTACTAATGGGATTAGTAGTACCTTATAACCTATAAATATATTGTAGTAGGAGGGATCAGAGATGGATCAATTAATAGCTATTGCGTTCATCGCATTATTGGTTTTCTTTGTCGTAAAGGTTGGGTCAATCTTGTGGCGCATCGCTGGCGTATTGTTTTTACTATTTATCATTTACATGTATAAAGACCAAGTCATCACGCAAGTTCAGAATTTTATTGCTGACCCCAATTTTGGTGGATTATGGCAGAGTGTTTCAAGTTTCTTCGGAGATTTGTTTGATAAAGTCGCAGGTTTTGTAAGTACAGTAATTGAATAGACTGAAAGAAGTTCTCAAGGTGAGGGCTTCTTTTTATTTTGGACTTAAATTTTTAAAGATCGGATGGATCGAATCGAAAAAAATATTTGAAATTTTAAATCAGCTAAAAAAGCTAGAACGAGTCTCTACTTCCTAATGAAAGTAGAGACTCGTTCTAACTTATTTTCTATCCACGTGAATTAAATACTTTTGACATCTCCGATAACTTGCTAAAACATTTTCGGGTACCTCGACATGAGGAATAAAATTCTTACCATTCGGACCGTATCCATGTTCATCATCATTTAATCGACGAATCTCACCAATGACTAGAGATAAGAAATAATCTGGCTTCCACCATGTATCCATTAGCGGATTTTCGAAATGGGGGTAAGTATCAAAGTCTATCAGTTTTGGTTGTTCAAAGAAAAGCGGTTGAATCGCAGACAATTGTAGCTCCCATTCCTTACAAAAGGTAACATGGCTGCGCTTTTGTACCATAGGGTCTTGTACTAGCCAAAAGCTTTTCGGAGCATCCTGTTCAAATAGGTCACGAGAAAAGCGAGCATTTTCACCAGTATTTGTTGATTTCTTTTCTAATAGCAGCTCTAAATCACGTGAACAATAATGTAAGAAAATTTCTTGAGTGATCTCTGCTTCAGACAGATGTCGCCATTCTGGACGAACAAATTCTGGATACATTTTTTTGCAATTTTCAATCAAGGGTGCGGTACCGTGACCGATCCCGCCTACAAAAACGACACGTTGAATTGCAAGTTTCTCTTCACAAAACTTCGCAGCGGAAACAATCAAATGGGGCAAACTATTGCCAGCGATAATGAGAGTATCAGATTCAAAACGCGGATTATCTTGGATTGTTGTGAGAAAATTTACGAGTGTAGCAAAATCAGACATGGCGTCCTCCTTAATATTTCGTTGAATAATAGCTTATATATATAGTAGCAAAAAATTAGACAGAAAAAAACTGTTGGTGAATTTTACCAACAGCGAATAGCTAAAATAGATAGCGGATGAAAAAGAAAATACATAAAGCAAACAGGATGACGGATAAGGTCAACCATGATTTTTGCTTGATCCAAAGAAATTTTCCGTAACAAAATGACGCTGCAGCTCCTGTGACAAGACTGACTAGGTCCATTATTTCACGATCTTCGATAATACGGGCCATTAGTAAAATACTAAAAAGTATCATGCTGAATATCCCTGCCGTTGCTAAAGCCAAATCTGTACTCGTTTGTTTTCGATTTTTTTCCATCCGTTTCCCTCCAATCTATGGGGTTCATCTATCAAATTAATTTATTCGTTATTTTCGAGTTGAAATCATAGTTTATATAAGCTTTTTTAGGTCTAAATAAAGTGTAACTGAGGCGAAATGATGAGTATTGTTCTTTTTATTATAATTGAAGCCGATTACAATGTCACGTGTTTAAGAATTCACTATTTGATAAAAAAGCTGTTTTTTGATTTTATTGACGACGAATAAGTTTTTTGGTATCAAATACTGTATAGTAGTGTATACTTGATGGGTGAAATAGAACTAGATATATTAATGGAGAGTTATTAATGAATGGGGTGTGAACGCGTGACAACTTTTTATTTTGTAAGACATGGGAAAACTGAAAACAATGCGGAAGGACTTTTTAACGGGGGAACCGTTGATTCGCCCTTGATTCCGTCTGGAGTAGAAGCGACAAAGCGAATGGGGGAGCATTTAAAAACTGTTCAGTTTGATGTGGCGTTGTCCTCTCCGCAAAAACGTGCACAGACAACAGCGAAGCTTATTCTTGAGGAAAATCAAAATCCACCAGAGATGAAGATTATTGAGGATTTGCGAGAAATGCGTTTGGGAGATTGGGATGGCAAAAAGATTGATAAAATTACTGCTGCCTATCCTGAGGATTTGAAAAATTATCGCACCCGACCTGATTTGTTCGATGCGAAAAAAATTCATGCAGAATCTTATATTGATTTGATTGCGCGAAGTACAAGGGTAATCGAAGATGCAAAAAATGCGTTGCCTGATGGAAATGTTTTAGTAGTAAGTCATGGGATTTTATTGATGGCTTTACTAAATACGTTAAAAGGGGTACCTTTAGCAAAAATCCGGGAGAGTGGAATCGTAGATAACTCCAGCTTGACCATTCTAAATTATACGAATAACAACGTTCTTTTTGAGTTGTGGGGCCAATCATTTTAAATGAATAAATAATGAATAAGCAGCTTAGCAAAAATCATTTCTAGCTTGCTAAATACATTTTTTCAATATTTTGTTTATATGGAATGTTTTCTGAGTAGAATTTGTTAATTGTTGATAAATGTGTTCGTTAAAAGTCTAAATGATAAAAACAGTTATTTGTGGCTTTTTTAATTGACATAAAATATGAGAAAATAACAGGGGTTTTTCAGGAATTTTCGAGATAAAACACTTAGTTTTTACTTACAAGTAATCACGTTAAGTATATTTTAGTAAAAAAATGGTTTGGACTCTCTCGTATTGAAGTATGAACATTAAAAATAACTTTTAAAAAACTCTTTAGCGTTCTATGCTAGAGTGTTTTTTTAATTTCAGTAGGAGTCATTCTTTTGTGGGTAAAAAAATGTTTTGTTAGACCTCGAGGAACTAAAAATATCAGAAAGAAAACCAAAAATCCCTTCGAAATTTTATTCGAAAGGATTCTCATTTAATTTTAATGTATAGAGTTTAATTAGTTAATAGGTTTTTTCGTTTTAGACGATAAGTCAACTCGATCATCGTTTCCTGGTCTTCCAACGGAACAGAAGCATCGGTCAAAAAGTACTCATAACTACGGAAGGTAAAGATGCCGTTTTCCTGTTTAATCGCTTCGATCAATTCTTTATAGGAATCTGTCAGATCGTCGTAGTCTCCCACATACAATGTACGAACGGCCTGATAGCTAGGTAATTCGTAGCTCTGAAATTTTTCAGTAGAGGGAATTTCCTTATTTATTGGAAAGCCAATTTCTACATCTAGCAGTTCGTCCTTCGGCTGTCCATCACTGTCGAGATTCAAATAGGAGATAAACGGTGTGCCTACCAGTTCGGCCCCATTTTTTTTGATGTATTCTAATAAATCTACAAAAGAAGTTCCGATGTAATTTGGCAAGTGCTCATGCGAAATGTGTGTAGACATCGAAACGATTGTTTTTGCTGGTTTGGTAATCTTCTCAATTTGCATTTTTATCCCCCGTTTCATAACACTTACGATGATTGTAACAAGGATTGAAATCGAATACAAATGGGAACTATCTATTTTACGCCTCAAAACCCAAAACTTGTCCGTGTTGATTTAAATAATTAAAGAAAATAGGGAATAGGTCTACATCCGCCTTTTCTAACCGTTCTTTAGATGCAAGCCGTTGCCAGGTTTTCTTTGAAATATCTTTTTCCAATCTTTTTTTCGCTTGTTGAAAGGTCGGTTTACGGTGATAGACCACGCGATTCAACAACTCTCCTTTAGCGTAGAGATAACAATAATAGACGCCATCTTCTTGTAGTATCCCAACGAACGTCTGATTTTGCATAATCTGGATCAGCTGCTTATTACGTCGCAAAAAGCGTTGTACAGTTAGATAATAATTCCACCATTGAGCAGAGGCTTCATAATCCTGTCGTTCACTCGCCGCTTGTACTCGCTGATCAATGCGGGTCAGTAAAGCAGTAGATTGACCTAAAAGAGTCTGTTTGATCTCCTGAACCCGCAATTCAAATTCCGCCTCTGGTGTCATATCATCGTAGTTTTTAACGATTCCCGCTACGTATTTTAATGGGCCATCTAAACGATAGGTACTATTAATAATTTGCTTCAATTCTTGGATTTTGCTTTGTTTGAAAAAAGGACCGATGACTAAGCCATATTCAGACCATTCACTTAAGACTTTCAGATACGGAGCTTTATCAATAAATTGAAAGTAGCCGTAATCTTCATAGTAATTCATCATTCGATTATAACGAGGGCGAATTTGATGAATTAAATGGCATTCTAATAAGAGAGCATCAAATTCTGTATCGACCGTTTCGTAATCAAAATCATCGATCCAACGAATCATTTCTAAAACTTTTCGTGAGTGCTGCCTATTTTGAATAAAGTAAGAATTGACTCGTTGTTTCAAATTTTTTGCTTTTCCAACATAGATAATATCTCCGTGCGTGTTTTTCATCTTATAGATTCCAGGTGATTTTGGTAAATTCTTAATTTTCTCTTTTAGCATCGTTTCACTCCGTTTGTTCGATTTGACAAAAAGACTTTTAATAAATCGTTTAAAAGACTATTCCAGAATCAATTTTTTAAGAAATTTGAAAATAATTGAAAAGTAGGCGTTTTTGGTCTATTCTCTGAAAAAATAATCTAAAATATCAAAAAATGCAGTTGTTAAACAATGACCATCCATTTCTATTGTGTTATAATTAATTACGTTAAGAAAGCAATGAGAGAGAGAAATGGAGAGATGTTAAATGTCAAATAAGGTTTTGACCAGACGTGAATTGCGTCAACAAAAGCGACAGAAGACCATCAATTACCGTAACATTAAAAAAGGGTCTGCTGTAGTAGGTACGGCACTAGTAGCGGTTTCAGTAGCGGCACCACTACTAAACACTAACGAAGTAGAAGCTGTTGAAGGAAAAACAACCGCCACCACGTCAAATGTTGATAAGAAGGCTTTCATTAATGAGATTTCAAATGAAATCAAACCGTTAGCCGAAAAACATGACCTGTATGCTTCAATTATGATCGCTCAAGCCATCGTTGAAAGTGATTGGGGACAAAATGAATTTGCGAAAGCCCCTTATTACAATCTCTTTGGTTTAGAAGGTCAATACAAAGGTCAATCTGCAATGTTGGATAAAACGAACCAAGAAACTGGTGCTACTGAAAAGAAAGAAATGAAGCATTACGGTTCTTATAAAGAAGCAATCCAAGATTATATTGAGATCATTAAGACAACTTCACGCGATGGCAACGAAAATTATTTCAGCGGCACATGGCGCAGTAACGCTAAAGATTATCAAACAGCTGCTGAAGCATTAAAGGGACGTTTTAATGACGATGAAAGTTATGTTCAAAAATTGGTTTCAGTGATTCAAGAAAATGATTTAACTAGCTATGACGCAACTGAACCAGTGACACCGCCAGTAGCACAGCCTGCTGTGGAAACTCCGGCACAACCACAAGAGTATACAGTTCAAACTGGTGACACGATTAATTCTATCACGGATCAATTCGGAATTGGTGTTGATGAGTTTACTGAATGGAACAAGATTGATAATAACATCATTTATGAAGGACAAAAAGTGGTCGTTGGCAATGGAACAGCAAGTGAAGAAACAGCTCCGGTTGTTTCAACTACTCCTGTAGAAACAGCAACACCAGTCGAAAACACCACTCCAGTAGTTAATGAACCGATTATTGATAATACACCGGTACCAGAAAATACACAAGTACAAGAGGAAACAAATAAAGTACCAGAAGCATCAGTTGTAACACCAGATGCAGTACAGCCAACGCCAGAAACGCCAGTTCAAGAAGAACAAGCACCGGCTGAAGTACAAACACCAGAGCAACAACCTGAACAAACGCAACCTGAACAAGTACAGCCAGAACAAGTACAGCCAGAACAAGTACAGCCAGAACAAACAACACCTGAACAACAACCAGCACCAGAAACACCGGCAACTTCAGGTGAGCAGCAACAAACAGCTCCAGAACAAACAACTGATTCTCGGGGTCAGCAAATTGTTAATGAAGCGGAAAAATATATTGGCACACCTTACGTATGGGGTGGAAAAGATACTAGCGGCTTTGACTGCTCAGGTCTTACTCAATATGTTTATAAACAAGTAACGGGGAAAGATATCGGTGTTTGGACTGTGGCACAAGAATCATCAGGCACAACAATTGATGTTAGCCAAGCACAACAAGGCGACCTATTATTCTGGGGTGACCAAGGATCAAGTTACCATGTGGCAATCTCAGCAGGAGGCGATCAGTACATTCATGCTCCTCAACCAGGTGAAAACGTGAAGTATGGTTCGACTCAATATTACGCACCAGATTTCGGAGTTCGCGTATACTAAAATTAACTTAAAAATAATATCCAAGCAGGCTTAATTCACGTTAATCTGCTTGGATATTTTTTGATGGATTAATAGAAATAATATCCGCTAAATTAAGTGGCGACATTTTTGAAAATGATAGGAGAGTAACTTGCGAGAAAAACTATTGGAAACAGAGCGTCTTTACTTTTCGCTTTGGTCAGAAATCGACATAGCTTTAGCAGAACAATTATGGGAGAACAAAAAGGTAACGCATTTTATTGCTAAGAACGGCTGCCTTTCAAAAGATCAGGTGATTCAACGATTATCTTTAGAAATTCAGAGTCAAGAGGAGTTTGGTTTTCAGTATTGGCCGCTCTTTTTTAAGCAAAACGATAAGTTTGTTGGTTGTTGTGGGTTGCATCATTACGATTTAGAAAACCGAATTTCCGAACTTGGCTTTCATTTAGTTCCTGAAGCATGGGGAAAAGGCTTGGCTGCTGAAGCTGCTAGAGCAGTGATTTCTTACGCGAAGGCTCAAACAGATTTGAAGGCATTATTTGCGGGACATCATCCGGAGAATCATGCCTCTAAGAAGTTATTGCAAAAATTAGGGTTCGAATTTCAAAGGAAGGAATATTATGAACCAACTGGATTGGAGCATCCATCATATTTGTTGAATTTAACTTTGAAGGAATAGCTGATGAGATCTAGGAATCTTGTCAGCTTTTTTTGCTTCCCCTTATTGAAAATGGTTCGAATGCAGCAGAAAAAAACATGGTTATGTTTTCTTTTGGGATGTTGCTCGATCTGGAAATCTTTAAGTACGTGGCTAGTTTGGTCAAATAATTTATCAAAATGTTGGATCGACAATATTTGGCTGATGAAATAGAGTTAGAAGAACCGGAAGCATCGGTTGGTATAGAAAAAAATCTGTAAGTGTAAACGCATAATACTTTAGTTTGCTTGTAATTAAAATGGTTGGTCATTTAGTTGACTGACCTTTTTTTGATATTCTATTGACTGATCTAAATAGGCGTGCTATAGTTTAATCAAGGTTTAATCGTGATTAAACTATGGTTAATAAATCGTCAGGAGGTAAAAATGAAACAATCAGATGTACAGAAAAAGATCTTAGATACTGTCGTTACAGCGATGCAGGAAAATCAAAATATTGAAAAATTGACGAACCGTCAAATCGCAGAAAGAGCTGGAGTGAATAGTGCATTAATCAATTACTATTTCAAGTCAAAGGAAAATCTTTTACTGGAAGCAGTCAATATCTGTATGGGGAATCTATTTGAAGATATTATCCAAAGAACTTCTACAGAAGCAGATCCGTTACGTCGACTGAAGGAAATGATCCAAGGAATCGTCAGCTTAGGCTACAAACATTATCCCTTAGTCAAAATTTCTATTCTGAATGAATTGAGTGATGGGGGAATCGGCACAAACAAAATGATTCAGCCAATTTTGAAGGAGATTTTTCAAACAGAAAAATCAGAATACGAGCTTAAACTTATTGCGGCTCAGCTACTACTGCCATTGCAGGTGATATTTTTAAACGCAGACAGCTATCAAAACTATTTGCAGAAGGATTTAAAATCAGTTGAAGAAGAGCAGGAAATGTTGGTGGAGACGATTTTCAAAAATTTATCACTAGTCCAGTAATTTGAGAAAGGGTGTAACAAAATGAAGAAGGTTGCAGTTGTTTATAGTTCCAAATCAGGAACGACAAAAATTTGTGCAGAGTACATCGCTGCACAGATCGTTGGTAGTCAGTTAATCAATTTAAACGAGGTAATACCGGATATTTCAGCATATGATGCGGTGCTAATCGGGTCAGGCATTCGCATGGCGAAAATGTATAAACCGGTCAAGAAATTTCTAGCAAAGAATTCACAGCTATTAAATTCTAAAAAAATGATTCTGTTCCTCAGCAACTTTTATCCAGAAACGATCGATAAAACAATTGAGAAAAATATTCCTGAGAACCTAGCCGATCAACTAGATGTAGTAGAGTGCGGAGGGGTGGCACCGTTCACTAAAGTAACAGATTATGCATGGCTAAAATCTGAGGAGATCGATGCGTCACTGGCAGAGCATGGATTGATTTAAAAATGAAAGGGTGAATTGAGATATTTTACCGAGGAGAATATAAATTGGTCGCCAAAGAACGTTTGCAGGGTAGTTGGAAATATATGGCTGGAATCTATGGGATCATCTTTGGATTGATTCTATTTTATGGACTATTCAGTCATATTCCGATTTTAGGGATCAGTCTCAGTGTAGTTTGCGGAAGTTGTTTATTATTTAGCAGTATCCGGATGAATCGAAAACTGCACCATGATGAGAAAGTGCAGCTTGCTGATTTACTCAGTGGATTTAGTCATTGTGTTAAATGTGTCGGGTTATCTTTATGGATTGGAATTTGTGTCACTTTATGGTTTTGCTTATTTGTTATTCCTGGGATCGTTAAATTATACAGCTATAGCATGGCCTTCTATTTTTTAGAAGAAAATCCGACGATCAGCATTCGAGAAGCATTAAATAGAAGTAAAAAACTCACCAATGGAAGAAAGTCTCATCTATTCGTTTTACAGTTGTCTTGGTTAGGCTGGATCACACTGTCGATTTTGACCTTTGGTCTCTCTTTACTGTGGTTGATGCCATACATGGGTGTGACAGAGTACGCGGCGTTTGCAGATATGCAGAGTCAAGAATCTCATGTTTTTGAAGGATAGTTTCTCTGCTTTCCAAAAGAATAGTCACTAATTAATTCCATAAATAGAATATTCGCTGACCGAGAAAAGTCAATCCTATATGTCGATTTTTCAGCATATTTGTGAATGGTTGGGAGCCTTTCACAAGGTCGATAATGATAAAACGCTAGTGAGCTTCTCCTCGATTGGAAGAAGTTCGCTAGCGTTTTAGTTTGTCATAAAGCGACAGAGTAAATTTTGATTTTTGGGTCTTTCAACCATAAGGGATAATTCAAAAGCCTATTGAGTCGATAGCAGAAAATGAATTTATTTTTCTGATCTAGTCTTTATCGCAAATTATCTTTTTTGTTCAGCCTTATTCACTTATTTTACAAAATTACTCGAAACATTTTCTCGTGCTCGTTTAATTCAACAAAGGAAATTTTGCCCCCGTGCTTCTCAACGATCTTCTTACTGATTGCTAGCCCTAAGCCGCTACCGTTTTTAGTGGTGCGAGAACCGTCTCCGCTGACAAAGGGTTCAAATAAAGGTTCTTGTAATTCTTTTGGAATGGGATTGCCATTATCCTTAATCTCTAAAATCACTTGATGATTTAATGGATAGAGTCGAATTTGAACAGTCGTATTCGCTGAATTATGCTGGATACTATTACCAATCAGGTTGTCAAATACACGACGTAGTTCAATTGGATCGCCAAAGATTTCCAATGGATCATCTGTCAGATCAATAATCATGTCAATCTGATTTTTTTCAGCTAAATCTAGATGTTCCAATAATACTTCGCGAAGTAGCTCAGATAGATCAATTTTTTGTTGCTGAAGGTGATAGTCAGGACTTTCGAGTTTTGAGAAAACCAATAAGTGATTAACAAGTTCATTCATGTGATTTGTCTTCGTAATAATAGTTTCCATTGTTTGATTCAATTTATCTTCGCTAACTAATCCATCTGCTACAGCTTTAGCAGAACCATGAATAGTGGTGATGGGGGTTCGCAAGTCATGAGCCATGTTCGCAAATAGCAGTTGCCGTTCTTTTTCATAGAGGACTCGTTGTTGTTCAGCTTCTTCCAATTGTCTTGCCATATGATTGAAGGAATCTTCAATTTCCACGTACTCATATTCTGCGTTCATATGAATCTTTTTTGAGTAATCACCATTTTTTATTGTACGTAATCCATTAATTAGAACAGTGTTCGGAGCGATGAGATGCTCTTTGACTGATTTAGAGTAGCGTTTCAGACAGAAGATGAAAATTAATAATACAGGAATGAGAATTAATAAAGTGTCTTTAAAAATGAGAAAGAGAGTAGATGAACGAAAGTTTCTAAATGTAGGCTCAAGTTTTCCTAAAACACTTCCTTGAGGAAGCTTGGCAATACAAATATATTCACGGTCGTCTAATCCTTTAAAGGAGGCAAAAGTAGCAATATAAGGAGCTCCTTTTCTGTTTAGACTAAAAGTTAAAGGGCCTATTTTATAGATTCTTCGTTGAATCACAGATTGGAGTCCATCCATTTCCAGTAATTGTTTTTGAGTATAATGAGCCTTTTTCTCCGCTACTGTGCCTTTGGTGTAAACAACATTATTATTCTCGTCTAAAATTTCCAACCAGCCTCCTACGTCTTCTAATGTAGAAGTATCAATTTTTGTATAATCTGGTCGGACAATTTTTTCGGCGCATAAATCAAGTGTAATCTTACTTGTACCTATCGAGAGAAATTGGGCAATGAAGACTAAAAGATATAATAATACTAATAAAAGAAGCGAAGTCGTAATATATTTTTTAGTCAAAAAACGTCCGATTGTTTTAGGCTTCTTCTTCATGGCAGTATCTTATATCCCAATCCGCGGATTGTTTGGATATAGGATTCCTCCTCTCTGGTTCCCAATTTTTCTCTAAGACGGCTGATATAGACCATGATATTATTGTCATCAACGATATAAGTGTCTTCCCAGACAGCTTCATAAATCTGCTTTTTAGTAAAAACACGGCCAGAAGAGCTCATTAATAAACGCAAGATTTTGAATTCAATCGAGGTTAACGCAATTTGTTCATTTCCTTTGAAAAGGAGGCATTGTTCAAGATCTAGAGTCAGATCATGTAGTTCGATTTTTTTCGGACTGTTTATCTCTTGGGCACCTAAAGAGTAGAAGCGGCGAAGCTGAGCGCTGACGCGCGCTACCAATTCTAAAGGATCGAAAGGTTTCGTTACATAATCGTCTGCACCAATATCCAGTCCTAAGACTTTATCTGCACTCGCGTCTTTAGCAGTTAAGAAAATGATCGGTATATTTTTTTCTGCTCGAATTTCATTTGCTCAATTAATTGAGCCTGCTGGTTTTCAACGTGCGTGTTCTGATCAGAATAGCTGATAACTCCGTTGCTTAATACCAAAATATTGTCAGTCAAATCGCAAACCTCCTGCATTTGATGGCTGGAGAAAAGAATCGCTGTACCATGCTCTCGACAGAGTTTTTGTAACAATTCTTTAACTTCTTCCACACCAATTGGGTCCAAACCCACAAATGGTTCATCTAAAATCAATAGCTCTGGTTTTGTAATCAGTGATAGGGCCAAAGCCAAACGTTGCTTCATACCGAAAGAAAAATTTTTGACCTTTTTCTTGGATGCGTTGCTCAGTTCCACAAACTCTAAACTTTCCATAATCATCTGTTTTCTTTTTTTTCGAGGAATCGAGTCAATTAATCGAATCGAAAGCATCAAATTATCATAAGCATTCAAGTCTTCATAAAATTGAACATCCACTAATGAACCAATTTTCATTTTCGTTTGTGTATCTGTTGTGTTTAAGTATTGTCCGTTAAAAGTCATCTCCCCTTGATAGTTTGCAGTTAATCCCAAGATACATTTCATCAAGGTTGTTTTTCCAGCACCATTTCGTCCCAACAAACCAGTAATTTTCCCTGGCAGCAGTTGCAAATTAATCCCTTTTAAGATCTCGTTTTGTCCATAGCTTTTCCGTAAATTATTAATTTCTAAAATGGTTGTTGTTACCATGATTCTTTCCTCCTCATTGATTTTAAAATAGGTTGAGCATATATCACTCAATCAAAATATTAAGCAAATCTTCTGTTCCTCATGACTACAGTATAGAGAGGAAAACTTGCATAGAACTGGACTTAACCTTAAAGTAACCTTACAAATAAAATAAAACGAAATAGTTGGAGCTTTAGAGATAATCAGTTAGTATTTATTAATTTTTATCATATTTTGGTATAATTAATTTGATATAATCGGATGATTTTTGGTGAATGAAAAAAGGGATATGGGGTGAAGAAGATGGCAAAGTCTTTCCAATATTTGAAGTCATTTCTTAATAATTGCGGTATACCAACGAAGAAGGCAGAGGCCGACGCAATTTTATATGAACTGATTGTTTCAATAAAAGTAGATCCCGCACCGAATTTCATTCAACATGAAAAGATAAAGGACGCTGCGGATTGGGAAATTTATGGTGAGGGTGTGTATAAGGGAAGAACTCATTTAACAAAAGAAGAAATATAAAAGCTGCTAACAAAGGAGTTGTGTCTAATAGAAGAGAATGTGCTTGTAATTGATGTGACAAATACTATTGTAAACGCAAAAAGTAAATAGAAAGAGGAAAATCTGCAGGCAGATCTCCTCTTTTTAACTGCTTGTATCATTGAAAAAAAAGCCACGAGCCAATGGCGATAAAAGATAATGCAATGAGATAGACGAGGACACTGGTACAAAGGATGATTAATTTACTATTTTCATTAAGAATATTGACTTTGAAAACAGGTAAAAATAAATCATATTTGTGAAAAAGGAAGACGCGACCGGCAACAATCCCAGCAACAATTCCGAATAATAACAGAAAAAGTGAAAGGCTGATAGTGGACGTAACCTTCAGAAAAATGGAAGACGTTAACATGACAGCATAGACATATTTTTCCAAATTGATCACCTGATTCCTTTAATTATTTAGTTTCTCCCTTTATTATACGAAAATGATATGTGAAACTGCTGCGGATTCTGTATATTTTACTGTCGTTTTTTTTACTCTTCATTAAAAAAACGGGAAAAAGAAACAGCAATAAGTGTAATTAGCTTGAAAGACATCAATTAAAAACCGAACGAGCATAAGCTTCTTTATATGAAGTGACCCCCAAATGTTAGACTTTTTTCGGAGTAGAGAAATCTACTCCGTTTTTTGTTTCTTAAGCTAAGCGATTA
>PPYE01072418.1_pt1 | contig 16902 bp, 17 predicted proteins | sample 1559881 | NCBI WGS metagenome assembly PPYE01 (sample SAMN08240022, study PRJNA423297) | Human gut metagenome, whole genome shotgun sequencing project. | reverse complement strand
ATTATGTTCTTACATATCCCCGTTCACCCGTTACCGGACGGTTTAAGGCAACCATACACCATGTACCTGACGCACACTTGGATGATTGAACTGCCGAACACATGCTGACATGCGGCAAAATAACGATAATTTTTCCGGATTGGCACTATCAGGACGGTCTGCTGACGGTCTGTGACACTGTATGTCATCCTGTTACACCGCCCAAACGTCCCGGTGGTTCCAATTCAGGGTATCCAAGAAGTGAAAAAGAAGGCGGAGAACAGATTTTCTTCATGAGAAGAGGATGAGCCGCTATATTACAATTTTTCGGATGAAAAATTCATGTTCAAACGAACATGGCAAGTTGTGTTTTGGGGCACCCGAAATGATTCGGGCGTCCCAAAACAACTTGCCGCTCGCCTGAAGGCTCGGGAAGGGCTCCACTCCAAAGTCGTTGCGCCTGAAGACGAAAAAGCAAGGACAAAAAACAAAAATAAGCTGCCTTTATATACAGATCGGTTTGCTAAAAAGGACAACTGCTGAAAAGAGAAAATGGGCTTTATGCGTGTTTTTGTTCTACCGTAACCCGTATTTCTTCATTTTCCGATATAATGTTGCGGGATTGACATTCAATAATTCCGCGGCTTTTTTCCGATGTCCCCCGCATTTCTTCAAGGCGTCAATGATGGATTGTCTCTCCACGTCATCGCTGTTTCTTAGCGGTCGGATGACGGAAGGAACAGCCGGGGTTCCGGATTGTATCTCTATATTCAGGTCCTTGATGCCAATCAACGGTTGCTCTGCTAGCAGCACTGCCCGGCGTATCCTGTTCTGTAACTCACGGACATTACCGGGCCATGAATATGTCAGTAGCAGTTTGCGTGCATCAGGCGTGAAACCTGTTGTAGCCTGCCTGAGTTCTCCGGAATATTTCTCACGGAAAAATTCGGCCAGGGGAATGATGTCCTCCGGACATTCGGATAGCAATGGTTGCCGGATTTCAAACCCAGCCAGACGATGGAACAGGTCTTCACGAAAAGTTCCGTTACGAACGGCCCGCTCCATATCCTCATTGGTTGCAGCCACAATCCTCACATCCGCTTGTAGTTCCCTGTTGCTTCCCACCGGAACATAAATGTTCTCCTGCAAGACACGAAGCAGCATTGTCTGGATTTCGGCAGGCACGGTGCCTATCTCGTCCAGGAACAGCGTGCCACCTTTAGCCATCGTAAAATACCCCTCCCGATCAGAGTCAGCCCCGGTAAAGGCCCCTTTCCTGTGTCCGAAAAATAAGGATGATGCCAGGTCTTTCGGCACTGCACCGCAATTCACCGCGACAAAAGGCTTGTCACGCCGGTAACTGCCCTCATGGATAATCCGGGCGATTGATTCCTTCCCGGTTCCGTTGGCTCCACATATCATGACAGGTATATCGAATGGAGCCACCTTTCCAGCCAATCTTTCCGTCTCCACCGCTTTGGGGCTGATACGCTCATGCAGCATTTTCTTTTCCAACCGCACAGAGGATGAAGGTTGCAGTATTTCCTGCAGCAAGTCGAGAAGTTCTTCCATTTGAACGGGCTTCGCCAGATAGTCCTTGGCGCCGAGCTTGATGGCCTTCACCGCCCCGGGTACGGAAGCATATCCGGTCATGACAATGAATGGGACATCCATTTTCTCTTTCTGTATCCATTCCAATAGGGATATACCGTCTCCTTCAGGCAGGCGCACGTCGGAAAGTATCAGGTCTATGTCTTCTTTCCTTACCAGCTTACGGGCGGAAGGTTCCCCACTTACTATTTCTGTATCATATCCTTCCCTTGACAGCCACTTCTGTATCATATACGCCAGTGCCGTATTGTCTTCAACGATTAATATCTTCTTCTTCATTTTCTATTGCTTTTTTCTCTGATTCGGCCATTCCTATCAACTTTTCCATATGCTGTATAATTCGTATGGTATGGTCGGTGATGCATCCGTCCGTTACCTCTTCCTTATGCAGGAGCTCCCGATATGCCAGCAACGCCCTTTCCGCCTGTATCATTTCCCACATCGGCATCATACGGTGTACCGTCTCGCGGAGTGCCTCACGGTCTTTACGGCCGGAAGCCGATTGCAGGGCGGCTATATTTTTACGGGATTCTGAAATGAACATGTCCAGCATACGTGATTTATCCCCGACATCGGAAATCAACGTGGAAAAGTCTGCCATGCGGTTTGCTTCTCCTGCGGCAGCCAAAGTATTCAGCAGTTCGTTTTTGGAAAATGGTTTATATAGACAAGCTGTAAACCCGGCTTTATGGAAAAAGTCTCTTGTTTTTTCACCCCGCGCGGTCATGGCCACGACGGGAATAGTCCGGGAATTGCCTATATCAGACCGGCGGAGCAGTCCAAGAAGTTCAATACCGTCTGTACCTGCCATCTGTATATCGGTCAGGAGCAGGCTGTAATCAGTTTTCCGCATTTCATTCACGATCTCCTGCACGTTACGGCAAGCCTTGCAAAGGATACCGCTTCGTTCCAGCATTTCCCGGACCACTTCAAGCTGCATCGGGTCATCGTCGATTACCAATACGCGTTGCAGAAGCCCCATCGGCACATCAGTTCTTTGTTCCTCTTCGATACTTTCTGTCGTGAAAGGCAACGGCAGGGTAATAAGAAAGGTTGTCCCTTTTCCCGTCTCACTTTTTACCGTTATATTACCATCCAGCAGCGTGATTAGTCCTTTGGTTATGGCGAGCCCCAAACCGAATCCGGACGGGTTTGTCCTGGATGTGGACCGCTCAAAAGGTTGGAAGATACGTTTCAGCATGTCTTCGTCCATGCCGATACCGGTGTCGCTGATTTCCATGGATAATGTTCCATCCTTATAATCGGCTGTAAATAAGATGGTTCCTGCTTCCGTGAATTTAACGGCATTGGTCAACAGGTTGTCAATGATTTGCTCTATACGGTCAGAATCGCCTTTAACGGTTGTATCGGTTCCCGTGAAGTCGTGGGAGAATACAATCCCTTTGTTGTTTACCGTCAGCGTGAACCCGGTGGCGATACGTTCCAGCAATGTATCCAATTTGAAGGGGACGTCATTACGCTTTTCCTTCGACTCGTTCAAACGGTACATGTCCAGCAGGTTGTTAAGAAGATGCAGGATGTGTTTGCAGAGGATACGGATATTCGTGAGGTAACGGTTCCTTTCCCGTTTGTTGCGGGTATCCATTGTCAGTTCCGCGCTTCCGTTAATGGTATTTAGCGGACCACGGATGTCATGGGTAATGGTAAGTATGATTTTCTTCCGCATTTCCAGCAGTGCTGTATTTTGCTCTATCGTATCCTTTAATTGCCGTTGAGTGCTTGCCTTCTCCCTGATATCCCGTTGGATAATCAGATAAGAAACGACAAGGAGTACAATGGCACTCAGAACCAATCCGGTAACAATCAGAGTCGAACGCTCATAGGATTGTTGGAGATATAATTCCTTGTCTTGAAATGTGGCTTGTGTTTGCTCGTCCATATCTTGAATCAACACATACAGTTTACGGTTCAACTCCCGGTTTTGAACACGCAGGCTGTCCGTGTAAGCGTTGATTGTCTGCTGCCGTTCTTTCTCTATTGAGATTAACCGCTCGTTCAGGGAATGATGTGTTTTTGAAGAAATAGGGATTTGTACAGTTTCTTTGCTTCCGAAAAGCCCGGCAAGACCTTTCTTTTTTCGGGTTACGGTGCGGAAACTTATTGTTTGCCGGGCAAGGGCGGGCAGGTGTGTCGACAAGAGACTGTCGTGTTGTTGAAACAATTGCATAGCTTGGTACAGGTGCTTTTCCTTATTTGCCAGCAGAATACGGAGTGTGTCTATTTGTCTGGTCGGAACAAACTCTTCATAGTCTCGTTGTAAAATCTGCAAAAGGCTGTCTATTCGCAACCGCCGTATCTGATACTTCTGATAATCCTCTTCGTCCCATGTAATCGCGGATTCTCCCAACGTAGCAAGTACGGTAATATGCCTATGGGCGGCATTCATGGTACAATTGGCATCCCGAATTTCGGTCATTTCCGTCTCGATATTTTGTACTCGATTACGCTCGTAGAACGTGATAGCAGCCATACTTCCGATGACTGCTACCAATATGATGTACCCTATAAGTATTCTATGTTGTAATAATGGTTTCATTTCGATTAAGGAGTACTTTATATCACCCTTTTACATAAATATCTAATAAGAAATACGTAATCTGACAATGTGATATGGCGGTCTTCTCAAATTTTTCCCATTATTGAATCCTGGCAGGCGATTCCATTGTCCCAAAGTAACATATAAATAACCATTTTGTGTATAGAACATACCATCCGGCCAACCCAACAAAGGACTATTGACAAGCGTCTTGAATATTCCATCAGGAGAACGTTTTACTAAAGCCATCTGCTCATATGCGGAGAAATAAAGGTTTCCGTCAGCATCTTCGGCTAAACCGTCACAAGCCGGACGGTCTCCTTCATAACATACCGCTTTCTCCAGCGTGATTTCCGAAAGGGTAAAATCCGACAAGGAGTCCGTTACCATACTATACAGACCACGTCCGGTGATGGGAGTCCAATACAATCTACCTTTCACAAGTGCTATTCCATTGGCTCCTCCAGAGGGCAGAGTTACATTATCCGGATGATAGGCCCTTGCTTCTCCTTCCAGAAAGGCGACATATCCCTTTTGTATCGCAGTAGAATAATGACCGGCAAGTACTTCGCGGGATTCTCCCGTTGCAATATCTGCTACAACCAGTGAAGGAGTAGTTCCAAAAGATGAATTCGTTATGTAGGCCATACCGTTCTTACCATGGCGCAAGTCAATTCGTAAATCATTCAAATGCATGTCTTGGCGCAATACAGGACTTTTAATGACAACGGATGCTATCACCTTTCCATCGGGAGAGAAACCTACAACCTTTGCAGCCCCCTCCGGTATTCCATCTATTCCGGCACGCTTGCCGTCATCAATTACCCAGATGTTTCCTTTCTCATCCGTCGTCATGCCATGTGGGGACACCAACCATTCTTCATAAGGACGGTCGGACGGATAAGTCATCTCTCTGTTCGGAAACGGAACAATTTGTCCGTCCTCTTTCAATTCTGCTAAAGCATACTCTTTATGATTGTCCGCATGTCGGGGAAAACTGATGAAAATTCTTCCATCCGGAGTAATAGCTATACCCGACATATCAGGCGTTGGAGGCATGATGCGTGCGACAACTTCTAATTTTTGTGCGAAACTGCTATATGCTGTACAACACATCAGAATAGCAAAAATTATTTTCTTCATATACTTTTCTATTTTTGTCTGTAGCTTACTTTGATAGAACTAATCATGTCTTTATTGACGGTTGACCAGTTAAAATAGCGTGTTTCAATGGGAATTGATACCTGTTCAGCTCCCCCCAAATTTACCGTACCTGAAAATAACACTCGGCTTTTCCAGTACAGGGTTCCTTCTATGAAAAAATGATATTTTCCTTTCGGAACCCGAGTCCCGTTCTGATCTGTTCCATCCCATATATAAGTCAGTTTCCCATTGCCGGGAGTCGCCCCGGTAATGGCATCTACTTGCGTATCTGTCATTTTTTCAGGGCAGGCTTTACCAACCCAGAAAGGAATGGCATCCCTACGATATTCATACCCTCCTTTTGCCGTGAAAGAGGTGGCATAAAGTGTTCGCACCAGTTTACCTTCTTCATTCTCTATCCAAATGGCATATTGACTGGATGCAATACCTCCACGCTGGAAATCAAAAAAGATGGTTAACTCTTTATTACTACTATCTGTCCCGGATTCTTCAGTTTGTCCATTTGCGGCAGTGCATCCTTGAACCGTCATACAGGCAAACAATACTGTAACAAAAAAAATACGGATTTTCATAAATTCATTTCCTTTATTGCTTTTATTCTGATTCTGACGTAATCAATATACCATTCTCCGTTGCGATATAACGATGTATTCCGTAAGTGCCGTTCCGTCTCTGCAAGGATTTCTTTCTGCAAGCCTGCGTCCATTTGCTGAAAAGGAGCTTTGTTGAACATATTAATCCAATCCGTCAGACCACTTTCTCCGTTCCGACAGCGAGTCGGACGGTCGAATAGAATGGCATATACCACTTTAAATCCCGCCTGCTCCAGCATACCGGCATATTCACCAATCGAGGGGAAATAGAAAGCAAAGACGTAATCCATACCTCTTTTTTCAAAACATTTCCTCAAAGAGGCATGTACCCTTGCTGCACACCCTTTTCCTCCAAATTCACAGACAAGTTGCCCATGCGGTTTCAATGCCCGGTTGATCTGCCTTAATAACAGGGGCTGTTTCTCTTTATCAATCCAATGAAACACAGCATTCGAGAACAAGGCATCTGCCGGTTTCTCTATCGTGAAGTTTAACGCGTCAGCCTGCCTGAAATCCAATGCAGGGTAGTCGCGACGGGCCATGGAAAGCATCTCCTCGGACGCATCAATGCCTATGGCATGTGCTCCCGCCTGCTCCAGCCGCATAGTTAATGCACCGTTTCCACAACCCAAGTCGATAATTGTATCACCCGGACGGATTTCCAAAAGTTTCAATACGTCCTCACCATAGTGGTAAACAAAAGAAAAATCATCGGAATATTCTTGTGCATCCCAGGTTATATTCATAGCTTTTCTTATTTAGTAAAATCATAACAATTCAACCCTAAAGCCGGATTGTAAGTACGCTCTATGTCCTCATTAAAATCTTCCACTACAAACTCTCCGGCACCGTTCAATACAGCAGATAGCAGATGTCCGGCACGGGATGAATAATCCGCACCTCCCACAGTGATGTGTACATGCAGGTAAGGTTTTCCATTCATGGTAGAAATATTTCCGGTCAGATTGGATATTTCCATCTGTTCCCGGAAAGTCTTGTCCACGTACTTCTTGGTTTCCGGATTAAAGAAACGGAGTGTCACCTCATTGATGGCTCCCAATCCCGTTATGTTCCCGGATTTTATTTTCCTCTCTTCACAAAATAGATTTAAGGCTTTTACTATTTCCTCACCGGTGCTGACACTGATGATGTATTTATTGCCTATCTGTTTATATGTATACATTTTACCTGCCTCCTGTGCATTGCTTTCCAATGCCATTAAGTTAAACAATAAGATTACAGCACATAATAATCGTTTCATGATATATTTCTTACTAATCCATTAAAAAAACAATTGGGCTTTCAGTTCCGGTCGCTGGTCCTGATGCCAATAAGGATAGGGCTTGGGTTGCCTACTTGCTTCTTCCAGGCGCTTAATCTGTTCTTCGGACAAGTGCCAGCCAACTGCTCCCAAGTTCTGTTGCAAGTGCTCCTCCGTGCGTGCACCTATAACCAGACTGCATACGGTGGGACGCTGCAACAGCCAATTGAGCGCCACTTGTGCAACAGTCTTTCCAGTTTCGGAAGCAATCTCATCCAATACGTCCACGATATTGTATAACAACTCGTAGGACACGATATTATCACGTACAGGTACGCCTCCGTTAGCCACGCGCCCATCTGCCGGTATAGGAGTATTTCGGCGATATTTTCCTCCTAAACGACCTGCCGCAAGAGGACTCCAGATGAATGTTCCCACCTGCTGGTCTACACCCAACGGCATCAGTTCCCATTCAAAATCCCGGTTCAGGAGCGAGTAATACACCTGATGCGCCACGTATTTATGCCAGCCATACTTTTCGGAAACTGCCAATGACTTCATCAAATGCCAACCGGAAAAGTTGGAACAGCCTATGTAGCCTACTTTACCGCTGCTCACCAAGTCATCCAATGCTCGAAGTGTCTCTTCAACTGGTGTATTGGCATCGAAACCGTGTATATAGTAAAGGTCGATGTGGTCCGTACCCAGCCGTTTCAGACTGGCTTCGCAAGCCCGGATGATATGATACCTCGAAGCCCCGGCAGCATTCCGGTCATTGTCACTCATAGGAAAGGTTCCTTTTGTAGCCAGTAGCATCCGATTCCGTTTTCCGGCGATGGCCTTTCCCAATATTTCTTCCGCTAATCCACGTGAGTACATATCTGCCGTATCGAACATATTCAGACCGGCATCCAGACACATATCCACCATGCGTGTAGCCTCAGCCACATCCGTGTGTCCCCATCCTTCAAATCCGTGTGTACCACCGAAAGTGGCGGTTCCCAAAGTCAATGCCGGAACAAAAAGTCCGGTTCCATTCAATTTTCTATATTCCATTGTGTATAAAATTAAAAATGATTATCAAACTAATAACAATAACACCGACAAGCAGGTGACCGCAGTTGTGAAATAGCGGAATCCTTTTTCCGGCAGTCTTTTTACTAATGCAATTCCCAACACACCGCCTATAATGACAAACGGGATGGTGCAGGCATCCAGCATCAGCGAGGAGGCTGTGATATTACCCCATGCAAATACCTGCACGGGAATCTTCAGGTAGTTGATGACCAGAAAGAACCAAGCGTTCGTCCCTACAAAACTATATTTGGGCATCTTGACCGACAGTAGGTAAATGGCCATCACTGGTCCCGCCGCATTGCCTATCATGGTGGTGAAGCCACCCATCAGTCCGAACAAAGGACCGTACCACCAGTGGGAGGAAAGCGTATTTTCCTTACCTTTCCAATCCGACCAGAACATCACGAGCAGCACCACCAACAGACAGCCGCCCATCAGGTGCTTGAACTCGGCAGGAGGAACCAACCGGTCCACAAACAGCGCGACGGCAAACCCCGCCAAAGCGGAAGGCAACAGTTTCAGTACATATCTCCATTCGGCAATCCTGCGATAATACAGGACGGCTATCAAATCAGCCGCACATAAGATGGGCAATATCAACCCGGTAGAAGGTTTGGCTCCGAAAGTCATTGCCATCATTGGTACAGCAAGCAGGCTGATACCCTGAATGCCGGTTTTGGACATACCGATAAGCAGGGCAGACAAAAACAGCATCCCCCAGTCGGAAGGTGACTGTATCCACATTGAAAAGTCCATTATCTTAATTATAATCCAAGTGCCCTTTTGAGTTCATTACGCATGACTTCGGCATCCACATCCACACCTGTCCAGTATTTCACGGCTATCACAGCCTGATTGACAAGCATGTTCATACCAGAAAGTACATGATGGCATCCGCGTGCCATCGCATCCTTGACAAAATGGGTGTACACCGGATTAGGGATGCAGTCGGCCACGACCATGTGAGGCAGAAGGGTGTCGGAATCCATGTTCAGACGCTGGTCCACATTCGGATAAAGCCCTACGGAAGTGGCATTGATTACGATGTCCGTGTCGGCCGGAATTCGGTAAGAATAATTCCACAAGACAAAGTCTGCCTTGGCGGGTGTCTTACCATTTAACAAATCGGCCAGTTCCTGCCCTGCATCATCAATGTTCAAAATAGTAATGGATGCAGCTCCCGCCAGAGCCATTTCTACACCGATGGCACGTGCAGCCCCACCGGCTCCAAACAGTATCACCTTCTTGCCCGGAATGGAAGTGACGTCCGAAATGGCTTTCACAAAGCCTTTCCCATCCGTATTTTCACCTCTGGTCCTTCTGTCTTTTCCAATAATGACCGTGTTGACAGCCCCGATAATTTTAGCAGAGTCTCCCAACTCGTCCAGATATTGTATAACCTTGATTTTGTTGGGAATGGAACAGTTAAAGCCTCTCCAGCCCATGGCCTTGGCTCCGTTTACGGCAGCTTCCAGATTATCCGGCCCCACCTCACAGTTGATATATCTGTAGTGTATATCATGATGTTTGAAAGCGGCTTCCATGATAGCCACAGTAGGATTTTCGGACGCGGGTTTTGCAAATGAACCGACCAATCCCGGCAAAAAATCAGGAGTCGGAGTGTAATTTTTTAAATCGTTGATACTCATAATCGGATAACTATATTGGTTACTAAATTCTACAATTTCAGGAAGACGGGACATTGTGCCGTCATCGTTGGTCAACTCGCACAATACGGCACAAGGCGCAAGTCCAGCCAATTTCATCAATTCGACGCTTCCTTCCGTATGCCCGTCACGCTCTTTCAACCCTCCAGGGCAAGCGATTAAAGGAAAGACATGGCCCGGATGATGCAATGATTCCGATGTGGCCCTTTCGTCAATGGCTGCCTTTATCGTACAAATACGGTCGGCAGCCGACACACCGGTAGTCACACCCTCTGCCGCTTCGATAGATATGGTGAACGCTGTACCGTATGTACTGGTATTATTGGTGACCATCAGCGGTAAGTCAAGCTGTTCAGCCTTCTCTTTTGTGAGACAAAGGCAGACAATACCGCTACAATGCCGTATCATCAATGCCATGTCCTTTTCGGTCATCTTCTGTGCAGAAAAAATCAAATCGCCTTCATTTTCCCGGTTTTCATCGTCCACCAACAATACACCACGGCCTTCAGTGATGGCCTTTATGCCATTAAGCACCCTTTGGTGGCTATTTCCAAATTTTGATAACAAATCCTTCCTGCTCATTTCATTCTATTCAGTCAGTTTCTCACAAAATTCTATTTTCTCTCCATTGGGACCGAGTATTGTAAAGAACTTTACCCCATGTTCCCAAAAAGGTAGGTATTGCACCTTCTCATCCAGCATCTTATGTCCGGCACCTTTCATGTTCTCGAACAGGAGGTCAATCCCGGTAACATTCAACGCTATGTGGTCTATCGCTCCGGATTTACCTGCCGCCTGCCTGTTCTCGTAAATTTCCATCACCAGATTTCCCTGTTGCAGGAAAGCCACGGCTTCGCCATTGTTCGGGTTAACTGTCTGCCAGACCGGTTCAAAACCGAGGCTCAGGTAGAATTGCATACTTTTTCCAATGTCGTTTGTCGGAATACCGACATGTTGTATTCCTGTAATCTTTGTTTTCATTTCCATAGTTTATTGCTTATTAAAAATAGTTTCTCTGATTACTGACAGTACCCCTCCTACATCGTTGGACGGGGCTATATAACGTGCGTAACGCTTCAACTCCTCCGAAGCATTTTCCATTGCATAGCTGTAAACAACGGACTGAAGCATTTCGGCATCGTTCATCTGATCACCGAAAGCCATACAATCGTCCGGCATTACGGAAAAATACGATTGAATTAGTTTCAAGGCATTGCCCTTATTCGCATCCCGATGGCTTACATCCAGCCAGTTCGATCCGGAAACAACCACTTTCAAGCTATTATTGAAATGCTCCAAGACGGGATAGCTGTTTATAGCAGAACCTCGGAAATCGTAAACAGCTATTTTCAGAAATTTGTCATCTGTGACATCCATCAAATCCGGTACGACATCACATTTCTCATAATAAGTATATGCCTGCTTTACAAAATCCGGATGGCAGTCTTCTATATATGCCTTGTTCTTTCCGCATAAAACGGGATAAGCTCCCTCTATTTTCCGAACTTCACGTATGACTTCACGGGCTTTTTCTGCGGGAACATCCACTATTAGCAGTTCTTGGGAATTGAAAAGGACATAAGTTCCGTTTTCTGCTATAAATATGATTTTATCTTTTATGGAACTGAAAAGTTTCAGTAAGTTGTAATATTGTCTGCCACTTGCAGCAACAAACATTATATCTTCACTACTTAAATCTTTAAACACAGTGAAAAACTCAGGATTCAGTATTCCATTTGAATCCAAGAGTGTACCGTCCATATCGGATACTATCAGTTTTATGGGTTTCTTATTCATACCTCTAAATATCAATCTTTTGACTTTGCAAAGTTAGGGCGTATTTTTAACACAAAGTTCTATTATATTTGCTAAATACTTTCTTATATTTGCAAGAACAAAAAAAAGAAGAAAAATATGGGCATACTGGAACGTAAAATTATCCATGAACGAACAACATTGTGCAGCCACATTCCTTATCCTCAATTCGTATTACCTCGTCATAAGCACGTGGAATATGAGCTTATGCTGTTTACTCGGGGAAGTGGAAAACAGTTTGTTGGAGAAGGAGTTCTCGACTATCTGCAGGGCGACATTACACTTATCGGTAGTAATGTACCGCATTTGCATCTTTGCAATGCTAAACTGAATCCTACGATGGACTTTGAACCAAGTGCCGGAGAAGCCTTGCAGTTTCATCCAATGATATTTCCTTTTAACTTGGAAGAGATACCTGATTATCAATTTATTTATCAGTTGCTTCAGAAGAGCCAATATGGGATACGTTTTTATGATAAAGAATTATTCGAGGAATTAAGACAACGATTCCAAGAAATTGATCATTATGAATATACCCATCGGATAATAGCCCTCTTTCAAATCTTGGAACGGTTATCCGCATGTAAAAACACGAAGGTTTTGTCCAGTACAGCATACAGTAGTACTAATTCTACCGTAGAATCCAATGAACCTGTTAGTAAAGTATATGCCTATTTATTTAACCATTATAAGGAGAAAATCACATTGAGAGAAATTGCCGATTACGTCAAGCAAAATCCATCAGCACTATGTCGATATTTTCGGCAACGTACAGATAAAAGTATTTTCCAATGTCTTGCAGAAATTAGAGTAGAACATGCTTGTAAGCTACTATCATATTCCAATTTGAGTGTTTCTCAAATAGCTTATGAGTCAGGATATGGTAATGTCCCATACTTTATCAAACAATTTGAAAGTATAGTTCAACAGACTCCTAAAGAATATCGTAATCAAATAGTAAAAATATAGAATGAAATATCCGTGGAAATTATTGTTTAACTTTTGAGCTATTTCACTTAGGATAGATAGGGCAATGCCGGACAACAAATAAGAATAGTATGGACTAAATATAGATTTCAGCAACAATAAGCTGATAATTTATTGAATTTTGCTATCTGCAAATGTGCATTTTTCAAAAATAATGCTATCTTTGTATTTAGAAAAAGTGTTCTTTTGATTTAATGCAAAACGAAGTATAATATAGAGTTTCGCTCGTTTCTAAATCGTTACCTACTAACAAACATTTCTTTGCAAAATGTTTATTATCAACGAGAAATAAGATTAACAATGTCTTGCGGTGTATGTGGTGATATTGCCGATACCCAATTCTTCACCTATCAACTTCATACGTTTGTTGATTCGCTTGACAACATCACGTACAATCGCTTTACGCTCTATGGCTGTCTCATGCCCTTTCATATAAGGAAATATGTAATTATCGGGTAACGGTTTGTTGCCCCACTTGTCAATTATTGCCTGTAATTGGGGAGAAACAACTGCACGTATCTCTTTCCTATTCTTTGTCGTGCGCTCTGTTTTCTGTCTCACAAAACATATTTCACCGTCCACAATATCCGAGAACTTCAATTTCAGCATGTCTGTCGGATTGATACCGTTGCACAAGTAAATGAATATCCAGAGGTCTTTATATCTGTTAGTGGTTTCATTTTCACTCTTATAATCGAAAATGGCCTTCAACTGTTTCTTTGTCAATCCTTTCTTTCTTCCGATACCGGTCTTTATCTCGAACAGACCTTTTCCGAATGGGTATTGCGATTCTTTGATAACGCCGGCTCTCTTGGCTTCATTCATCAAAGTACGAATATTTCTCATGTGCATACCGATTGTAGAAATACTTCTCGTTTTCGACCAAAGTCTTTCGCATTTTTGTAACCATTCAACCGTAACAGTACTAAATGGAATATCTTTGCCGCCGACTTCCTCAACCATTACCAATGTAGTTTGATAGAACTGCATTGTCCCGATTCTTTCTTCGTTTTTCAGTTCCTCAATCTTAGCTCGTATGGCACTGTTCAGAGTATCACCGGTAGCTTTTCCCAAACGCAAATTGAGCGTATTAAAAGAGAATGTTCCTTTCTCTGCCAAAGCTTCAACATTCATACGGACTAAAGAAAAACTACTTTCAATGGCTTGTCTGATTTTCTTGCTTTCAGAAGATTTGCTATCCGGGAGTTTGTTCCATTCTTCTTTCGTCATGCAGATACCAATAGAATAATACTTGGGCTTTCTTTGATAATAAACCTTGATTTTAATAGGATATTTGCCTTCTTTGTTGGCAGTACGTGCATCAAGTACCGTAGAGACTACGATACCGTCTTTTGAAAAATTATACATGGTTTTAGTGATTACCCGCAAGCGGAATTGCTTACGATAGTCTATATATCCTCATTTGAATGGAAATATAAACGTTTTGAAACCTTTTGAATATTGGTTTTGAGTAGTTTAGACATTAGTTTCAAACGGTTTAAAACGATAATAGCAAAACATAGTATATATATTAGTCTGTAAATAAGAATTATACGCTTCGCTCATTTCAAGAACATTATTGAGAAGTATCACTAAAAGTCGGAAAAATACAGCTATCGATAAATAGATAATAAAAGTTAAACATTCAAAGCCATTGAATCCGATTCTTCAATTTTAAAGAGTTCGCATTGATTTTCAGATTATGTTTGAAGATTCCGAGCATAAAATAAACATAGAAAATAGAATAAGTGCAGCATATTAATTGAATTAAATGGTTTGCCAATCATTAACACACCAATAATTTTGAAAAGATGTTTTTCACGAAACAATATATCCTTTTTTAATGTTTATTTGAAAAACAATATCATGTAATTATCAAATTTGATAATTTATTCTATGATATATATTATCATAAAGAATAAAATACTTATCTTTGCAGAAAGATAACGAATTGCATGAATATCTATACAGAAGATGAAGCACTAATTGAGTTATTGGAAGAGGGTTGCACCAATGACAAAAGATACAAGAGACTTCCTAAGGATGTAATCAAAGGTTATATAAAAGCATATAATCATTTAAAAGCAGCCACAAGAATAGAAGATTTATTCAGAATCGGAAGTCTGCATTATGAACGATTGAAAGGTGACTTAAAAGACTTTGAATCGGTTAGATGTACCGGACGTTGGAGATTAATATTTCAAAGTTCCACAATAGACGGTTCATTGATAATTACTGAAATAGAATTAATAGAAATATCCAACCATTATGGCGACTAAAATCAAATTAAACGATTGCGTACCTTGTATAGCCATTCATCCGGGTGAAATCATTAAGGATGAATTAGATGCAAGAGAAATGAAGCAAAAAGAATTGGCTTCACTTATGAGCATGCCTACTTCCGTACTCAATGATATTATAAAGGGACGTCGTGCTGTAACTCCTGAAGTTGCTGTTTTGCTACAGGAAATTTTAGGAATAGATGCTTCATATTGGTTATCATTACAAAATCAATATGATATAGACCAAGCAAATATAAATAAGAAAATAGTAGAACGAAAAAAGAATATTGAGATATGGAAAGTAATTTCTCAATATTGTTCTGTCAAATATTTCGAGAAATTAAATGTTATTGGAACGAAAATATCAGAAAACATAAAAATAATATATTCAATTTTCGGCGTAACTTCAGTTGAAGAACTAATAGCTTCGTTTTCTTCAGAAAAGGAACTTTCTTATTTTAAGAAATCTGAATGTTTAAAGAGCGACCCAATTAACATTTTCTCATGGAAACATTTTGCTTTCTATCAAAGTTCACAAATGCCGGATGTTGCCGATTTTGATGAAAACAGTTTAGAAAGACTTGTGCAGGAATTGAATCAAATGTTTGTTGTAAACATAAACACTATTGATAAGACAAAAGAAATTCTGTCACGATATGGAATTAAATTTATTATAGTGTCTAAATTCGACAAAACACCGATTGATGGATTTTCTTTTTGGCAAGGAAAAAATCCGACCATTGTATTAACATTACGATTAAACAAAATCGATAATTATGCTTTCGCTTTATTGCATGAGATATACCATGTTTATATGCATCTTATTAACAATAGAGAACAGAAATACATTGCCATAGAAGGAGCTGAAATAAATAAATGCGAGGAAGAAGCAAACAAATTCGCCAAGTGCTCTTTAATTGGTAAAGACTTATGGAATACATTCCTCAAGCAACATTCCATGATTTCTCCACATGCAATGCAAATGAAAATAAAACAATTTGCTCATCAACATAATATCAATGAGGCTATTGTTTTAGGATTTTATCAGCATGATATTAATTTGTATTCTATTAAAAGCTCAATATCAAGAGAGATAAAATAGAATATTCAAATACATTTAGTATATTTGCAATTAATATGACCTCCCACGCTTCCCATTTGAATAGCGCACCCGGGGAGGTCTTCGAGTTTTATATAAGATGACAAGCTTCCTATTATTGATATAACCCAATATTACCGTACAAATCTAATTGCACACAATTTGCACACATCTTAGGAAAATAGAAGAAAACAAGAAATATTATTTGAAAAGGAAATATTATCTTTGGGCTTGGAAATCAAGATGTATGGATATGAAAAGATATAAAATGCAAATCGCTGAAAATCAAATATTTGCGACTCATAATCTGGAGGTCCCTGGTTCAAGCCCAGGCTGGTCCACTTTCAAAATCAAGCACTTACAAAAACTTTGTAGGTGCTTTTTCTTTTATTGGTGACCCTCAGGTGATCTTTTTTTCTTCTACTTGATGTCATAGATAATCATTTAAGCTTCGGTTGGCCGTGAAGTATTCCGCCAGACAATGCTTTTGTTTCTTCCTTTATTGATGAAAGTGAATTTTCTCTTAACCACGGTCGTGGCTAACGTTAACCACCCCTGTGACTAACTCTAACCACCCGGGTGGGCAGGAAGGTGTGTCAAAATGCACACCTTCTTTCTTTTACGTACAAAGCCCCGACTTTCACAAGCTGGGGCTTTGTTATTACCTAAAGATTTTGTATCTTTAAGCATAAGTTCTTTACTATGACAAAGATACATTTTCGTCCTTACATTCCCAACCAAACCGTTCTTTTTCCTCAAAGAATTGATGAGGATATTGCAGAAAACGATCCGGTGCGCATGGTTGACGCC
>PPYE01358208.1_pt1 | contig 16903 bp, 8 predicted proteins | sample 1559881 | NCBI WGS metagenome assembly PPYE01 (sample SAMN08240022, study PRJNA423297) | Human gut metagenome, whole genome shotgun sequencing project. | reverse complement strand
ATATATTATATATATATAATAATATAATATACATTTTACTTCGAAAAATAATAGGCACAAAAAAAAAACTGAATAAACTGAAATTGACATCGCTCAAAACTGTTCTTTGTTTGGAAAAAAATCAAGATTTTCAAGTAAAAAACAAGATTTTCTTGAAAAACAGGAAAGAATTTCAGAAAATCAGGCAATGATCTGAGAAAAAGAAACAAGAACCTTTGAAAAGGATTTTTTGAGTTTCTAAGGAGTTTTTCAGAGAAGATTACAGATTGAAAGCAAAATCAAAGATAAATGAGATAAGAAAGGAATAATCAATAGGGTATAATTCTGATATATAGGCACATAACAATGCTTACAATATGAAAAAACATAGTTTAAGAAAAGGAAAAATATAGATTTGCGCCCCACAAAACTATACTGTACAGTTTTTAACATTTGATTATTTTCAAAACTCACGTAACTCGGCGATTTAATTTGGCTGCAAAAGAAAAAAGCAGTACCTTTGCATCAGAAATCAGAACAGAAGCATGACTGGTTCTTCTGTCTGAAAGAGAAGAATTCATTCACATATTTATATTATTAACCCTTTAAAAACTAAAAAATTATGGCAAAACGAGGAACATTGAAGTATCGTAAAATTACTCGCACTCCACAGAGTGGAGAAAATGCAAACAAGAAAATGTGGTACGCCACCACCGTAACCGACCGAGAAGTGAGCTTTGAGGATTTCGTGACCCACGTATCCGAGCACAACTCTCCTTACTCCCGAGGCACTGTCCACGGAGTTTTGATGGACACACTCGACTGCCTGCAGGAACTCATCCTCGACGGCAAGAGCGTACGTTTCGCCGACCTCGGTCTCTTCTCCATCGGCATGACTTCCAAGGGTGTGGATTCTAAGGACAAGGTTTCTGCTGCCAGTGTAGAGGGCGTTCACCTCATCCTGCGCAATACCAAGTCTTGGAGCAACACGGAACTTCGCAAGAAGTGTCGTATCGAGGAGTACAACGCCTACGGAAACACCGAAGATACCGGTAATACTAATGGCGATGACCCAAATCAGGGCGGCGACCCAAATCAGGGTGGCTCAACGCAAGGCGGAGGTTCTAACACAGGAACCGAGGGAAGCGGTTCTCAGGGCGGTTCTCAGGGAAGCGGAAGCAACCCATCCGGTGGCAACACTGAGGGAAGCGGAAGTGACGACGGATCCTATGATTTGAAGTAATCCCTACCTCTCCTTCTCACCAAAATCGCAGCATAAACTGCTAATTCATCCATTATTAACCCCTTAAAAACTAAACAAAATGAAGAAAGAAACTTGGAAAACAATTCTGCAAATCGCGATCAGCGTACTCACTGCATTGGCTACCACTTTGGGTATTACTTCGTGCAGTCTGTAAAATCAAATGAGTGCAGCCGACAAAAGGCTGAAAGACAAAGCCGAAAAAGGCTGAAAGACAAAGCCGAAAAAGGCTGAAAGACAAAGCCGAAAAAGGCTGAAAGACAAAAGAGGGTGTGTCAGAAATTCATGACACATCCTCTTTTTTTTATTTCATCAAAGTTTTTTCTTCATCAAAGTTTTTCTTCATGGGTTTTACTTCTCCAAAGCCTGCAAATCCTGATAGAACCAGACATTCATCTGATTGGCTCCTCTATGATTCCAAGCATAATAAGGAATCAAGGTGAGCTTCTGATTCTTCACGGAAACCTTGCCATCAGCAGCCTGATCGAGCACCTGGGCATCGGTCTGGATAGCCTTCACAGAGAACGCAGGAGCACCCTGAGTCTCTGTATTTGAAATGCTATAACCATCTATCACAGAAAAAGCTGGATTCTTGGCTACAATGCTGCGAAGAACAGGAGCGCCATCATTATCCACTGCCTCTGCGCAATACACTAATGGTCCACGCTCTACTGCCACCTTGCCTCTGTCGTCAGCCACTTTTCCGTTAGCCACAACCGTGCGTACAGGCATATCAAAATGGATGCGAATTACATCACCCTTCCTGATATTCTTCACAGGCAGATAACCCTTGTTGGCAGCCAGATCAGCCTCCACAGCCTTGCCGTTCACGCTCACGCTATAAGCAGGTTGCTCGGCATCACTATACTTATAAAGGTCGCTCGGAACCACCTGATTGCGAACCCATCCAGGAATGCGCACCAGCAGATTGGCACCCTTCACACCACTCTTCTTCACCACAATCTTGATATCGCCATTCCAAGGATACTCAGTAGTCTCCTCCAGCACCACTTCCTTGCCCATCACCTGAATGGTAGAAGTATTTCCGGCAAAGAGATTCACATAGATATCCTTGTCCTTCACGCCATAGAGATAACCCGGCAATGAAGGGATGAAACGGCTCAGATTGCTCGGGCAGCAGGCGCAGCCAAACCAAGGTTGGCGGGTGGTGGTACCGTCGGCATTAAACTTGTATTTGCCATCACTCGACAATGGGTTCGGATAGAAGAAGCGGCCTCCGTCCATGCTCATGCCCGAAATCACACCATTATAAAGTGTGCGCTCCAGACAGTCGATATACTTGCTCTCGCCATGCAGGAGGAACATGCGCTCATTGAGATACACCTGAGCAATGGCAGCGCAAGTCTCGTTGTAGGCAGTCATGTTAGGCAACTCATAGTCGGCTCCGAAAGCCTCTCCGGCATGACGGGCACCCACACCGCCCGTGAGATAATACTTCTTGGAAACGATATTGTTCCAGATGCGGTCGATGGTCTTGATATAATCCGAATCACGCGTCAGGGCAGCCACATCAGCGATTCCGGCATACATATATCCGGCACGCACGGCATGTCCCCATGCCTCACTCTGCTTCAGGATAGGTTTGTCGCTCTGGCTGTAGGCATCGTGGATAGAGGTAGTACCGCGGGCATCGAGGAAGTATTTAGCCTCGTCGAGATACTTCTTTTCGCCTGTAAGGGTATAGAGGCGGGCAAGTGCCATTTCGGCTATCTGATGACCCGGCACAACCCTGTGCTGACCGGCTTGAGGACCCACTTCCCTGATCACACAGTCGGCATATCGCTTGGCAATATCGAGGAATTTTCTGCTGCCCGTAGCCTGATAATGGGCGCAGGCTGCATCCACCATGTGACCGAGATTATAAAGCTCATGGCTCAGCACTTCCACCTTGCTCCAGCGGGTAGCGCCCGACCAGCCGTGAGGATGTTTCGGATTGATGGTTCGAGCGGTATAGAGATATCCGTCAGGCTCCTGCGCAGCGCCCACCACATTGAGCACACTGTCGATATAGGCCTTCATCTTCTTGTCGGGATAGGTCTGCAGGATATAGCTGGCTCCCTCGATGGTCTTATAGACATCGGTATCATCAAAAGAGAAGCCCATAAACTTGCTCACGTCCCACTCCTTGGTATCGAGACCGGCATGTCCCGGATGCTGCAAGGTATAGGCAGCCATCTCGAAATTCTTGTAGCGGTGCTCGCTCTCACACTTGCTGAAAGCCAACGGCACAGTTACCTCTCGGGCAGCCTTCAGACGCGCACCCCAAAAGGTATTCTGAGCGATTTTCACACTGGTAAAGGGTACCTGAACAAAGGGATAACCATTGTCCAGAACTTTGGATTTCTGGGATGCTGAACTCTTAGACTTGGCTGAAGAAGCCTTGGTAGAAGCACCAGCAGACTTGGCTGAAGAAGCCGTGGCAGCCATAGCCGAAGCCTGCAACGCAGCAGGAGCAAACATTGCGGCAGAGAGTAAGACTGCAGAAAAAATTCTTTTTTTCATCATTTTATTAGGTATTTTATAGTTATATTATTGTTGCGACTAATAAATCTATCCATAGTTGTATCAGAGTCCCGATATGGATGCAGAAACCCAAAATGGATGCAGAAACCAAAATTGGATGCAGAAACCCAAAATGGATGCAGAAACCAAAAATGGATGCAGAAACCAAAAATGGATGCAGAAACCCGAATTGGATGCAGAAAACCAATTATTATATAATACGATTAACGTAGCATATTTACTTTTTAAAGTGTGAAATCGACAACAAAGTCGTTTTCGACTGCAAATATAATAAAAAAATTAAAACAAAACAGATAATTATAAGTAAAAAATGAGCATTTATCACGAAAATCACAACAAATACCCACTTTATAAGAATCATTATACCCTATCGGGAGTAGCCTATATTTTTTAAGCTTATTTTATACCCTATCGGGAGTAGCCTATATTTTCAAAGCTTATTTTATACCCTATCGGGATGAAAACAGATATTTAAAATCCATTTTTGCTACTCGCAGCGATGTCAATTTCAGTAATTTCAGTTTTTTTTTTGCATAAACAAAGAAAGAAAGGTTCAAGAAACTATCCAAGCCCCCTTAAAAATCAAGAACCCTTTAAAGAATTTCAAGACCCCCTTAAAGAAAACCAAGAACCATTTTTTTTAAAAAACTCAAGAACCCCTTAAAGAAAATCAAGAACCCTTTAAAAAAATCCCCAAAACCTTTTAATAAAAGATTTCAAGAACCCCTTAAAGAAAATCAAGAACCCTTTAAAAAAATCCCCAAAACCTTTTAATAAAAGATTTCAAGAACCATTTAAAGAAAATCAGGAACCCTTAAAAAAATCCCCAAAACCTTTTAATAAAAGATTTTAAGAACCATTTAAAGAAAATCAAGAATCCTTTAAAAAAATTCCTCAAAACCTTTCAATAAAAGGTTTCAAGGAACTTTTTATCAAGACACTATTTTGTAACTAATACGATTCTCTTTGTTTTCAGATTACCTTTCTGAACGCCCGATGCAGCAGACTTTTGACCAGATGCAGCAGACTGATGACCAGATGCAGCAGACTGATGACCAGACACCGCATTCTCACAAGCAACTGTCAATTCAACCTTAGATGGCTGAGTTCCAGCTCTTAAAATCACAAGCGCAGAACCCTGATAGAGCGCACGCTCGGCAGTCTTGTTCAACTGCTTCTTGCCCACGTGCAACTCATCCGAATAGATATTTCCATTATCCACCGCCACGATATCCGCGTCACCCTTCACCGTGAAAGTCAACTTGCTGAATGCGTTCTTATCCTTCAGGTTCATCACTCTCCTGCCTTTCTTATCTACGGCATACACTCTCACGTGCATCAGATCCTGTCCGTCAGCATGCCAGGTTTCAGCATCAGGCACCATCTTCAGCGCCACTGCCTCGCCCGTAGTCTCTATCTGATGGCGAGCCACAACCTTGCCATTCTTCCGAGCCACAGCCAGCAGAGTGCCAGGCGCATAAGCGATGCCGTCCCACTTGATACGGGCACGCAACTTAGGGTCGTCACTGTTCTTCTTCACACCTAAACTCTTGCCGTTCAAGAACAGCTCCACCTCGTCACCATTGGTATAGGTATAGAGCGAAACCTTCTCGCCTGCCTCCCGGTTCCAGTTCTCAGAAAGCTTACCAGCCGAAACATTGATGCCGTTCCACTGCACATTGCCACCAGCCTTCTCGATGATGCCGATATGCACAGTAGGCTCGTCGGAGAACATACTTTTCACGAAATAAGCATCCGGTTTCGGTTGCAGAGACAGGTCGAAAACACCCTGATTCCAGCCCTTAACAGGCCATCCCATACTCTCGCCCAGATAGTCGATGGCACCCCAGTAAGCCAACCCGAGCACCTTATCGCGGTCCATCTCATAGAAATTAGGACCCATCGCAGCCGTGCTCGCCTCACTCTGATAGAACGTCTTTTCCGGATAGCGCTTCATGTCGCCAGGGAAGTACATATACCTATAATTATAGGAATTTACCTCGGTTGCCACAGCCAGATCAGCTGGAATAGAATCAGTATCCAGATTGCGATAGCGCGGATGCATGGCCACGGTAGTGAGACGGGTGTCGTCGTAGCGATGGAGCAGTTGCTTCTGCAGTTCATAAGCCGTCACGCCCCAGTCGTTGAAAGGCAGATTGGAATACTGCTGCAGTTCATTACCCAAACTCCAGAGCACCACAGACGGATGATTTCTGTCTCTCTTCACCCATTCAGGAATATCCTTCTGCCAGAGACTCTCCCAATCTACTCTGCCACCGGCATACTGCGCCAACCACTTATCATAGAGTTCATCCACCACGAGAATACCCAATCTGTCGCAAAGTCTAAGGAAGTCTTCGCTATAGGGATTATGGGAGGTTCTCACATGATTGAATCCGAACTCTTTCATCATCTTGAGTCGCTTCTCGATGGCACGTGGATAGGCTGCTGCACCTAACGCACCGAGAGTATGATGATTGGCAAAACCCTGCAGAAGCACCTTCTTGCCATTAACGAGCAGACCATGCTGCGGATTCATCTCGATGGTTCTCACACCAAAGGGTTCTCGTATCTGGTCAGCCACCTTGCCCTCGTTATCATAAAGCGTAACCTCGGCAGTATATAAATAAGGTGTATCGCACGACCAGAGTTTGGCATTCTCTATCTTGAGGGCCGGCAGTTCATACTCTCTGTCACGCCACTTGGCATTGAAATCCACATCCGTTTTCTGCTGCGCCACAACATGGCCGTCAGCATCCAAGATTCTGACTTCTACAGGAATGAAAGTTCCAGGAGCCTTTGCCTTAGCAGCCTCTGCAGCGAGTGCTTCGGGCAAGATGGCAGCAGCCTTCACCTTTTTCTGCTGGTTGAAGATGTTAGCCCGAATCTTCACTTCCTGATTGTTGACGGTACGGATGAAGAGCGGATGGCGAGGGAAATACAAATCCTTGTCGGTGACGATAAGGTTGACATCCCGATAAAGACCTGCACCGGTAAACCAGCGGGAGTTGTTCGGATTGCGGGTATCTGCCTTCACTGCAATCTCATTGACTTCGCCAAACTTGAGCAACTTGCTCACATCTACATCAAAGCCGAGGTAACCATAGTCAGTACCTCCTATCCGCTTACCATTGAGGTAAACATCGCCCACGAGCATGATGCCCTGGAAATCAAGGAGAATGCGCTTGCCCTTCCACTCGGCCTTCGGAGTCAGTTCATAGCGATACCAGCCGATACCCATTTCCTTGAAGCCACGTGGACTCAAACGGCTGCGAACATTACTACCTGCATCACTATTATCAGGACGTTCGCTGGCATCAGGAGCCACCCAGTCCTGTCCAATCAGGAAATCGTGAGGCAGGTTGACTACCTCATCATTAGCCTGCAAATTCTTCAGCATATTCACGTCGGAAACATCCCCACGATGGAACTGCCATCCTCTGTCGAGAGAAATCGTATCTCGGACTGATGCAGAAGCAGTACCAGCAGCTGAAAGCAACATCAGCAGGCCAGAATAGAAAAAATATTTTGCTGTCATATATTTCATTCAAAATTATTATTTCAAATATTTAGCCAATGGGCTCTTCATTTTCTTCAATCCTTTCGCCACACACTTTGCGTTATGACGAGCACCCTTGAGAGAGGTGTGCGTATGATCTTTCTTGTAATATTCTTTCACTTTCTCCTTACCTATCTTATCATAAGAATCGGCAGCGATATTGTGAAGGTCGAGGAAAGGAACTTCGGTCTCTGCCACCACCTCTCTGTACCACTTGCCATAAGTATCGTTGCGACGCTCCATCTTGCCGTGTGGCCACTCATTGCGAGGAGTCAGGGAAACCAAAATAGGATGAGCGCCCTTCTCGTAAACGTCCTGAATGAACTTCTTCAGATACCAGCCGAAAGAATAAACTACCTCAAACTGCTTGCTCTCCTGCATCTGATAGACATTGCAGGTATCCTTAGCACAAGGGATGGAACCGCGCATCTTCTTATCGGTCAAGGAACAGATGTCGTTATGACCGAACTCAATGAGCACGTAGTCGCCCGGCTGCAGACTGTTATATACCTTCTCCCATCTGCCCTCATTGAGGTAGGAACGGCTGCTGCGACCCGCCTTGGCAGCATTCACACAGGTAATCTTCTTAGGATTGAAAATGGTATAAGCCTGAGAGCCCCAGCCCCACATACCATCCTCTTCCTTGTCAGCATTCTTTACGGTACTGTCGCCAGTAAAGAAAACCACCGGCTTGCCCTTCTCTCGCTGAAAATTCTCCACCGGCAGAGCCACATTGATCATCATCGCCTGCAACGGAGCCAGACTTGGGTCCTTACTCTCTGCCAATCCCTCAGCAGCCGAACGGGCATTCATCATCGCACCGAAACGGGAGGTGTGGATATGGTCCTTGAAGAAGTGATACTTTTCCTTCCAATGACCGTAACTGTCGAGTTTGGCAGCCGAAATCTCATTCAGATCTACAAAAGGAACGCCCTCCTGCTCTGCCACCTGCTTCGCCCAGAGACCGAAAGTCTTATTCACGCGCACAATCTTATCGTTCTCATCATAGGCATCACGAGGAGTAAGCGACATCAGGATAGGATGAGCACCGAGCGCCTTGCAGTCGTTGATATACTTGCGCATATACTCGCCGTAGGTATAGACGGTCTCCTTCACGCCCGTCTCCTTGATGGTGACATTGAGCGAATCCTTGCCGATTCCAGGAATGCTGGCACGCGCACGACCGCTATCGTAAGGACCGTTATCATTATGGCCGATGGAGATGATCACCCAGTCGCCAGCCTTGATTCCCTTGCGCACATCCGGCCAGAGACGGTTGTAGAAAGTACGGCTGCTCATGCCTCCGAGTGCCTGATTTTCTACCGTAATCTTATTCTCGTCAAAGAACTCATGTTCGTAGTAGCCCCAGCCCCACTGGCCGTTGTTACCATTGCCGAGCGTACCGTTGCGCATAGTAGAGTTGCCTATCAGGAAGAGTACAGGATTGTTGCCCTTTCTGCTGGTTCCAGGAACAATGCGGGCGGTCATCGCCTTGTTGAGACTGTCCACTGTATTGTCAATCACATGGTTAACATCTTCCATCGGTTTTGCCACCTGGGCAAAAGAAGCAGTTGTTGCCGCCATCAGCGACATTGCAAACAATATTTTTTTCATTATTTATTTATATTTTATTTTCTATTTTCACCAGTTTTTCACTTAGGCTCACTTTCAAGTTCACCAACTTTTCACTTTAGTTCCCTTTCGAGTTCACCAACTTTTCACTTTGGCTTCATCAGAGTTCACCAACTTTTCACTTTGGCTTCCCCTTTAAAGACTTTATTTGATTTTCCAATCTTTCTCCTCTAAATAAAAACCGAGATGTGGCGGCTGGTTGTACCCCACATTTTGCCAAGCCACACTCAGGCGATAGATGTGATCGTGCATGAGCGTAGGAATGCGGTATTCCGTCGGGATATTCGTAGTGAAAATATTCAGATGAGAGGCATCGCTCTCGTCCCAGTAGATCACCTCCTCACGCCAGTCGCCGAGGATATCAGCCTGCAGATTAGGAGTAGCCTTCGTCCAGTTGTTGCTCACAGAATGCCCCATATCGCTGAGATGCTTTCCGTTGCTCAAAGGCAGCGGTACCGCCTTCTTTCCGTTCCATTTCTGCAGGTACGGAGCAAAATGCGGTCTGCGACCGTTGGCAAGCAGTTCGTCCTGCAGGTCGCCATCCCAGTAGATTCTGAAGTTCATCGCCGGCATTTGAGAAGGGTCGTCAGCAATCACATTTCCATGACAATCCCTTACTTCCTTACTGTCCAGGCTCCACATTTCGAAGCCCCGATGGCGCCCGTCAATATCCGCAGCCACACCCCTTCCGGTATCATCTCTGTCCAGCGTACGGTAGAGAATCTCGCCAGTACGGGCATCCCTATAATCAGAACCATAAGGCCGCTCTTCGTGTACCATAAAGACTTCCAAACCCGGTCTGTCTGGGTCGAGATCAGAGAGATGGAGCGCATCACCATGACCGAGCCCTGTGGAATACAACAGACTTCCATCGTGATTGATCGCAGCCGAACCATAAGTAATCTCGTCGCATCCATCACCATCCACATCTCCTACTGCCAAGCTATGAGCGCCCTGTGCAAAGGCCGTCGCAGAGAGACCATGCGCCTCCTTGATTACCTTGCCTTCGCCATCCATCACCACCCAGTCGTGAGGAGTGAGAGAAGCGTGCAACCACTTCGTCATCAATTGTTTACCATCGAAATCCACTGCCCAGAGATAAGAACGGGTGTAGTATCCACGGCACATCACGGCACTCGGCCGATGGGCAGCTCCATCAAGATAAGCCACGCCAGCGAGGTATCTTTCACCACGGTTGCCATAGTTGTCCTTATCGCCCCAAACAGACGAATAAGCAGGAAATCCATCAGCCTCAAGTCGTTCACCCTCAACCACTTGTCTGCCCACACCGAAAGCTCTGTTAGGATTATACCAGATGGTATGCATCGCTTTCCCCGTCTCGCCATTGAAGACCGTGAGCAGTTCCGGACCATTCTTGATGCGCCCCCTACGGTTGCGATAATCAGCCGCGTTATCGAGCAAACGAATCTCTGTATCAGTAGCCGATTCGCTAACAAATCTGCCCTGTCCATCGATACTTCCAGCCGAAGTCTTGCAAATCATCTCAGCCTTTCCGTCGCCATCAAAGTCGAAAACCAAAAACTGGGTATAGTGGGCACCGGCACGGATATTCTTGCCCAGATTGATGCGCCAGAGCTGTGTTCCGTCGAACTTATAACAATCAAGAATCACATCGCCCGTATAGCCATCGTGGGAATTGTCGTGAGAGTTGGAAGGGTCCCATTTCACTATCAATTCATACTCACCGTCACCATCCACGTCGCCCACGCTACAGTCGTTCGGAGTGTAGGTATAGACCCTGCCATCTGGAGCAGTTCCACCCTCAGGACGGTTGATGGGCAGCGACTTATACAGATCAGTCCAAGGCTTCACTGGTTTAGAAACCTCCCGTTGCATCGGGGCATCCATCTTCGGCTCATCCTGATAACTGATCAGGCGATAAGAATGTGCAGGAGAACCTTTTACGTCAGTAAAGTTGGTTGCCCGGATATGATGAGCAATCACTTTTCCATCCCGCTCTATATCAAAACAGACATTCTTGCTGTCTGTACCGAAGAGTCGCCAACTGAGAAAAATCCCCTTTCCGGCAGCCGGCAAAGCTACCAGTCCACGGTCGAGACGTTCCATCGGAAATTGTGAAGATTTCTGCCCAAATGCACTATTTTGCTGACCATAAGCGAAACCATTCTGTTCATAGCCGTTTCTCTCCTGTCCATAATCACTACTCTCCTGTCCATAAACGCAATTATTTCCAAATGCGCAGAAGACAGAAAGAAGCGAAAGAATATATAATTGTCTTTTTCTCATCAGTAGATTGTCTTTTCAGACATTTATTATAAATTTAGAATTTCTCTGCAAAAGTAAAAAAAATAATGCAATTTTTGCTTTATATTTTGCTTATTTTTCTCTATTTTTTGGCAGGGGCTTTTTTAAAGGTAAAAAGGTAAAAAAGTAAAAAAGTAAAAAGGGTTTTTTAAAGGTAAAAAGGTAAAAGGGATAATGAAGTGAGAAATGAGAAGTGAGAAATGAGAAAACAAGAGGGCGTGCCATAGACTTATGACACACCCTCGTTTAGATTTCATTAACTATATTATAACCAGCAAACTAAAGTCTTTACTGAAAATTTTTCTTGGATTACTTCAAGGTAACCTTGATAGTTCCCTTAGCAGTACGGACAATGTACAAGCCAGGAGCCAAGCCACGACTCTTCAAGTCGCTCTGCAAGGTAGCCATAGAAGTCTGCAAACTTGTCATGCGGAAGCCGTTGAGCGTATAGACATCTGCCTGGAATGAACCTGCATCGAAACCAATCTCACGGATACCGGTAGCATTGGCTACATAGACTACTCCCTCTGTAAGGAACTTGCTTGTATCCCAACCCAAACCAGCAGGGAGCGCCTGCAAGTCAAATTTAGGAGTACCGCTGATCGTGCCTGCACAGTCAACAACACGCACATAGTCACCCTCAGCTGGAGTCCAACCATTCGCATTGTATGTGACATAGATGGTACCATTCAGAGTAGCATTGCCACCTACCTTCAGATATGCCCAGCCGAGACTCTTGCTTCCTGTATATGCATTGACAACGAGAGAATCAACCTTGGCCCTGTTCACATAAATGCTGGAACCATCGTAGGCTACCAGGTTCTTCTGGATATTGATAACGCCCATATTGCTGGTCTGAGCTGTAGGCTTATTAGTTCCTGGGCGCAAGGTACCGCCATTCAAAAGGTTGATACCGTATGCATAACCCACGCCACAAAGCTCACCGGCACCCTGAATATTGAGGATGGTTGGAGAAGTCATAGATGTAGTCGCAGTTGCCTTGTTCAGTTTCACGAATCCATCAAGAATCTTCAGCGACTTGGCATTGGCAAGTACATTCTCACTGGAGATGGTCCAGATACCCGTACCATTCTTCACCACATGGCTACCATTGATAGAACCCTTGAACTCAAAGTTCGTATTTTTGCCACCAATCGTCAAAGTATTGGTACCAGAACCGAAGTTTCCACCATTACTGATATAGCCGGAACCTGTCAAGGCACCGATAGCAAAACTCTTGCCGTTGGTACAGAATGCATAATCTTTGGTGAAACGTGAATCTACATTGAGCGTTGCCAATGGAATACCATAAGCATTGTTGAAATCAAATACTGGCTCGTAAGCATTCTTGGTGCCGCGCTTTGCATTGATGGTTCCGGCAAACTTGCTCCAGTCGCCCTTGAATGGACAGCGGATCCAGGTGCCGTAGATATCGATGGTTCCCTCACCAGTCAGCTTACCGGTATAGTCACAACGTCCGTCAGGATACCAGATTCCCGATTTGCCCTTAGGTACATCGATGTTCACATTATCCGAGTTGTTGCTGTAGATACTGTTGGAAGCCTGCAGCACCACCTTGCTGCCATTCAGCACAATCGTCTTGCCATTGAAATGGGCATCCTGGAAGTCATAGACTGTTCCCGCATTGATATAGAGCTTGTCGAAATCGGCTGCACAGTTGAACTGCAGCGTACCACTACCCAACTTGTAGAGATCACGGTTGGTTCCCTTATTCATCTTGCTGATACCGCCATTCACAATCAGGTTGGCACCATTAGCAGTCTCTATCTGACCGCCATTCTCGCCCAATACAATAGGATGAGAAGAAGTCATGGAAGCATTTAACCACAACTTACCCAGGTTGGACATGGTAATGGTATTGTCGGCTGCACCTAACGAACCATATTCGAGACCGTCCTTATTGGCAAGCGTTGCTGGACGGAGATAACCGCCATCAATATAGGTGCCGCTCGTATATCGGTTGGTATTCTTGATATTGACTGCACTCTTACCCTTCAAAGTAACAGAGCCATTACCCTCGATAGCACCATTGCCAGACAAGGTATATACCTTACTGTTATTGTTGAAGACGATGTTGCCAGGAGCGAGGTCCTCATTGATCTCTACTTCAGACTTAACGGCAGTATCATCGAAGGTTACGCTGTCACCCGAAACGAATTTATTATCGGAAGAAGCGAAGTTCTCAGACTCCATCAGGTCCCATATAGAACCGTTGGCACCAGTCCAGACTACAGACTCGCTGTCGCGTGAATCGCTCACCCTAATAGTCAACTTGCCATCAGCATACTTTAAACTGTATTTCTCGCCAGAGAGGCCTTCCACAGTGATGTCAGCCAAGTTGCCAGTCAGTTCACCTACCTCTGCCAGTGTATAGGTACCAGGCTGAGGAGCCGATGTAAACTCGAATACTGGAGCTGAATACTGAGGACCGTTCGCCCAGTTCTTCTTCTCGATACTCATCTTGGAAGCTACCAACTTATCTACATTCCCGCCGTTCACATCGAAGATGACGCGGGCACCGAAACCGAGCTGGAGATCGGAAGTAGTCAGCGTACCCACCTGGTCCTTACCGCCCGGACGGATGATAGAACCATAGTCGGCCTTGATGCCGCCCTTGAAGTTACCGCCGTTGGAATTCAACTCCGCAAAGCGGTTCAGCCATACCAGACTCTTCTCCATCGTTCTGTCAAACTGCAGCGTACCTGCCCATACATCAGTCTTGCCAGTGTAGGTCTGGGTTACGTTAGGAAGAACGAGTGTACCGTCGCCCTGCTTCACTAAGCGCATATTGCCAGAGAAAGCACCGCCAGTGAGCGTATGAGTATAGTAGGTATATTTGATTTCAGTATCCTTGGTTCTGCACTCGCTCGGAGCCGTACCCTGCACCCATGAAGGAGCATTGTCGGTAAAGACAGCAGGAGCAGCACCATCAGCCACAGCTACCGTGGCATCGCCAGTGGTAGAAAGCAAAGCGTGCTTGCCGTCCAAAGACTTGGAGATGGTAGAGGAAACCTCTTCACGACCTGTAGTGGTGAGTGGTGGAGGAGCTATCGTGATGCCTTCCAGTTCACCGAGGAAGTAAGATGTGTGAGGAGGCTGGTTGTATCCGCATGGCTGCCATACCATCGCATTGCGGTACTGATGATCGTACCACAGAGAGTAGTTGCGCCAAGGAGTCGGAGTAGTCGTAGTATAGATGCGGATATTGTTGCTACCCGTGCGCTCTATCACTTCCTCACGCCAGTCGCCGAACACATCGCCCTGGAAACAAGGAGTTGACTTGGTTCCGTTGTTGGAACAGGCACCCATCAGAGTTTCCAAAGTACCCTGTCCAGGCTTGGTTATCTCCGTATTATTGAAGCACTCCTCCTGCAAGTCGCCATCCCAATAGATACGGAAGTTCATGCTCAGACCATTCGTATTCGGAGATACATGTTCATTGGTAACGGTAGATATAGGCGTATCATGCGCACTATGACCTACGGCACCAGGAATGTCATTATAGAAATTACCAGCCAGGCAGCGACCATCATCATTGGTATCTGTCTTGCGATAATATATCTTGCTCGTAGTTGCATCGCGATAGTTGTTGGAAGGAGCATCCTCGTTACAGGCAAACATCTCCTGACCATGGATATAAGGATTAAAATCACTTACATGCTGAGCATCGCCATGACCGAGACCAGTAGTAGAAAGTCCCTTGCCATTATCGTCGATAACCATAGAACCGAATACAATTTCATCACGTCCGTCCCAATCCACATCGGCTACGATATAGTTGTGATAACCCTGACCATACCAAGGAGACTCCGGCTGGTTATTGGTCCACTGCCAGCGAACTTTCAGGGCATGAGTCTTAGGATCCACATCGTATGCGATGAACTTATGACGGGTATAGATACCACGCGCCAGGAAGATACTTGGATGCTTGCCATCGAGATAAGGAGCACCAAAGAAGAATTTGTTGGAACGGTGGCCGTAGCCATCACCCCAAGCAGCCTTCAGATCAGTCTCGCCTGCTTCCAGACGCTTCAGAGGATAATCTATGCACTGGTATGGCTTACCCGTAGCACCCTCGCAATACCAGAGGAACTCCTTGCCATAATGGGTAAACCATTCTACGCTTCCTTCAGCCTTTGGCTGGCGATAGTTCTTCCAGGAAGTTCCATTCTTGCCGTCAGCACCAATGGTATAGGTAGTGCCATCAGCCATGTGGACAGTAGAGCCTTCTTCAAGTCGCATTACGACTTCAGCCTTGCCGTCCATATCCCAGTCGTAACCTACGATATTCTGCTCATTGTTCTGGAAGTCGCCCATGTTAGGGCCACAGTTCACCCACCAGAGAATACTACCATCCTGCTTCAGACAGGCCAGCATAGAATATTCCTTGGTCTCAACGCCATCGATGGTAGGTCCATTCTTAGGATAAAGCTGTTCACCTTCCTGCTGGTTGGTGAACTTCATCAGAATCTCCAACTCGCCATCGCCATCCACATCAGCACAGCAGGCATCGTTAGGGATATAAGTTGACTTCAGGGCAGCAGGATACTGGATTTTTACTTCCTTATAATTAGTATTGAAAACTGTTGCTTCCTTGGAAGCTGCCTGCTCTACCCCGTTCACTACCGCCTTTACGGTATAAGTGCTGCTTGATGAACCAGACTTGTCTGTAAAGTTGGAAACATCGAGGGGTTCAGAATTTAATTTCATACCATTTCTGTAAAGATTGTACTTTACATCATAGTATTCATCGGCCTGGATACGCCAAGAGCAGTACACACCATTTGTGGTTTGCACTGCAATGAGTCCACGATCCAACTTATCGGTAAAGCGTTGGGCATTTGCTCCCATACTTACCAACAATGCTAAAGCAGATGTTGCGAGTAGTTTTTTATTCATTATTGTAGGTTTTATTTTTTTATTCTTGTTTATTGACGATTCGTATCGATTATTGTTGTTTATTCAGTTTTAACTGATTTGTTGGCAAAAGTACACAGAATATTTGAGAAAGCATCCATAAAATATGATATTTAACCTTATTATTTTGAGAAAAGGGAATAAAAATGACAAATTAGAAATTAGAAATGAGAAAGACAAGAAAATGACAAATGAGAAATGACAAGAAAAGAAAATTAGAAATTAGAAAGACAAGAAAATGACAAATGAGAAATTACAAATGAGAAAGACAAGAAAATGAGAAATTACAAATGAGAAATGAGAGAGGAAGGGAAAGAGGACAAGAAAAGAGAAGAAGAAGAAGACAGAGAAAGGGATGCATCCCTGCATCCCTTTACACAAAATAATTGATTCAATCTCGGCAAATTATAGAAACCATAATTGCCAATGCTCTATCTATGAAACAAATTACTTAAGCTGAGCACCTGCTACAGAGAATGTCTTGCCATCCTTTACGATAACTACACCATTCTTGGTTACTACCTTCTTCACTGCTGAAGCTGAGGTCTCTGCTGTATTTACATTCTTGATACCAGAAACGTTTGGCACAAAGCCCTTGTAAGTCATTACCTTTACGTCGCAGAGAGCTGTATCGTAACGGAAGAGATTGAAATTCTCACCTGCTACACAAACAGTTGTCTTGTTGCAATCACCCTTGTCAGGAC
>PPYE01320701.1_pt1 | contig 16906 bp, 10 predicted proteins | sample 1559881 | NCBI WGS metagenome assembly PPYE01 (sample SAMN08240022, study PRJNA423297) | Human gut metagenome, whole genome shotgun sequencing project. | reverse complement strand
TTATATGGAAGACCATAATTACAGTCTGCAGTATATAAGACATATTAAGAATGAAAGCCTATGGATTCTGAGGGAATCTGAAAATTATGACTGGAAAACATACGATGATATCTATCAAACGTGTGTTGACACATAAGTAGATACCAAACACAATTAATTTCACAAATAGTTTCAAAAGTACTGATTTATTAAAACACCCTCATTACAGCTTGTTGTAATGAGGGTGTTTTGTTGTTTATTCAACTTTTGGGACAGTTATACTTTTGCCCTGTACTCCGTGGTGATACCTCTGTATGCCACCAATAATAGCAACTAAAGCAAGGTCTCACTGGGAAAATCCAACTGATCAGCTATCTCCGTAAGCATGAATTTTGATGTATGAAGTATAAATTTATTTTCTATAAGGACAAGACTTCATTACCATTTGCATCGCTATTATTTTCAGTCAGATAATATTATGTATGAAACATACGCTTTCAATCCGTTAAGCCTCATTTCATTTTCAGAGTCATTGCATTAACTGCCACAACCACGGTGCTAACGGACATCAGTATAGCACCGACGGCAGGGCTTAAAATAATGCCGACCGGTGCCAATACTCCGGCTGCCAGAGGAATGGCGATTATATTATATCCCGCTCCCCACCAAAGGTTCTGAACCATTTTACGGGTAGTGTTCTTTGCAAGCGAAAAGAAATGCAGGATATCCGACGGATTACTCTTTACCAATACCACATCGGCCGAGTCGATGGCCACATCCGTTCCCGCTCCGATTGCCACGCCTATATCCGCTCTTGCCAGCGCAGGCGCATCATTCACACCGTCGCCGACCATCATTACAGATTTTCCTTCCTTCTGGTAAGAAGAGATCACTTTCTCCTTATCTTCCGGCAATAATCCCGCATGAACATCCCCGATGCCGACCTCGGCGGCTACGCTACGTGCATAACCCTCATTATCGCCCGTCAGCATTACCGGGTCGATATTCATTCTTTTCAGACCTTCGACCGTCTCCTTTGCTTCCTGTTTGATCTCATCGCCCTGAGCAACCAATCCTGCAATCTCGCCATCCACCAAAAGATAGCTTACCGAATTACCCTTACGGGCCAGACCATCGAACTTTTCTTTTTCGTATGAGAGTTTATTGTCGTCCAGATATGACGCCTTTACGATCTTTACCTCTTTTCCCTCTACCGTTCCGCTTAGTCCTGTCCCGCTGATAACATGAACGTTCCCGGCTTTGGGATAAGCCGTATTACGGTGTTTCGCTTCTTCGAGAATACCTATGGCAAGCGGATGGTTTGAATTGCTTTCCATTGCCGCCAGGATACTTAATACCTGTTCGTCGTTCCACTTCGGGGAAAGGCTCTCGATGGCGGAAACACGGAAATTGCCTTCCGTCAGCGTGCCTGTCTTATCCATCGTAACGACAGAAACCGCCTTTGCTTTTTCAAGGGCGTTCCTGTTGCGTATAAGAAGTCCGTTACGTGCGCCCAGCGATGTTGAGCGGGCCACGACAAGCGGGATAGCCAGCCCTAAAGCATGGGGGCAGGCTATAATAAGCACGGTCACTAAGCGTTCGAGAGCTACATTGAGGTCTTTCGTCAGCACGAACCATACAACAAAAGCGACAATGCCTACAGTAACGGCAATATAAAATAAGGCTTTGGCTACCTTGTCCGATAATGTTTCGGAGCGGGACTTTTCCTGTTGTGCTTCACTGACCAGTTTCATCACCTGCGCGAGAAATCCGGATTCTCCTGTTCCCGTCACTTCAACGGTAATGGCTCCGCTTCCGTTTACCGAACCGCCGATAACTCTATCGCCTATACTTTTGCTTACGGCTTTTGCTTCGCCGGTTACCATCGACTCGTTAACGGTGGTTTCCCCCGATATGATCTTTCCGTCGGCTGGCACCTTCTCTCCCGATTTGACTATCACATATTGCCCTTCGTGTATTTGTTGTAGGGGAACATCGGTTAACTTGCCGTCATCATCTACAAGGTGGGCACTTCCGGGCAGTAACTCCGCCATTTTCTGTAAGGCGTTGCCTGCATTACCAACGGCACGCATTTCAATCCAGTGACCGAGCAACATGATTACGATCAATGTCGCCAGCTCCCAGAAAAAGTCCATCCGATAGCCTGACGTATGGAAGAAATGGTTCGATATAAATGCGTACAGGCTGTATATATAGGCAACGGTGATACCCATAGATATCAGAGTCATCATTGCCGGGTTTTTACCTTTCAATTCCATTTTAGCTCCTTGCAGGAAAGGCATTCCGCCATAGAAGAACAGAAAGGTAGCCAATATCAGTACTACCCAGTCCGAACCGGGAAAAGAGAACTGGAAAGGCAGTTTCAGGCCCATCATAGACGACAGCATAATGATAGGTATGGTTATTATCAGTGATACCCAAAACTTCTGCCGCAGGTTACCCATGTGCGCCATGTGCCCGCCCGCATGGTCATGGCTCTGATGGTCATGGTTTTTATGCTCCTGAAGGCTGTCTTGCGGCATTCCATGATTGTGGTCATGCATTTCATGACCGCCATTTTGTTCCGATGGTTGGTGAATATGATTATGCTCTTTGTGTTCCATAATGCTTTATTTTCTTAAAATGATTTCAATACGTTAATTTCACGCCTGCTCCCCATTTCATCTCACTGTTGTATGAAGCAGACACTCCGAACCAGGACGTTATGATATAGTTCAAGCCTATATTGTACTCCTTGTCGGTATTTCCCATCAGATTCATTCTCAACCTGTTTGTTAGCGGAATATCTTCCCGTTCCAATTGCAAACGTACTCTTCCATAAGAATTTATACGGGCCTCTGCTACTATCCGCATAGGTAAAGTGTAACGGATACCGGCAACGGCTGCAAAGCGGTTGTCTTTCTTCAATTTTTGACCGAATATATTTTTTTCAGTGGAGGAACCCCTGTGGTTTTTCCATTCTGCTCCGACAAAAGGCATCAGCCACTGCATGCGTCCGATGTATCGTCCCGCCCGTATTTCCGCTTCGTAGCCTTTATCAGAATCATATCCCAGTTGCCACTCTCCCTGAAAACTCCACCGGGTATTGAAGTATTCGGCACTGCCGGCGTTCCCGTTGAAAAGAAAATCATTCTCAGCCGTGAAATAAAACATCCTGTCTTCGTGATAAAGGTGCCTGATCGCTTTTTCGGGATGAGGTATCTGCGGATTGGGAGGCGAATCCTCGTAGCTGAAAATCCGTCCCATACCACTCATCATGTGGTAAAGGATATGGCAATGGAAGAACCAGTCTCCACGGCTTTCTTCTCCGGCATGGAACTCAATGGTATCCGTTTCTCCGGGCATGATATCCACACCGAATTTGAGGGGTGAATATTCACCGTGGCTGTTTAACACACGGAAAAAATGTCCATGCAGGTGCATCGGATGGCGCATCATGGAATTATTATAAAGCACAATGCGCAGGTTTTCGCCTTCGCGAATGAGTATCTTATCGCTTTCCGAAACGGTTTTGTTATCCAGTGTCCAAACATACCGATCCATGTTGCCGGTCAATTCGAACCTCAATTCCCGGAAAGCGCCTTCGGGCAAAGTGGTTTTATAGGGAGAACGGAGCATGTCGTAATTTAGTGTCACGGGAGCCGATGTATTATTATCATTTCCCATATCCATAGAATGACCGGAATGGGCATCGTGGCTCATTTCCTTCTCCATCTTATCAGGTGATCCCGACGGGTTACTGTGGTTACTGTGGGACATAGACGAAATCTCAGGATACATCGCTTCGTTCATATCCATTTTTTGGAGTTCCATTTTCATTCCCATATCGGTGATATCCCCATTCATTTTCATCATGTCGTTCATCATCTTCATACCGGCAAAATAATCGAGTTTCGGTAATGGCTCGATCGGGTGTTTCATCCCGTTTCCAATCCATACGGAGGTCGAGCCGCTCCGGTCTTCGGCTGTCGCCTGTAATTCTGCCGAACCATGTTCGGGAACGGTAACTATTATGTCGTAAGTTTCCGATACGGCTATTATCATCCTGTCTACCTCCACCGGAACGACATCCATCCCATCATTGGCTATAACAGTGATCCTGCCCCCTGAGTATCTGAGCCAGAAATAGGAAGAAGCTCCCCCGTTGACGATTCTTAACCGGATACGTGAACCGGGTGTTAAGTCGGGAATACTGATTTGTTCTTGTCCGTTCGCCAGAAACTTTTCATAATATACATCGCTCACATCCATAGCGTCCATACGTTTCCATTCGCTTTTCAATTTAGTACCGAAGTGGCCTTTCGTGATGGCTTCCCCGTAGCTTTGCACGCTCTTTTTCCGTATCTTAAACCAGTCGTTAGCTGTATGCAGTTTCCTGTTTACTTCCCCGGCGCCCATATCGGTCCAGTCACTCAGCAATACCGTAAATTCCGGCAGGTGGTCTTCGTGGCGGAACTTTTGATCGTTCTCCCTTTTATGGATAATCAATGCCCCATATAGCCCCATCTGTTCCTGCACACCCGTATGGGAGTGGTACCAGTATGTACCGTTTTGTACGATGGGAAATTCGTAAGTTACCGTTGTGCCGGGCATAATGGGTGCGGATGTAAGATGGGAAACCCCGTCGAACTGGTTAGGTAGTAATATACCGTGCCAATGCAACGACGTTTCTTCATTCATCAGGTTATGGATATGGATAACTGCCGTATCCCCTTCTGTAAATTGCAATGTAGGTGCGGGTATTTGCCCGTTTATAGCTAAGGTCCGTTTTTGCTTTCCCGTGAAGTTGACCGTCGTGTCGTTGACGAACAAATCATAAACGACACGTTCCTGCGCTGCCATATTGAGTATAAAAAGCTGTAACATACAGCTAATGAGTAATGTTTTTAAAATTCTCATACCAAACCTGTTATTTTATTATATAACATATCTTTAAGAGAAAAGTTTCTACTTTAAACTTTTAGATAAAAACTTACCGGGTTTAATCAATCTACCGGGTGACCGGGGAGCTATTAAGGGGTGAATGATTCACTTCTTTTAGCGTACCCCGGCCCCAGACATTTCAGATGTTAGCAATTAAGCAATCTACCGGTAAGAGGTTATTATTGCTATAAACAAAACGTTCTTTTATTTTCTGTATTTGCAGCAATCGGGCAATGCATCATATGCTGCCTGGTCAGCTTTATCCTTATCCGTATCATGTCCTGCTTTGGCAATAGCCTTGCTGATTGCATCCAGATTAGTCTGATGCGGATTGAAGTTCAGATGTAGTTCCTTCTTTTCTATATCCCACATAGCCGAAGAGACACCTTCCACACCTTTTGCAGCAGTTTCTATCCGTTCTTTACACATTTCGCACAGTCCCTGTACACCCAACATGGCATGTTCATCCTGATGATGTTCTGTGGCTGATTGAGCTGTCGGTTCCGTTTGGGCTGTATCATTACTTGATGCACTTTTTGAGTTGCACGCGCTAAAAGACAGGATACCTAATCCTAATACCATAACTAAAACATACTTTTTCATTTTACTCTGATTTTAAATTGTTAATATACTATTATTTCTATTTTCTGTATTTGCAGCAATCTGGTAATGCGTCATATACGGCTTTATCTGCTTTGTATTTGTCCGTATCATGTCCGACTTTTGCTACTGCTTTGCTGATAGCATCCACATTGGTTTTTGCCGGGTCAAAGTTTAAATGCAGTTGTTTAGACTTCTGATCCCATGAAGCAGATGTAACTCCGTTTACGCCTTTAGCGGCCTTTTCAATACGATCCTTACACATTTCGCACAGTCCCTGCACATTTATCATGGCATGTTCAGTTTTGGCAGTCATGCTTTGTTTTGAATCTCCCTGCATGGAGGACATATCGTGTCCTTCATGCCCGGTTGATGTTTCGGATTGGTTTGTACCTGATGAGCTTCCCGACATATTATGACCTTCGTGCCCTGTTACGGGACGGGATGCTTCAGCATTCATCATACTACGTTTTCCTTCGAGTTGCGCACTGGCATCAATGGTAAAGGCTCCGTTGGTCACAATCTCATCTCCTTCATTCACACCCGAAAGCACTACATACGAATCGCCGAGCGACGGGCCGAGTACAACTTCATGCAACATAAATGCCGGAGATTGTGTATTCGGTTGCTTCACATATACAATCGAACGTTTTCCAGTCCACAATACAGATGATTTTGGTATGACAACTTCATTGTTGAATTGTTTCAACGGGGCTTTGATAATGGCATTAGCATACATTTCAGGCTTTAATTGCATGCCGGAATTAGCTGTTTCCACCCGGATTTTAGCCGTACGGGTTGTTCTATCCAATATCGGATCAATAAAGGATATTCGTCCTGTAAATGTTTTGCCCGGCACAGCCTGCAAAGTAAAATCAATTTTATCCCCGACTTTCAGGAAAGGCAGATCTATTTCATAGGCATCGAACATAGCCCATACCTGTGACAGGTTGGCAATATCAAAAAGGACACTTCCCTGATTGATATAATCTCCCTGGCTTACTTTTTTACTCACTACAATACCACCGGTATTGGCTTTTATTTCCACCAGTGCAGATACATTTCCTGATTGCTCTATCCTCGCGATCTGTTCATCCGTCAATTTCCACAGGCGCAGTTTTTCCCGTGCCGCCTGAATTAAGGCAGGCTGTACCGATTGCATTTTAGCTGCTTCCAGTAGTTCCTGCTGCGCACTTAATAATTCAGGGGAATAAATAGTGGCAATCGTTTGTCCTTGCCTTACACTTTCCCCGGTGAAGTTGATAAAGAGTTTTTCAATCCGTCCGCTGACATGGGATGTCTGTGACTGTGACAATCGTTCATCAGCTTGTATCGTACCATATAACTGTACGTCTTTTACGGGGTTCTGACGGCTGATAACGGTTGTTTGTATATTAGCCAGTGCCACAGCTTCCTTAGACAGTTGAATCGCATTCGGGTCAACGGCTTCGTCTCCGCTACCGGATGTTTTTAACGGTATCAGATCCATACCGCAAATAGGGCATTTACCCGGTTTATTTTGTCTTATCTGAGGGTGCATGGCACAAGTCCAAATTTGTTCCGCTCCCTCTTCGTGAACATGCTCAGTTGATTCATTCTGATTATTGGATGAACCTCCGAATATCAGCCAGCCGATAAACAGCCCGGCAATGAGTATCAATCCGTACTTGATATAATTATTATTAATAATCTTTTTTAATTTATTCGTTTCCATAATATATGCTGTTTACGTTTTGTTCTGTATCCTTAAATGAAATCAGTTTTTGAATAGATGCCACCATCGTATTGTAACTTGCGACTGCCTCGGCTTTTTTGAGTTGATAATCCAACAGTTGCCGTTGAACCTGTATAACATTGGTTAGATCGCTTTTCCCTGCAACAAACTCCTGTACGACCAAATTATAGGTTGTTTCAGCAAGTTCCGACTGCTTTTTATAGAGTGAAATCTTGCGAGAAGCGTCATCCAACAGGTGTTTTGTCTTATACAATTCCGATTCCAGCGCATTGTACGTATTGGTATATTTCTCTTTACTGGCTTGCCACCAGAAATTACTTTCGCGCTGTTGGGCCTTGTACTTGTTGCGATAGAGGGGGATACTAACGGAAACCATTGGCATAATCATATCCTTTCCGTTCATATCGCCCATTCCGAACATCGGATCGCTTGTTTTCTTATTGAGCATATATTGCACCCCTATACCCAACATCGGATAACTCATCTTTTTATCCATTTCTGCTTTAGCTTTGTAAGCAAGCCCTTCTTCGGTAATCATGTTCAACATAGGGTTCTGATCGTTGATCTTTGTCATGGCAGTTTCAGGATCGAAAAGGAACGGAAGTTGCTCAAAGGTTTCGGGTATCTGTATTTCGCTGAGAGCGGAGCGGTTTAATAAAGTATTGAACTTTGCTTTTTCCGCTTTTATTTCCGAAAGGATACTTTCTATGTTATTATCCAGTTCAACTATCTCCAACTGGATACGCAGCACATCAGACATACCGCCGGAAGCAGCACCACTCATGCCTGACGACATACCGCTACCGGAACTGCCCATCGAAGACATGCCTGCATTTTGAGTAGTTGGCTGAGAGCCACCACTGCTTCCCATTGAGGACATGGATGACATGCCACTTCCGTTTCCTGCCGGAGGTGTACTGGTTGGTGGGGTCGGGGCGGAAATTGAATATCCTGCACCTGCACCTGCTGATGGCGATGAAAACTTACGTAACGCCAGTTGTTCCAATTGAGTCAGCAGGGCTTTATTATCCCTGTTGTTCATCAGTTTTTGTTGTAAGCTGCAAAGTAGATACCATTGGGTATAAACTTCCAGATAAAGGTTATCCCTGGTTTCACGGAATTTTTCAAATGACATTTTTGCCATATGCGTGGCTTCGGTCTGTGCCGCTTTCTTTGTACCGAACCAAGGGAACATCTGCATCAATTTGAACTCGGCAACCTGTTTCCCTCCGATAATATCCATCGGTTCAAGGAAAAAGCCCATTTCAAGTTCGGGATCTGCATAAGCTCCTGCTTGTGGAACTTTTTGCAAAGATGCCTTATAAACCATAAAATCTGCTTTAACTCCGGGATTATTAAAGGCAGCTATTTTGAGGTAATGGCTGAGTGAATCAGCGGTTTGTGCTGAAACTGCACCGGTACCCATTATCATCAACAACAGCATTGTTAAATATTTGATTCTTATTGTTGTCATAATACTTTCTGTTTTTATTCTTTTATATTACCGTGTTTCTTTATTGCTGATTCACGCCACCAACATTGTAGTATCGGCACCACAAACATGGTCATTGACTGGATAAGCATTCCTCCGAAAGTGGGAATGGCCATCGGAACCATAATATCTGCTCCCTTACCTGTCGATGTAAGTACAGGAAGTAATGCAATAAGTGCGGTTGCGGTAGTCATCGCAGCAGGGCGTACACGTTTCAATCCGGCATGGACTACAGCTTCTCTTATCTCATCTTTGGTCTGTGGGTTGCGTTCAAGGAAAGTATCATGGATATATGTCCCCATAAGAACCCCATCATCAGTGGCGATACCGAACAAAGCGATAAATCCTACCCATACGGCAATACTCAGATTGATCGGATGCATCTGGAACAGGTCGCGCATGTTCATATCACCAACTGAAAAATTCATAAACCAGGGCTCGCCATAAAGCCATAACAGGATAAATCCTCCGGCAAAGGCTACGATTACCCCGGAAAAGTGAATAAGCGATGCTGTAACGGTCTTGAACTGAAAATACAAAATGAGTAAAATTGCCAATAAACTTAACGGTACAACAACCAGCAGGCGCTTAGCTGCCCGTTCCTGTTGTTCATAATTTCCGGCGAACTTATAAGATACACCTTTGGGTAATTCCAACTGTCCGGATGATATTTTCTCTCTGAGTATTTTATCGGCTTCCTTAACAACATCTACTTCGGCTTTTCCGGCTACTTTGTCGAATATAACGTAGCCCAACAGGAACGTGTTTTCACTCTGGATCATCTGCGCTCCCTTGGTATATTCTATATCTGCTACTTCCTTTAAAGGAATCTGAGCTCCGGTTGCTGTTGGTACAATCAGCTTAGCCAGTTCCTCCGGGTTATCCCTCAATTCCCTCGGATATCTTAAACGCACAGGAAAGCGTTCACGTCCTTCTACGGTTGTGGTCAGGGGCATTCCTCCCACTGCCGCACTGATTACGTCTTGTAAATCAGCCACGGTAATACCATAACGCGCCATATTCCGGCGGTTTAGTTTTATTTCAATATAGGGTGCTCCGACGGCACGGTCATAAAACACCGTAGATGGAAGAATAGACGGAATATCTCTCAAGGCCGTTTCCAATGCTTTTCCACCTTGTTCAATGGATTCCAGATCGGGCCCTGATACTTTCAATCCCATCGGTGCGCGCATACCTGTCGAAAGCATCACCAATCGGGCTTCTATCGGTTGTAGTTTGGGCGAGGAGGTAAGTCCAGGCATGTGAGATACATTGACGATTTCCTGCCAGATATCATCCGTTTTTTTGATATGGGGACGCCACTGGCGGAAGTAATCACCTTTGCTATCCGTGATAAGGCTATCGGCAGGTAACAGGCGAAAGCCATCTTCCGGATTGTAAGTTCCTCCTCCTTTTAATAGAAACTCTCCATTACGGTTTACTTTAAATCGTTGCCTGTGTCCATTTTCGTCCAGAATATATTCACTACGATAGTTAATTGTGTTTTCAAACATTTGGGTCGGAGCCGGGTCGAGTGCCGAATTGACACGTCCCCACTTACCTACGGTTATATCTACTTCGGGAATATTGGAGATGCGCTTATCAAGCGTTTCAATAAATTGCAGGTTCTGCTCTATACCCGTATGGGGCATGCTTGTAGGCATCAAAAGGAACGAGCCTTCATTCAGGCTTGGCATAAATTCTTCACCGATACCGGGAAAACGTTCACTTGAAGCCTGCCAGAAAGCAGTCTGTCTGAAATTTTTCCAGCCGACGGCTTCAAACCCCTTGGCGACAAAGCCGAATGTTGTATCGAATCCCAACCATATCATGATACCGAAAAATACGGTAACTAATGGTATAAGCATAAATTTCCAACGATGTGCCAAGCACCAGCGTAAGATGCGTTCGTAATAAATAACCAATATCCATAGCAAGGCTAAAATTACACTTATAGCAACAAGGACAAATATAAGGTTCAGGAAGAATCCTTCCTGTGGCCCGATAGGCAGCCATTCAACAGTCAGGTAATAGACGGCAACCAATATGGCGATGCCTATATTGATATAGGTAGGTATCTTTTTATTCGTCCAACGGTTGGCAAGGAAGTTGTTCAGTCCGAACAGGGTAAGTGCCAGGGCTGCAAATACGCCTGTAAAGATAAACAACAGGATACCTGCGGCTATCAGGATAATATTGGCTGTTTTTCGTACTTGTGCAGAAGTTATTTTAATAGAGAATGCAAAATAAGCCAATGTAGGCAATAGGCTCAATCCTAATATTAGGGCTGATACCAATGCGAAAGTCTTTGTAAATGCCAGCGGGTGGAATAATTTCCCTTCCTGCGCCTGCATAGCAAAGACAGGCAGGAAGCTCACAACGGTGGTAAGCATAGCTGTGGTAATTGCTCCCGAAACTTCACTAACGCTTTTATGTATCAGATTTACAAACGCTTTACCTTTGGTTATTCCTTTGTTTTCGGGCATTTCCATATGCCGGATAATATTTTCGACAAAGACAACCCCGACATCGACCATGACCCCGATAGCGATGGCAATACCCGACAGCGCGACAATATTGGCTTCAACCCCCGTATAACGCATAATGATAAAGGTGGCCAGCACCGTTATAGGAAGCATGGCAGAAATTACAACCGATGCACGCAGGTTAAATACTAATACGATTACAACAATAATACAAATCAGTATTTCATGGGAAAGGGCTGTTTCCAATGTGCCGATAGTTTCCTGTATCAGTCCTGACCGGTCATAGAAAGGAACAACAGTAACTTTTGACACGGTACCATCCGCCAGTGTTTTCTGAGGAAGCCCTGCTTCCATTTCTTGTATTTTAGCTTTTACATTGTCAATAACCTGCATCGGGTTTGAGCCGTAACGGGCAACTACAACGCCACCGACAGCTTCGACGCCTTCTTTATCCAGACCTCCACGACGGGTAGCCGGGCCCAGATTAACAAAAGCGACATCTTTTATTTTAACGGGTACTCCGTTGCGGACAGTGATAACGGCTTCTTCCAGATCGGAAACATTTTTAATATATCCCAATCCCCTGACAAGGTATTCAGCCTTATTGATTTCAACTGTTTCCGCACCTATGTCCAGATTGCTCTTTTGCACGGCATTCATCACATCCATGATGGATACGTTAAAGGCGCGCATTGCATTGGGATTTATCTCTACCTGATATTCTTTCACAAAACCGCCGATAGATGCTACTTCGGATACTCCTTCGGCTGCTGAAATCGAATATTTGGCATAAAAATCCTGAATAGTTCGTAACTCATCTGGGTTCCATCCGCCGGTTGGTTCCCCTGTTTCGGGGTTACGTCCTTCAAGGGTGTACCAGAATATTTGTCCTAAAGCAGTGGCATCTGGCCCCAAGCTGGGCTGTACCCCTTCTGGTAATGTTCCGGCAGGCAGAGAGTTCAGCTTTTCAAGTACGCGTGAACGGCTCCAGTAAAATTCAATATTATCGTCAAAAATGATATAAATAAACGACATACCGAACATGGAGGTACTACGAATGGTTTTTACTCCGGGTATTCCCAATAGCGAGGTAGATAACGGATACGTGATTTGTTCCTGAATATCTTTCGGAGAACGTCCCATCCATTCGGTGGCTACAATTTGCTGATTTTCTCCTATATCAGGAATAGCGTCCACAGGGACGGGATCGCGTGGCAATAGGCCACCATGCCAGTTGAATGGAGCTGTCGATAATCCCCAGACAATAACGATAACGAGTAACAGTAATGTTATAACTCTGTTATCAAGAAAATATTTAATGATTCTGTTAAGCATAGTAATATTGTTATTTATCTACCAATAGTAATTTATTCAGGTTTTCCCATTCTCCTCCGTCATACACATTTATAAACCCCTTATGTGTTAAAAATGTTTTAGCTTCTTTACTTCTTTTTCCACTACGGCAAACTATTACAATAGGTTCTTCCTTTTGCAAGAAAAAAACAGAATCATTCAGCTTATCCAGTGGAATATTTACAGAATTTCTTATATGACCTTTATTATACTCCTGCTCTGTACGTACATCAAGTATAATAGCGGATTTATCCTCTATCAGATGTTTGATAAGGGTATATTGGGGTACTGACGGTTGGGGAACAACCGAATCAATAGGAACTGTTTCCGTACTATTATGAGTATATACGGAACGTCCTGTGATATAGCCGGTGGACATAGCTATACCAATCAGAAAATAAAATGGTTTCATTGTTCTTTGATTTGATGAACATTTTGTTAATCTTTGTTTTTAGATATAAACAATTTAACGTACATCCGGTTTAGGATATACACAAAATTCAAACCAATGGCAGGGTAGCCACGGATTTATCAAATCAAATACGGTAGATACAAATATAGGTCAGAAGGTCAACGTTCTGTAAACTGAGACCTCCCGGCGGAAAGTATTGACTAATTTTTGTAATGCCATCATTCTCTGTGGGTATAAGCATATTCAAAACCAACCATACATTTTCATATGACGGCAATAGTTTATTCAGGTTAAATTGCTGAACCTGATGCTGATAGTCGTCCGTTGAGAGTTCTATCTGTTGGATGTCACAGCAATTCTCATGTGATGGCAAAACGTTATTTTCCTGCGCATTTGGGGTAGTATGACAGGAATTGTCTTCCTGTTGCGGCATTTCCATATCTTCGCAGCAGGACTTTTCTATATCATTACTTAAAACTCCAAAGGAATATAATTCTCCTGCACAGAAATGCATGGCAAGTACGGGATGCATCCCGATAACCAGCATTAGTAGCAACAGAAATATTGATATAACCTTCTTCATTTTTATTATAAAATTTCACTTATAGAGTTAGTAATTTGCAAATATAAGCAGTATTTTTTATATTAACACAAGAAAGATACTTTTTTTGTGTCAAGTTTAGTCTGCCTTGAGAGATTTTCACAAATGAGCTTTGAAATCGGAATATATTTTATTTTTTTACGATTTTGTTAAGTCCCAATAATGAAGCAAGACTATCGGAATCAGTTTTCCATTTTTTAGGGATATACTGTTTGTTTTCATCTTCCATCGTGGCTAATGCTTTCGATTCTTGCTCAGTCGTAATATCCAGATAAGTCATTGTTGTCTCCAAGCTTGCATGTCCAAGTAAAAATGAGATTTGTACGATATTCATTCCATCTTCTAACCAATGTGAAGCCTTTGCATGCCTGATTTGATGTGCATGTAACTTAATCGGAACATCACTGCAAATACGATGTGCAAAGGCTGCATACTTTTTCAACTGTTGATTTACGCTTTCAGGTGTCATTTTCCCCATTACACCTTTATTCCTTGAATAAAACAAGTAGGCCTCCGGATTTGGCTCTGCCGAATGAAATTCTTTTAAATATTTTTTCAAATGTGCCACCGCTTTCGGCAGAATATACAAAGTCCTTATTTTACGTCTTTTTCCAATAACCGTAATATAAGGTTTACTTGCCTCAAGATGTAACTGGTTCATTTTTATTGATAGAATTTCATCAATCCGGCCCGCAGTACAGTAAAGGACAACCAATAAAACCAAATCCCGCTGTCCTGTTTTTGTTGAAACATCAGGTATAGACATCAGGGTTTTCATAGCTTCTTTACTCATACCTGTTATTTTTTTCCTGACAACTCTTTGTCTTGGAATCAGCGTTGAACTTTGATAGAGTGAAAGGTATGAGACATCTTTACCTGCCAGGTATTTCAAGAAAGCCCTGATAGAAGCTAAACGGACATTACATGTTTCTCCACTGCAATTTCGCATATTTTTCATCCATAAAATCCATTCTTCAATGTAACTACGTGAAAAGCATTTGCCGGTCAGAGATAAAGAATTGACTTTTTTTTCCTTTTCCAAAAAGTCGACAAACAATGACAGTGTAATCATATGTCTTCTTACAGTATGGGGGCTGTTTGACTGTATTGATGTAGTATATACACAAATCCAGTCATGTATGTATTTGGCTATCAGGAGAGCCTCATTGGTAACTTTCTTCATCGTTTTGTAGATTTGGTATTATTTGGTTAAACGTATCTCCCGTAGCATTCTCAATGATTTCTGAGAGACCCGGAACCAGAGAATAATAATATTTGGTACTTTCAACATTAGTATGTCCCATACTTTTGCTTAATGATAAAAGTTTCATATGAGTCGTTAATCCCTGACCAATCCAACCATTAATGTTTTCCACCGCATAATGATGTCTCAATTCATAAGCTATTGTTGCTGCATTATTGCTTTCATACCAGCATTTTCTAAAAATACGGGTTACCCAGCTACCAGGATAACCCTTATTTGACTTTGTAGGAAAAAAGAAAACTCTATTGGGAATTATTTTTGATATGGCGACATCGTACTTTTTCATTAAATCCAGCATCGTATCGTGAAGTACAACAAAATGCTGATTATAGCCTTTGGAGAATCTAATGTTGACAATTCCATTCTCCAAGTCTATATCTTCTTTACGCAATAGTCTCGCTTCAGTAGTTCGCATTCCACTACTATATAATAGTCGGAAGAAAACAGGGACTGTGATTTTTTGTATTTTCCCGATCAATCCATATTTAGCATTGATAGAATCACATGAGTGAAAGAAATTTTGTAGTTCCGCTACTGTAAAAGCATGCGGTATATAGGTTCTTGAAGTGGAACGGGGCGCTGCTGGTATCTGAATATTTATCAGTCCTCTGGCCCTGGCATAACGCAAAAAACTAAGAACAGGATATATTCTTGAAATACAAGAATTAGAGTTTTCTGTATCCCTTCTTTTACACCATTGGTCAACCATTGTTTGGGAAAGTTCTTTTGCGGCAGGGTATTCCTTTTCACAATAACGTTCAAAATGGCGAACATTCAACAAATAACTGATGCTATCACGACCAGAGGCCTTTCTGTAGGCAACGTAACCAGCAAGGATGTCTGATAAAAAGGATTTAAATTCCATTGAACACCTCCTCTTTTACAGGAAAATACTTTATACTTAACGCACATTCTTTCAAATGAATAAAATCAGCTCCCAGATATGTATTGAGAGATTCCGGAGACTGATGTCCCAATGTTTGACTAATGACAGGTTGTTCCACCCCTTTTTCCAATAGTGATGTTGCTAAATGATGCCGGAAAAGATGAAAACCTTTTTTGTCGCACGGATGATTCCGGATGCCTGCTTTCTTCATAATAGTTACACAAATTGCATATAGATTAGGGCTTTGTAGTTTTCTATATGGAACATTTACAGTTAAAAATACTGTGTTTTCAGACGATTTAGGTCTTTGTCCTGTTATATAGTCGAAAATGGCATTACCCACAATCGCCCGCAATGGAAGAACCAGTGGCATTCGGGTTTTCTGCTGGGTAATACGGATTAAATCATTCTCCCAGTCAATTTGGTCTAATCTTAGCGCTCCAATATCACAACTGCGCAATCCCGTATAAAAAGCCAGCAAACCTATAGCTCTATGTTGCAGTGAGAGGGACGAATCGCTTTCCAACACAAACTTGATTTTTTTGACTTCCTCTTTTGTGAGATATTGTATGTTTTTCCTTGTATTCCGTGTTTCAGGCAGATATGATGAGATTTTTGAGCATATTCCCGTCGGATAAAACGGGGCACAGATATCAAATACGCGTCTTGTCTCTCTTTTGAAGTGATAACTGTGACAAAGCCTGGCATCGCTGGCGAAAATATCTATCACATTCTTTTCAGTTATATCCTCAAGTGAATATATACCTTGATTCTGCAATCGTGATAAAAAAGAACATGCCGAACATTCATAGCTTTTATGATAATGAAAAGGTTTAGCAAATTTCGATTTTATCACATTACGATATGTGTCTATAAAGTTTTTGTATTCAACACATAAGCCATCGTAATACGATAGCTTATGTGTATGTGTTGAACCGTCAGGTACTACAGATTCTAAAATGAATCGTTTGATAACCAACAACATTTTACGTTTATAATTTAACGTATATCTGTTGGTATATTTTTCGACACACGTTTGATAGATATCATCGTATGTTTTCCAGTCATAATTTTTAGATTCCCTCAGAATCCATAGGCTTTCATTCTTAATATGTCTTATATACTGCAGACTGTAATTATGGTCTTCCATATAA
>PPYE01233460.1_pt1 | contig 16912 bp, 17 predicted proteins | sample 1559881 | NCBI WGS metagenome assembly PPYE01 (sample SAMN08240022, study PRJNA423297) | Human gut metagenome, whole genome shotgun sequencing project. | reverse complement strand
ATCTTTGACAAATTTTATATCCTTTTCAGTATTATATACTTTTACTACAGATCGGTGAAATTTGCAAGAGCTTTCTTACATAAAAATTTCCCCATAATATTACTTCCATTTTCTTTCCTATATTTATCTATATTCAGTATTAAATCAGACATTTAGTGGTAGCCGAGGGCCTGCTCCAGAGCCTCCTTCTCTTCGCTTCCTAAGAGGACCTCCGTCTTCCCTTCCACGACATCCTTCATATAGAGGTAACAGCCTTCCCTGCTGTGTACCGAGTTAAGAATAAACCCTGTATTATTATCGTCCAAAAGGGCAATCACAAAACTTAAGTTTCCTCCCATACCCTTAAATGCATTGTATTTTACAATTCCCGTCTTCTGGTAGCCGGCTTTCACCTGTCTTTCCAGGGATTTGATCAAATCCTTATTCTCGCGGTCCTCAGAGCGCAGATAAGCGGCCTCATCCATCAGATCAAGAATCGTATCCTCCAGCGTCTCCGCGTCCTTTCCTCTCATAAAGAAATCATATCTGCGATACAGCTTTTTATACTGCGCAAAGCAGATGATGGTGACGATCAACAATACCAATGTTAGAATGCCCATCCCGATGATTAGAAAACCGGGATCGAAGCCTAAAGAATTTAAAATACTGTTTTCCATCTTATGTCCTCATTTCCAGTTCATTTAAAGGTTTCTGTATTGAATAATAATTCATCACAACGAATAATCTACCATAAATGCTTTTTCAACTGTATCCCACGTCAAGCGCGGATTGACTGCAAAAGCTCTGCGATCCGCTCCAGCTCCGCCGATGAATAATATTCAATCTCGATCCGTCCTTTATTTTTATCTTTCTTGTTGATTATAACCTTGGTTCCCATGACCGTTTTCAATTTTTCTTCCAGATCATGGTAAAAGACACTCAAATCCCTTTCTTCCGGAACCGGCGGTTTCTCCTTCGGCGGTTTTGTCAATAATTTCACTAACCGTTCCACTTCCCGGACGCTGAGCTTATTGGCCACAATTTTATTGGCCAGCTGGTACTGCTGCTCTCCGTCCTCCAAAGCCAGGAGGGCTCTGGCGTGGCCGCCTGTGATCTTCTCCTCAATCAACATCTCCTGAACCCGTTCGTCCAGTTTTAAGAGCCGCATACTGTTGGTGATCGTGGCACGGTTTTTGGACACCCTCTCTGCCACTTCTTCCTGCTTCAGGCCAAATTCTTGAATCAGCATCTGATAGGCCTTCGCCTCTTCTATCGGATTTAAGTCCTCTCTCTGGACATTTTCGATCAGAGCGATCTCCATGGTCTGCTGCTTCGTATACTCCCTTACAATGACAGGAACTTCCTTTAATCCGGCTATCTTAGCCGCCCGCCACCGGCGCTCACCGGCTATAATCTCATATAAATCCCCTTTTTTCTGGACCAAAAGGGGCTGAAGAATCCCATAGGATTTAATAGATTCAGCCAGTTCATTCATCTGTTCCTCGTCAAACATCTTTCTGGGCTGGCCGCTGTTTGGCTCAATCAAAGAGATGTTGACAAATTTTTCCTTCTCAACCTCGACAATCTTAACCTTTGGCTCACTCCGCTTCGGAACTGATTTTTTTGCGCTGCCGGGGACAGTTTTTTTTGCGCCGCCTGCCGGCTTTCCGTCTGTCTCCGTTTCTTCCTTATTTTGAACTGCTTCACTTTTCTTTGCTTCTGATTTCGGCGTTGCCGCCTCATAATCGTCTCCGAAGAAAGCTCCTAATCCTCTTCCAAGACCTGTTCTCTTTGACATTTTTTCCTCCAATCGTGCTGTATATTTATACGTCTGCTCCGCGGCTGATTACCTCCGCCGCCAGGAGCCTGTAACTCTCTGCCCCTGTAGATTTGCTGTCATAGATATTAATTGGCATTCCATGGCTTGGCGCCTCAGCAAGCCGCACATTTCTGGGAATTATTGTCTTATAAATATTTTCATTTAAATTCATTTTTACATTTTCCACAACCTCCAGCGAGAGATTCGTCCTGGCATCATACATCGTAAAAACGACTCCCTCCATTTCCAGGGATGGATTCATCTTCTTTCTCACAAGGTTGATCGTCCTGAGCACCTGGCTGAGTCCTTCCAATGCATAGTACTCGCACTGAATGGGGACCAGTACCGTATCGGCCGCCACCAGAGCGTTAATTGTCAGCAGACTTAAAGAAGGAGGGCAGTCAATCAAAATAAAATCATAGCTGTCTCTCACATCCTCCAGATAACTCCTTAATACATATTCCTTATTCTCTACATCGAGAAGCTCTATCTCCGCACCAGACAGATTCGAATCAGAGGGAAGTACATCCAGGTTCTCCTGAACTTCGCTCTGAAGACATTCCTCAAAGGAACAATCTCCCAACATCATTTCATAGACAGTGTCTTCTATCTGCCCCTTTTCCAGACCCAGGCCGCTGGTGGCATTTCCCTGCGGATCAAAATCGATCGTCAGGACACGCTGCCCCGCCTCCGCCAGGCAAGCCGACAGATTAATCGCCGTCGTAGTCTTTCCAACGCCGCCCTTCTGGTTAGCTATTGCAATTGTACGTCCCATGGATGTTTCCTTTCTGTAATCTCGGTTTTAAGAATGTGCTGTATTTTGCACCATTTTAATAGTATAGCACAATTGATCTCCATTTCCTACTTTATTTAACGTTTTTTTTCGGAAAATGTTTCACGTGAAACATTAATAGATTTGGAAAAATTGCATAGAATATTTTTCAAAAGAATGCCGCAAATCACCTTACGGCTTGGACTCTTTAAGAATATTGTAATGTACGCTGTTCCTTATTTGTGGTATAATAGGAGCACTTAACGAGGTACTATCGAGTTTAGTGCGAGTCATACTGCGTATAATAGGAGCACTTAGCGAGGTATTTTCGAGCTTAGTGCGAGTCATACTGTGTATAATAGGAGCACAAATCTTGCGTTCAGGAGGTATCAGATGAACACGAAAAATAAAGTGATGACACTTCTCGCCTTATCAGCGGGCGGTGCGGCTGCGATTGCTTTTATCAATAAATATATAAAGATCACTGCGGTATCCAAAAATCTGATGAGTGAGACAAATTCCCTCTGTTACAAATGGCGGCTTGGGAATATTCATTACACAAAGTGCGGCAGTGGAAAGCCTCTTCTGCTTGTCCATGATCTGAACTTTGCTTCCAGCGGCTATGAATGGAATCTGGTGGTAGACAGACTGAGCCAGGATTACACGGTCTATACCATTGACCTTCTTGGCTGCGGCCGTTCGGAAAAACCGAACCTCACTTATACGAATTATCTTTTTGTCCAGCTTCTCTGCGACTTTATTAAATCTGAGATTGGACATCGGACGAATATCATTGCCACAGGTGAGTCTGCCGCTCTCGCCATCATGGCCTGCAATAATTCACCGGAGCTTTTTGATCAGCTCATGCTGATTAATCCTGACAGCCTGATGAGCTGCAGTCAGATTCCAGGGAAGAATGCGAAATTCTATAAGATTATCCTGGATCTGCCATTGGTGGGTACATTACTCTACCATATTGCAAGCAGCCGAAATCTGATTGAAGAGGCCTTTGAGGAAAAATACTTCTATAACCCCTATTCCGCAAAACCGTTTTATATCGACCACTATTTTGAATCCGCTCACCTGGGCGAGTGCCCGAAGGCAATCTTCTCCAGCATGGAGTGTAAATATACGAAGTGCAATATCACAAATGCACTTAAGAAAATTGATAACAGCATCTTTATTGTCGGCGGCGCTGAGGAACCCTGCATCACTGATATCATTGAGGAATACAAGCTTTACAACTCGGCGATAGAATCCTCCCTTATCAGTAAAACAAAGCATCTCCCGCAGCTGGAGGTTCCCTTAAAGCTGTTGGATACAATCTCGATGTTCTTTGCCTGATTTAGTACATTTTTTATAAGTAGAAACAGAATATGTTTTATTCAGTAAAAATAATATAGACACGACTTAAAACAGAGGAGCACACTTTGGACTTAGTGATAAAACATTTTGATGAATTAACGAAAGATGAACTTTTCGATATTATAAAACTGCGTATCTCCGTTTTTGTTGTGGAGCAGAACTGCGCTTATCAGGAAGTAGATGACTATGATAGAACCTCTTATCATCTCTATCTCAAGGACGATGAGGGCATTCAGGCTTATCTGCGCGTCCTGGATAGAAAAACATTTTTTGACAGTGTCTCCATTGGACGGGTCATCTCTGTAAAGAGACGAAGCGGACTGGCTACAAAACTGATTCGAGAGGGCATTAAAATTGCCAGAGAGCGTTTTCATGCAGACGATGTAGTTCTCGAGGCGCAGACATACGCCAAAAGCTTATATGAGAAAATCGGATTTCAGCAGATATCAGACGAGTTTGTGGAGGATGGCATTCCACATGTAAAGATGCGCTTACTATTTTAAGATTTGAATTATTGAATTTATAAAAATAGCATATTTCGAATTAGTGAATTTTGAATTTACAGATTTAAATCCGTAGAAATAGGCTGGTGGAAAATGTTTCACGTGAAACATTTCTCACCAGCCCGTTTATTTTACTCTTTTTATTTTACTCTTTTATTTTATCCTTTTATTTCTTCTTTCTCCCCTACTTCAGCGGCTCCTTCGACGGCATACCGGCCTTCCTCGGATACCTTTTTCCAATAGGCTGGTTTTTCTTAATTTTGACGAGGGTGCGTTCGTCGGAATTGGGAAGCGTAAATTTTAAAACCTCCTCTATCTCTCCTCCCAGCTTTTTTACAGCCCCTCTTCCATTCGTCAATTCTTCCTCCAGCTTTCCTGACTTATACGGAATAAAGTATCCCCCTACCTTGACAAAAGGCATACAGTACTCCGCCAATGTAGATAAATTTGCCACAGCCCGGGATACACAGAGATCGAATGTTTCACGTGAAACAGGATCTCTTCCATAATCCTCTGCTCTCCCATGGCGGGCCTCAATTTTATTCAGCCCCAGGCAGGAGATAACTTCATTTAAAAACTTTACACGCTTATTCAGCGAATCCAGGAGTACAATCTTCAAATTGGGAAAAGCAATTTTCAAAGGAATACCAGGAAAACCGGCTCCTGTTCCGACATCGATCAAAACATATTCTTTTTCTCCCAAATCCGAAACCGCCTTCACCAGAGAGAGACTGTCCACAAAATGTTTAGTTACTACATCCTCCATCTGTGTGATTGCAGTCAGATTCATCACAGAATTCCATTTAATTAAAAGCTCATAAAAATCATAAAATTGTTTCATCTGATGATCGGATAATTCAATCTCCAGTTCCCGCAGCTCTCTCTCCATCTGAGCAGTAAATGTTTCATTCATAATAGACTTATTCCTTTCCCGCATTCTGATACTTCATCTGTTCTAAGTGAACCATCAGTACCGAGATATCGGCCGGGGAGACTCCCGATATTCTGGATGCCTGTCCGATATTGGCCGGTTTATAGAGATTCAGCTTCTGTACAGCCTCTTTTCTCAGACTCTTTACTTCCGAATAATCGAAGTCTTCCTTCAGCTTTTTCCCCTCCATTTTTTTAAACTGAGTAACCTGCTGCATCTGTCTTCTGATGTATCCTTCGTACTTTATATTGATATTGATCTGCTCTATCACATCTTCCGGCAGATCAGGGCGCTGCGGATCCAAAAAGGCCAGCATCTTATAATCCAGTTCCGGGCGTCGGACCAGCTCCGCCAGATTAGTTCCTGTCTTAAGCAGGGTGCTTCCATGTTCTTCCAGAAACTCCTGTACCTCCTTCGTCGCTCCGATTGTCTTTGACTCCAGTCGAGCGACTTCTTCCTGTATCGTCTTCTCTTTCCACAACACACGCTGGTACGTCTCTTCGTCTACCAGTCCTATCTCATGGCCAACGGCGGAAAGACGGAGATCCGCGTTATCCTGACGAAGGATCAGCCGGTATTCTGCACGGGAAGTCATCATACGGTAGGGCTCGTGATTCTCCTTGGTGACCAGATCATCGATCAAAACACCGATGTAGGCCTGGGAACGATCCAGTACAATCGGTTCCTTTCCCTGTATTTTTCTCACCGCATTCACGCCAGCCATGAATCCCTGGACGGCAGCCTCCTCGTAGCCTGAGCTTCCGTTAAACTGTCCGCCGCTGAATAAGCCTTCGATCGCCTTAAATTCCAGAGACGCCTTCAGCTGGCGGGAATTAATGCAGTCATATTCAATTGCATATGCATTTCTGACAATTTTAACATTTTCCAATCCTGGAACCGTGCGGTACATAGCGTACTGAACGTCCTCCGGGAGAGAACTGGACATTCCGGCCAGATACATCTCATTGGTATAGAGGCCCTCCGGCTCGACGAACACCTGGTGCCTGTTTTTATCTGGAAACTTCACTACCTTGTCCTCGATGGACGGACAATACCGAGGCCCTGTTCCCTTGATGGCGCCGGAAAACAACGGTGAACGATCCAGATTTTCCCGGATAATCTCATGAGTTTTTTCATTTGTATAAGTCAGCCAGCAGGATACCTGATCCTTCTGGATCGAATCAGGATCCGTGGAAAATGAGAACGGCACGACTCTCTCATCTCCAAACTGCTCTTCCATCTTGGAAAAATCAATACTTCTTTTATCCACCCGGGCCGGAGTCCCCGTCTTAAACCGGTACATCTCAATACCCAGAGATTTCAGGGAATCAGTCAGATGATTGGCCGCCTGAAGGCCGTTGGGCCCGGTGGGGTTGCTCACGTCGCCATAGATGCATCTGGCCCTCAGATAGGTTCCCGTGGCCAAAATCACCGCTTTACAGAGGTAGACGGCGCCCGAAAAGGTTTTTACCCCCTCTATTTTTCCGTCCTTTGCCAGAATCTCGCAAACCTCTGCCTGCCGGATCGTCAGATGATCCGTATTTTCCAGCGTCTGACGCATATGTCTGGTATAGTCCTGTTTGTCGGCCTGGGCGCGCAGGGAATGGACCGCCGGCCCTTTCGACTGGTTCAGCATCTTGGACTGAATAAAAGTCTTATCTATATTTTTTCCCATCTCGCCGCCCAGAGCATCCAGCTCCCGGACCAGATGGCCCTTTGAGCTTCCTCCTATATTAGGATTACAGGGCATCAGTGCGATACTGTCCACACTTACCGTAAACATGATCGTCTCAAATCCCAGCCTGGCGGCGGCCAGTGCTGCCTCACATCCTGCATGTCCGGCGCCCACTACTACCACATCGTAATTTTCAGTTAAACAGGGCATGGCTAAATTCCTCTTTTCTTATATTTAAAGCACACCAAAATCATTGCAATTTTTCATTTATCCACACAAAGATCTTTTTTTCTGATCGTTATACACAAAAGATCTTGGTTATATACAAAAGTTGCGCGGTTTGCATAAAAGCTCCTTGTCCAGCGCACCCCTTATCAGTTTACCGACAGATATTTCACCAGAACGTACACCCTGTCTCTGGTAAGCTTCGCCGCCTCCATATTTCTTATCATAGCTTCCATCGAGCCGCCGGATACCCCGGCCGCCGCCGTTTCCACGGCCTTTTCTTTCGTGGTAATCCACGCCCGCTCATCCTTTGTCAGGCTCTCCATGACAGCCTGACCCAAATTTTCCTTCAATATTTTCCAGACTCCATTGAGGGCATCGTCCCATACGCCATAGATATCCCCTGATATCTGGTTCATTTCCAGCTGTGTCTGAGCATTCTGAAGCTTTGTCTGCAGCTTTGCCTCCTGCTCCTCTGCCTTTTTAATCCTATCCCATGCCTGGCTGTAGGCATTTTGCTGTTCATAGGTATAGCTTGAGAAACCGGTCTGGTTGTTCACATTATACAGTCCATAGAAGGGCAGTTTTGTCTCTTCCAATTTTTCCGGGTCATAATAACCGACCCATTTTCGGTATTCCTCCGGAAGTCCGGCGATGTCAGCCCCGGGAAGGTAGAGTTTCAAATCTTTGGCCTCCCCCAGACCATAGGAATCCGTGTACACATAGCATGTCCCGTCTTTCACCTCTTCCGTCCCGGCCTGATTGGCATATTGGATCGAATCTATCTGAAACGTCCATGTGGTTTCATCCAGCTGCCGCGGTTCTGTGAAGGTCCCGGTATACTCGCTATAATAGAGAGTTCCATTGGGATACCCATCCCCTGTTTCACCCATATCACTATCCTGAAAATGGCCGCTAAAGGTTCCATCTCCATGGATATATAGTACCTCGTACCATCCGCCGGCTCCACTGGAAAAATAGAATTCCCGTCCCTCCACATCTGCAAAACGAAACGAAGTCTTACTCTGCCTGCCTGATTCTTTGCTTTCTGCAGACTCGCCGGATCCTAACACGCCAGCTCCAGCTTCACCACTTCCAGCTCCGCCGTTCCCAGCTTCGCCGTCCCCAGTTTCGTCGTCCCCAGTTTCGTCGGTCTCAATTTTAATCGTCCCTATCCTGTTTTCCTCTTCTCCAGCAGCCCCCGGCTCCATAACCTCGGCTTTTGCTCCTGCCTCCGTCCCCTGGTTTCTGCCGCTTTCTCCTGCCCCGCATCCGCTGGAAATCAGGACCGTCAGTCCCAGCATAAGCCACAGGGATTTATATCTGATCCCGTTCTTCATCCTTTTGTTCATAAAAATATCTCCGTCTCATGTTTATCTGGTTTACATAACTCGAATCGCATAATTAAGTTTACATAACTCAAACGACCCTATTTTCCCATACAGAACCGGCTGAATATCTCATTTACCAGATCATCCTCCAGCGCCTCCCCGATAATGGTTCCCAGCTGCTCATAGGCATTCATCAGATCGATGGAATAGAAATCCTCAGGCATCTGATCCTCGATACTCTGCTCCACCAGCTCGAGACTCTTCAGCGCCTCTCCCATGGCCGTCTTATGTCGCACATTGGTGATCAGTACCTCGTCATTGAAATCGATCTCACCGCTTAAAAAGAGTTCTTTGATCTTTTCCTCCAAAAGATCAATTCCCCTCTGCTCCTTGGCGGACACTGGTATGACCTTCTGACCGGTGATCTCCTCGATCCCGCTAATCTCTTTCTCCGTCACCATCGTATTCAGATCCGTCTTGTTTAAAAGAACGATGGCTTTTCTTCCTTTTATTAACTCCATGATCTGATAATCATTCTCATCCAGCGCACAGGAGCCATCCACCACATAGACAATCAGATCCGCCTCATCGGCGCTGCTTCTGGCCTTGTCGACGCCGATCTTCTCCACCACGTCCTCCGTGTCGCGGATTCCCGCCGTGTCGATGATATTCAGACTGATCCCGTGGAGGCGGATATTCTCTTCCAGCGTATCCCTCGTCGTTCCCGCAATGTCCGTAACGATGGCCCGCTCCTCTCCCACCAGCACATTCATCAGAGAAGATTTCCCTGCATTGGGCTTTCCGAGGATCACCGTCTTAATCCCCTCCGAGAGCACACGGCCGTTGTCGAAGGTAGAGAGGGCCTTTTCCAGATCCGATCTCAGCTCCCCCGTCACTTGCTTTAAACGATCCGGGTAGCCGTCCAGGGAAATGTGCTCCGGATCGTCCAGGGCCGATTCAATAAAGGCGATCTCATAGATCAGCTTCTCCCTCATGGCCTTCACCTTCCTGGACATGGAACCTCTCAGCTGGCTGACGGAGCTCTTAAGCGCATAGTTATTTTTCGAATTGATCACATCGATCACGGCCTCGGCCTGGGAAAGATCAATCCGTCCATTTAAAAAAGCTCTCTTCGTAAATTCTCCCGGCTCCGCCATCCTGGCGCCGTGCTTTAAGATCGTCTCCAGTATTTTTTTCATCACCAGCACGCCGCCGTGGCAGTCGATCTCCACCGTATCCTCGGCCGTGTAGCTGTGGGGGCCCCGCATCACGATGGCCAGGACCTCATCTATCATCTCATCACCGTCATAGATATGGCCGTAATGGACGGTGTATGTCTTTTCCTCACTTAGTTTCTTTCCTTCTTTTTTGGGCCTGAACACGCGGTCCACGATGGCGAAGGCATCATTTCCGCTGACCCGTACAATTCCAATTCCCGAATTGGTAAGAGCTGTCGCGATGGCAGCTATGGTATCCGAAGTCATCATATTCGATCAATCCTTTAAATTGATTGAAAAAAATGTTCAAACAGGACTTTTCTATGAATAAAAAGACAGCCATTTGAACATTTTTTCAATCTCAACTATTTTCAGTCAACGTTATTTTTATTTTTCGGTACGATCCATTCTCTCTCTTCTGCCCTCTCGTTTTAAAGAGATGATGACATGGCGGAACGGCTCCTCACCGTCGCTTCTCGTCACCACATATTTATCATTCTGAAGAGCGGCATGGATGATTCTTCTCTCATAGGGATTCATCGGCTCTAAGGAGACGGAGCGTTTCGTTCTCTTTACCTTATAAGCGATGTTCTTAGCCAGTGTCTCAAGGGTTTCTTTTCTTCTCTCGCGGTAATTTTCCGTATCCAGCTTGATGCGGATATAATCGTCGCTTTTCTTATTCACCACGAGGCTGACCAGGTACTGGAGGGAATCCAGGGTCTGGCCTCTCTTCCCGATCAGGATGCCCATGTCCTCGCCTGTCAGGTTAATGTTGATCTCTTTTTCAGCCTCATTATATTCAGCTGTGACATCAACCACCATATTCATGGCGTCGAACACCTGGCCCAGAAATTCCGTCGCACGATCCTGAAGGGTCTCTTTTCTCTTTGCCCGGATGATAGCCGGCTTCGAACCAATTCCCAAGAATCCGGCGCTTCCTTTTTCCACAACCTCGTACTCTAATCTGTCGCTGGTTGTTTCCAATTCAATCAGTGCTTTTGTTACTGCTTCATCCACTGTTTTTGCGGTAACTGTAATCATATCCATACTGCGCCCTCCTACTTGTTGTGCTTATCGTTGTACTTCTGCACCATCTTGGCCTTAGCCGCCAGACTGCCGGGTTTCGGGTCGTTGTTATAATATTCCGTAGATTCCTTTACGAGCTTCTCTGTTTTGGACAGCTTTTCTTCCCTGATCTTCTCTTCTCTTTCTTCCTTAGACTGAATGCTCTTAAGACTTGCTGAGGCCGTCTGGCTCACCTTTGCAGGAGGAAGCCCCTTCTTGGCCCGCTTCTTATTCATCTTCTCCACATTCTTCTTAATCAGCTCGTCCACATCCACCTTGCTCATGTAGGAGTTTACGATCATCTGCTGAACGATCTGCAGAACGCCCTGAACCACCCAGTAAATACCGATAGCAGCCGGCAGGGAGAAACAGAAGAATACGGAGATCAGCGGCATGGTGACCATCATGCTGTTCATCATCTGAGCGCCCGGTGCATCCGGATCTGTCTGCTGGGCAGAGCTCATCAGCTTCGTGGAAAGCCACTGTGTCAGTCCGGCCAGGACCGGAATGGCCCAGGCAACGGTGATGTTGGAAAATCCGGTAAACGGAGCCGTAGCCAGGTTGATTCCAAAGAAGGAGTTCATATGCTCGATCTTCTCTGCATTCTGGGTAATGACAGTGGAAATATTGGGGAACATCTCCGCCAGCTGCGCCCAGCTGGTAGGTGTCAGTTTATATAATAAATCGACAATCTTATCTAGATTTGTAAAATCAGTCTTTTCAATCGCCATGCCGGCCGTCTTGGCCATATCAGCAATCTTATTGATATAATCTGGCTGCTCCTTTAACGGCACCGCCACGTTGTCGAAGAAAACGCGGACCGACGGAACATAGGCCGGAATATTGTAAATCACGCGGTATAAAGCAAGAATGATCGGCAGCTGAATCAGCATCGGCAGACAGCCCGCCGTAGGACTGGAACCGTATTTCTCATAGACAGCCTGCATCTCCACCTGCTGCTTTGCCATGGAAGTCTGATCCGTCTTCCCCTTGTACTTCTTCTGAATCGCCATGATCTCCGGATTCATCATCGACATCAGCTTGGTAGACTTCTGCTGTTTGATGGTCAGCGGAAATAAAAGAAGTTTTGTGATAATTGTAAACAGGATAATACAAAGACCAATGTTAAAAACCCCGAAGCTGCTGGTAAACTTGAATAAAAAATCCATGATATAACCAAACAGGCTGGCAATCGGCCCCATGATAGACCCCGCCTTAGTTGCAACTATAAATTCCAATGAACTACCTCCTCATCCTCTACGGAACTGGATCATAACCGCCTTCTGCGAAAGGATGACAGCGAAGAATCCTTTTGCAGGCCAAAATCATACCTTTTACAGCGCCATACTTCTGTACTGCCTCAACGGCGTATTGAGAGCAGGTAGGCGTGTACTTACAGTGAGGTCCTGTCATGGGGGAAATGTACCTCTGATATCCCCTCAGCATCTTTAACAAGATTTTCTTAGCCAATATTCTCACTTCGATTCTCTAAAATGTTATGAAGTCCGCACAAGTGCAGATATGCACTTTCAATATTTTTGAATTCTGATTCCTTTGCCGCGGCCCGCGCCACGACGACGATGTCTAACCCAGTCTTTACTCTGTTCTGGTTCAGCCGGAAGCTCTCCCTGATCAGTCTTGTAACATGGTGGCGCACAACGCTGTTCCCGACTTTTTTACTGACGGATATTCCTATCCTTGTGTCATCCCTCTCCACCTTTATCACATACATGATCAAAAGCTTGTTGGCATATGATTTTCCTGTCCTGTAAACCTTCTGAAAATCGCTGTTCTTTTTGATCGAATTAAAATGCTTCATCCGTTCTCCTTAAATTTCCGGATTTGAGAAAAGAAAAGGCCACAATCAAAATTGCGGCCCTGTTCATCAAGCAGATAATCTTGCTCTTCCTTTTGCTCTTCTGGCAGCCAGAACTTTTCTTCCACCTGCGCTGCTCATTCTAGCTCTGAAGCCGTGAACTTTCGCTCTCTGTCTCTTTTTAGGCTGAAATGTCATCTTCATAACGCAAACACCTCCTCGTTTCTAAAATATATGCAGAAAAATCTTCTTAACCATAGTAAGACTATTCTAAAGTAAACATCCTCTCAATTATATAGAAGAAATGGGGGTTCGTCAATAAGAAAATCGTCTTTTTTCCATTAATTTTGCGGCATTTTCCCCCCGATCCGCTGAAAAATCCACCTTCCTCCCTCCCCCGTCTCCTCATTGTGGATTTCTCTACCCCTTATATTTCCTGCATTTCCACCACTTATTCACACGATTTACATAACTTATCCACAAACTGTTGATAACTTGTGGATAAATAGTGGGATAATACCTGGATATCCTGTTTATTGTGCACATTTTCACCTGCAATTTCCTTATTTTCCAATATTCTTTGATCGTGGATAATCGAAAATGACTTATACACAATGGCTCGTCCAACCATGTTTTTTCATTTTTGATCTTTTACATTGAAAAAAACTATAGGATCATGTAAAATAGTTATTAGATTGGGCAAATTTGCAGTTTTGCCTCTTAATACACTTAGGAGACCTACTATGTTAGAAAAAATCAAGGAAAAATGGGACGACATCTTACTGCATATTAAAGAGGAACACGAGCTGACAGATGTCTCTTTTAAGACTTGGCTGCTTCCCACGCAGCCTTATTCCATGAAGGGAGCCGCTCTTCAGATCCTCGTTCCAGATATTCATTTTCTCGGTTATATAAAGAAAAAATACGGATTTCTCATCCAGATCACCATCGAAGAGCTGACAGGAATCGAATGTGAAGTCGAGTTTGTCACCATCGAACAGGTGGGTGAAATAAAGGAAGAGACGGATCAGAGCCAGCTGATCAACCGGCCGAACCAGGTGAACCAGCAGCTGATCCAGGATGCAAACCTAAATCCACGCTATACGTTTGATACCTTTGTCGTAGGTGCCAACAATAACCTGGCGCATGCGGCTTCTTTGGCTGTGGCGGAATCCCCGGGCGAGATCTATAACCCGCTGTTTATCTATGGAGGCGTGGGACTCGGCAAGACCCACCTGATGCACTCCATCGGCCACTTTATACTGAAAAATAACCCAAAGGCCAAGGTTTTATACGTGACCAGCGAGAAGTTCACAAACGAATTGATCGATGCCATCCGTAATAAAAACAATATTTCCACCACAGAATTCCGGGAAAAATACAGAAATAACGACGTCCTTTTGATCGATGATATCCAGTTTATCATAGGTAAGGAAAGTACACAGGAAGAATTCTTCCACACCTTTAACGCCCTCTATGAGTCGAAAAAACAGATCATCATTTCGTCCGATAAACCGCCGAAGGAGATCGAGACTTTGGAGGAGCGGCTCCGCTCCCGGTTCGAATGGGGCCTCACCGTTGATATCCAGTCTCCTGATTATGAAACGCGTATGGCCATCCTCCGTAAAAAAGAAGAGCTGGAGGGCTACAACATTGACAACGAGGTCATCAAATATATCGCAACCAATGTAAAGTCCAATATCCGTGAGCTGGAGGGCGCCCTGACGAAGATCGTAGCTTTGTCGAAGCTGAATAAGCAGGAGATCACCATCGAGCTGGCGGAAGAGGCGCTGAAGGATCTCATCTCACCCAACGAGATCAAAGAAGTGACTCCAGAGCTGATTATCCAGGTGGTGGCCGATCACTACGGCATCACTCCTCTCGATATCTGCTCGCAGAAGCGGACGAAGGAGGTGGTTTTCCCGCGTCAGATCGTGATGTACCTCTGCCGGACGATGGCGGGAACCCCGCTTCAGGTCATCGGAAAATTCCTGGGCGGCCGCGACCACACCACCATCATCCACGGCCACGACAAGATAGCCGCCGACATGGAGCACAACGAGGGCCTGCGCAACACCATCGAAATTTTAAAGAAGAAGATTAGTCCACAATAATCGGTGGATAACCCTATGATAATTTGTGGATAACTGATCACGAATTGAGACTCATTTTCAGGTTGTGGATAAACATGAAGTTATTCAAGAGAAAAACGGCAGTTTTACACACACCTTTATACAGGGACAACCCCCTAAAGGACAAGGCTTTAAGGGCTTATTCACATATTCACAGCCCCTACTACGAATGCTACGGAATTTATTTATATCATTACTTCTCCATCACACAAAATCTTAGCAAAGGAGTTATCAACAATTATGAAGCTTTCATTTGAAAAAGATAGTTTATTAAGCGGCATCAACATTGTTCTGAAGGCAGTTCCCTCCAAAACCACCATGCCGATCCTGGAATGCATCTTGATCGATGCCACATCCAATGAGATCAAACTGACCGGCAACGATATGGAACTGGGAATTGAAACAAAAGTAGAGGGAATGATCCTGGAAAGAGGAAAGATCGCCCTGGACGCAAAGCTCTTCTCCGATATCATAAGAAAGCTTTCAGGGGAGGACTCCCTGATCACCATCGAATCCGACGAGAAATGGAACACCGTCATCACCTGTGATAAATCCGTCTTCAAGATCCAGGGACGGGACGGGGAGGAATTCTCCTATATTCCCCATATTGAACGCGACCACTATATCTGTCTGTCCCAGTTTACTTTAAAAGAAGTGATCCGCCAGACTATTTTCTCCATCTCGCCCAACGACAGCAACAAGATGATGACCGGCGAGCTGGTGGAGGTGAGCGGAAACGAATTAAAGGTCGTCTCCCTGGACGGACACCGCATGTCGATCCGGAAAGTTTTATTAAAAGATCAGTACAGTGATATAAAAGTGATCGTTCCTGGCAAGACTCTAAGTGAAATCAGCAAAATTTTAAACGGAGATAACGAATCGGAGGTTCTGATCTTTTTCAGCTCCAACCACGTTATGTTCGAATTTGACGATACCGTCGTCGTATCCCGCCTGATCGAAGGCGAATATTTCAAGATCAGCCAGATGCTGTCCAGCGATTACGACACGAAGGTTGTGGTGAATAAGAGGGAATTTCTGGACGCCATCGAGCGCGCCAGCATCCTGATCCGTGAAAATGATAAAAAACCGATCATCATCAATATCAACGACGAAGGAATGCAGTTAAAGCTGAACTCCGCCTTTGGTACGATGAATGCCGAGATCAATATCACAAAATTCGGCAAGGATCTGATGATCGGCTTCAATCCAAAATTCCTGATCGATGCGCTGCGCATCATTGACGACGAAGAGGTAACGCTTTATATGATGAATCCAAAGTCCCCGTGCTTTATCAAGGATGAGGAAGAGAACTATATCTATCTGATCCTTCCTGTGAACTTTAACGCGGCGTCCGTCTAGGGCGGCGCTCCCCGCAGGGGGAAATTTGACGATGGGAGATAAAATGGAAACGATCAAATTAAGAGACGAATATATCAAACTGGGTCAGGCGCTGAAGGCGGCCGGTCTCGTCGAGAGCGGCGTGGATGCCAAGTTCGCCGTCCAGGACGGCCTCGTCAGGGTAAACGGCAAAGTCGAGTACCAGAGGGGCAAAAAACTCGTTGATGGAGATGAAGTGTCCTACAACGGCTCTTCGATCAAAATCATAAAATAAAGGACGGTTTTTCATGGTTATCGAATCGATCGAACTGAAGAATTACCGGAATTATCAGGAATTACATATGGATTTTGATCCGGGAACCAATGTGCTGTACGGAGATAACGCCCAGGGAAAGACCAATATCCTGGAGGCGGTTTATGTCTGTGCGACGACGAAGTCCCACCGCGGGAGCAAGGATCGGGAAATCATCGAGTTCGGTCAGGATGAGTCCCATATCAAGATGACAATCCGAAAGGACGGCGTTCCTTACCGGATCGATATGCATTTGAAGAAAAATAAGACAAAGGGCGTGGCGATCAATGGAATTCCGATCCGGAAGGCCAGCGAGCTCTTCGGCGTGGTCAACGTCGTATTTTTCTCCCCGGAGGATCTCAATCTGATCAAGAACGGTCCGGCCGAGCGGCGCCGGTTTGTGGATCTGGAGCTCTGCCAGTTAAACAGGCTCTATGTCCATTCTCTGGTCC
>PPYE01433184.1_pt1 | contig 16913 bp, 9 predicted proteins | sample 1559881 | NCBI WGS metagenome assembly PPYE01 (sample SAMN08240022, study PRJNA423297) | Human gut metagenome, whole genome shotgun sequencing project. | reverse complement strand
TGAATTTAGAAATATCAAAATAAAAATTTTTAAAACCTATATAGGTTTATTAAAGTACGCCAATTTTTGGAACATCCCATTCATTTTAATAAATAGTAGCTTAAAAATCGTATTTTTATAGGAAAAAGAGGCTGGTACCTTAACGATTTTCAATCGTTAAAGCGACAGCCCCTTCTCTTAAACTTATCAAATTTTATAATCCATATTGATACAAGCCTTTTATCATCCTCACCTCTCCATCATCGCCTCACTAATCCTTCTCACTGCCCCGATTTGTCTTTCAAACATTACATCCCACAAGTCCATACATTTCTGGGCAGTCTTTTTTTGTGCTGTTATGTTGGAGTTAGAGATTTCATCGTATAGTGTTATGATAAGCTCGGAAATTGAAGCTGTTAAGCCACACTGTTTTTGCAGTTCATCATTATCCATAGATAAAACATTTTCACATAATTCTATTATTATATCTGAGTAATCCACAACCGATACGGCGCTTTCTGTCAGGAAGTGCATAAATGAATCGACAATTCTTCTGCTAAGATTGGTCTTTATGAATTCCTGCAGGAATTGTCTGTCACGTTTTACATCTATATACTTGTCATAGAACATTTTTGATAATGGAAATTCAACATCTATATCTGTATTCCTATAATCAAGTATAATCTTCTTGGCAGCTTCGCGGTATTTATCAACTTCAAGATACATTATCGCCATATCTAATATAGCTTTTACCTGCTCCTCGTTTTTATCCGTTGGTGTACTCATAATATCTGTGAATTCACCATATCTTATATAGAATTCACATACCATATAGCTCGCTGTATCAGTCAGTTTTTTATCATCTGACTCATAAGCCTTACTTATTATATCAATAACTCTTTCCTTGTATTTAGGATAAAGATAGAATAACACATTCTTTGAGCCTGAGAAGCTTAATGTACGGACATCCCTTTCCAATGTATATAATATTCTTTCTTCTGCCCACTGTCTGTCAATATTATATGCCGGACACAAAGCATATAATGCAGCGTAACGCACTGCGGCATTATCATCCCTTACTGCCTTATCAATAATATCTGCAAATTCTTCGTATAATGATTTATTATCTTCAAGAAGTTTTCCTATAGTTCTTACTGCTCTTCCTCTGACACAGTTAAGCGCATTACTCTGAAGCATATGGCAGCTTTTCATCTCCTTGTCATCCTGACTTGTAACACATGGTTTATCATTGTCAGGATTGTGATGATTTACTGCAATATTTTTAAGTTCACAAAGGACTTCTTCTGACCACCTTACACTGCTTAATATCTCAATTATTCCACAAAAATATGAAGCTCTATGGCTTTCCATATCGCATGGACATTCAAGCAGCATTCTTTCAACAATACTGCTGTCTACATCTGAAAGCCGCTCTGACATATTTACACCCATAAATAATGCATCTACAAATGCCTGTGGAATGTCGTCTTTATGACTTAATACAAGCTCTATCATTTCCACTGGATTTTGCTTTACTTCCAGTTCAAAGTCTTGAATGAATGTGTCATACGAACTTTCTATAAAACCACCTTTAACAGATATCCATTTAGAATGTTGTCTGTTTTTTAATTTCTCATTAGTTATTATTCTTATCCATTGTTTTGCGCTTATTTTTTTACCTGCTACCGGAGATTTTACCCAGCCTGAATGGTCATTATCATTTACATAACAAGTTTTTACTGTATCAAACCGTCTGCAAAGAACTTGTATTAATTCTCTGCTCTTTTTACTTATTCTTTCTTCTGGCAGACAAGGTAATAATTCATATTGCAGGTCACCCCAGTAACTCCAGTAAACAGGGCGTATTTCTTTATCCTGATTGTATTCTATTCTGTTTTTATACATTTGCAGGGCATCTGGTGACATATAATAATATATTATGTTTTCAAGTCTGGCAAATGTTTCATCACTACATTCTGACGTATGCTTTAGCAGCACTTTTTTTATAAGTTCCAGCTCATTATCTGCGCCGCTCGTATAGTCAAATATATTATAATTAAAATTTTCTATTATATAATCTATAATTCTATCGCTGTATCTGACCGGAAGGTGTGCAAGTCCTGTCAATATTATTTCATTGTAAACAGCATATCCCATTCCCATATATGGCTCAAAATACTGCCAGAAAGTGTCCGGCGAATTATCAGCAAGTGCAACTGCTGCCTTTTTCACCAGCTCCACACTCACCCTCTCAATATTCCCCATATATGCATGATTATATGACCAGTCACCATATTTGATATATCTTCTTTTCTCCTTAGAAAGACATCCAAGCAGCTCATCAAAAATATAATCTGCATTTTTTATAATATATTCACCATCAGAACTTATCAGGTCTTCTTCATAATGATACAATGATTTTCCCTTACTATTTATCTTTCTCTTTAACCAGAAGGCTATAAGTCTTACTGTTCTTTTCTCAAAGCCATCCATCATCTTTTTTATGTCTATATAGACATCTTTTGCAAATTCCGGATAATGCTTGTAAAACATCATTCTAAGTTCAAACACAGCATCACTTTCCTGTGTTATATCATAATGGAAGCACCTCATAAACATCGCATCATCTTCTTTACTTACAAATGCATGCTTTCTGATAAACTCCACTGCCTCCTCTGTAAGGTCTATGCTCATACTGATTAGCAGATTAAAAACAATCTCTTTTTTATCAGAAATATTATACCATCTCTCCATAATTTCATTTGTAAGTAATATATTCACATAGTCTTTCCTGCCATATATTGTATTTCTAATAAGGTAACTTCCATACTCTTCGCTGTCGCAGTTATCAATAATAAATGTTGTTATATTATCATCTGGATTATTTATCTGTCCTAATATTTCATAAAATAGATACTTTATATAATATCTTATGTTATCTGAAGCAAGCATATTTCCGCCTACATCAATAAATTCTGCACTGTCAAGCTCTAAAATGTTCTGTAAAAACATCTGTACCTGATATCTTTTAGTCGGAGTCTGCCTGCTTTTCTCTCCAATAATCTCATCTATTGATGCCCCGTCATAATATTTTTCCAGCATATTCTGTGATATAAAATAATCAAGTATCGACTGATGTACGAAACCTACTTTGTTTCCCTGCACAACTATAAGTTCTGACGATATAAGATAATCAAGTGTTGATACATCTATTTTAAGTATCTGTTTTGGCACATATAAACGTCCCATATCATCAAGTCTGTTTATAATATCTGTTTTCGCCTCAGAAACGGATTGCTCTGTTATACCACATAATCTGCTCTTCATGCATATCTGCTCAAACCATTTATCTATAAGGTGGCTTGTTGTCAGACAGCCATCATATGAACTCTCCTTATCCAGATGCTGCCATATATACAGATTACTAGGTATTTTCAATAGATTTTTCAGCCTGACAGACATTTTATTATATTCACTGCCAACAACTTTCTTTACAGTATCTTCTTTAAAACAATCTACCTTTATTACTTTCCATTCATCATCCTGTGAAGCTTCTGCACCTGAATTATTCTGCTTTCTGAATAATCCCTTTATGTTGTTATCATTTTCAAGGTCATAGCTTCTGCATACAAATACTATTATTATCTTTTTATCACGTATTTCGTTAAAGAATTTCACCTGTCTGATTAATTCCATACACACTGTTACAGCTTCCGCTGAGTTAGCCTGTGTCCATCGAAGTGCATCTAACTGGTCAAGTATAATAACTGCTTTTTCATTCTGAGATATATTGTGGATTGCGTAAACTATAGAATTTTGAAATCCCAGTTCCTGACCCCATTTTTCACAGCTCCTATTAGGAATTCTTACATCTAGCTTTATAGCAATATGTACAATTCCCTTTTGTTCACAGTATTTAAGAACTGCCTCTGCACAGCCACTCTTACCACAGCCGGCACTTCCCGATATGATTATATGTTTATCAGCCTCTATAGCCTGTATACATTCGTCAGCTTCTTCTCTATGCACGAAACCGCTTTTTAAAGGTATAAACTTTTCCTTATATTCTTCATTCAGCTCATTTATTCTTGGTGCAATCCTCTTATCACCATCCCTAAGGCTAAATATTATCCCCTGTTCATTAAGATAATCCATTATCTTCTGCTGTGTAAGCTCCTGCCCTAATATATCACCCATAACAACATAGGAAACCAAGGCATTATACACTTTACTTTCCTCGCTGCTAAACCGGTAACGTATATTCATGCTTATGAACTCGTTAAGTTGATATTCAGACATTTGTTTATATGATATTCTTTTAAGACATTCTATACTTTTAAGAACATTTTTATAGTTATTATTCTCATTACTATCGTCCTGACGTTCATCTGTTTCTTTCCTGTCAGCCTCTGTATTTTTCTGCTCTATTCTTAATCCCATCTCTTCACAGAAGCTTTTATAAAATTTATTGAACTCTGTACTGCTTTTTGCTATCTGTATCTTATAAAAATCCTCTGCACTTCCACTTGTATTGACAGCTCTTTTATGCATATCATATAAAAATGTACATGCCAATGGACTTACAAGCGCAACTCTTCTCTCATTATCTCTGTTAAGCTGTTTTCTCCATGCTTCTAATATACCTCTTGCCTTAAGGTCTGACATATTCCAGCTTTCTTTACTTGCATTTCTTGACTTGCACTGCTGATGTTCCCTGTGTCCGGACATATCTGTTACAAGTATGTCTGTCCCTGCTTCATCTTCCCCAAGTGCTTCTATCACAACACTGTAATTCACCTCATCAAGTACCTTAAGCAGTTCATATATCACACAATTAATCTCATAACTATTCCCCTGTTTATCTGCTCTTCCACCTTTTTCTAATGGCATATTTCTCTCCTATCTTCTATCACCTATCATATACATATCTTGCACAATACCCACCAGTGAACTATGTATATTGATACATAAACACTGGTGGGTATATTTTTTATACTGGTTTTAACGGAAACCTACCATAATTTAATTGTATCTGTTAGATAGAATTCTTTTGCAGGAATGTATATACTGCTTATATTTCTGAATTCATTTCCCCAGCCTTCTTCTCTTTTTAATCAAGTGTTTTCCCTCATTCCAGAAACTTTTAACACTCTATATCTCCAATACAAATATATTCATATTGTATCATCATTTAATAATAAATAAAAGATTTTTTATTTATATATATTGACATTTCAAATTACATATTATATAGTATAACTATACTTAATTAAGTCTTGAATGTGTATTATACACTTATATTAAAATTCTATATTACGCATTTCTTATGTATCACACTGGATTCAGTACAGCATTTTATTATCAGATTATACCCATATATACACAACAAGGCATGATTCTATATTATGATCATTTTATCATATGATGTACCTGATGTAACAACTCACTTGTTATATATTTGACCACATGTTAAAATATATATGATTTCATAGCAGAATTGCCTGTTGTTAATTTTACTTATTGAATAAATGAAGTTTTAAGGAGATTTTGCTTATGAAAATTAACGATAAAGATAATAATTATTACAACAAAAACACTGATAACAATATAATTATTAAAAATGACAGTAGCTCCTCTACTACAACCAAGCGATATAGTGATAACGTATTTTGTCTATTATATTCAGATAAGAAGAATTTACTGGATTTATACAATGCCCTGAATAACTCATCTCATACAGACACTGATAATCTTAGCATAACAACGCTAAAAGGTGGCGTGTATATGAAGTATAAGAATGATGCCTCATTTGTATTCAGCTATGAGTTATATATGTTTGAACAGCAGTCATCACTTAATTTTAATATGCCATTAAGGTTCTTACACTATGGCTCAGAAGTATACAGGAATATATTTCCTAATAATATGCTTCATAAAAGAAGTATGCTTAAGATTCCAACTCCACATTTTATTACATTCTATAATGGAAGAGAACGTATGAAAGAGCGTATTAAAATTCTTAAGCTGTCAGATATGTTTGAACATCCTACAAAGCATCCAGAGCTTGAGTTAATCGTTACGGTTATTAATCTTAATCCTGCTGAAGAAGCAACTGATATTATACATAGCACTACTGATGACAACTTTTTTGATAATAATATCAGACCAGCCATAAACGGATTATTCACGGATAACATATTAAACCGCTGCAAGTCACTCAGAGATTATATGACTTTTGTCACTAAAGTACGTAATAAAATGGATTTATCCGGTCTGGATGTCAGGACATCAGTTATCGAAGCTGTAGATGAATGTATAAAAGAGGATATTCTATCAGATTTCTTTATAAAGCATAGAGAAGAGGTGATTGATGTGAGTATATTTGAATACGATGAAGAAGGCGTTATGGAGATTCTCCGTGAAGAAGCCCGCACTGCTGGACTTGAAGAAGGACGTGCTGCTGGACTTGAGGAAGGACGTGCTGCTGGACTTGAAGAAGGGCGTGCTGCTGGACTTGAGGAAGGACGTTCCGCTGGACTTAAGGAAGGACGTTCCGCTGGACTTGAGGAAGGACATATCGCCGCCATTAAAAATATCATGACAAAGCTTGGCAAATCAGCAGATGAAGCTATGGACATACTTGATATTGATATTGATAAAAGAGAGTCCATTAAAAAAAAGCTGTAATAGTTATTTACCCGATTAAATATTAAACAATAAGTTAGGCGTAAACATTAAGAACATATTTCTTAATGCTTCGCCCCACTTATGTACTTTATCTGACAAACTCACAACTGTTATATTTTATATCTTCCTAGAACTGGTTATCTTTAAAGAATTCCCGCTTTCTTTCAATCATCTCATCAATCCTGCCAATGTAGTTCCTTACATCCTTGACGTTCTCTATACGCTCAATTCTTACTGAATGGTTGTCATCGCTTTCATTATGGAATACAACCTTGCTGCTTGCTCCGGCTCCACATGCTATTATGGTCTGTTTTTCCTCCATAATAAGTATGTTATATATACACTCCTTACCTTCCTTCGAATATCCTACATTTTCAAAGTTTCCAGCCATATTCTTCTGTCTGTACATATAATATGGTTCCATATCAAGCTTTTTTGCTGTTTCCTCTGTCATTCTTATGATCTCATCCGTATTTTTTGTTGACAGCTGCTTGTACTTATCTCTCCATATATTAAGCGCGGCTGCTCTCTTTATGGCAAGTGAATGTACTGTAAGACTTTCTGGATCCATAGCCTGTATCTCGCTAAGTGTATGCTTTACTTCGTCAACATCCTCACCGACAAGACCAAGTATTATATCCATATTTATATTATCGAAGCCTTCTTCTCTTGCCATATTGTATACATTCTTTATCTGTTCTACAGTATGCTTCCTGCCTATCAGATCAAGCGTTTTCTGATTCATCGTCTGTGGATTGATAGAGATTCTTCCAACATTATGTTTCTTAAGCACCTTAAGCTTATCAAGTGTTATACTATCTGGACGACCTGCTTCTACTGTGAATTCATGGCATCCATCTATATCAAACAGTCTTTTAAGTTCTGTTATCAGTCTGTCAAGCTGCGCTGCACTAAGCGTTGTTGGTGTACCACCACCAAAGTATACTGTATCAAGTCTTCTCCCCTTCATGGCTCCTGATACGAATTCCATTTCCTTAATAAGTGCATCAAGATAACTATCAACGTAATCTTTATAGGCTCCAAGTGCATATGATGAAAATGAACAATACAAGCATATACTTGGGCAGAATGGAATTCCTATATACAGACTATAACCATTTTTATAATCTATACGATTCAATATATCCATTTCTTTTCTGGCCACATTAAGTGCAAGTTCTGCTTTCTGCTCACTTGCCTTATGCTTATCCATAAAATGTCTTTTTATCGTTTCTTCGCTTTCACCATCTTCAAGCATCATATATGCTATCTTACTTGGGCGCACTCCCGTAAGATATCCCCATGGAAGTGTCTTTCCGGTCTTTTTACTAAGATAGTCGTATAGATATGACTTAAACTTATCATGCATCTGGCTTTTGTTAAGTCCTGTAACATCTGGTACCTTTATGTCTATAACCATATCATCCGACATATCTTTTGAATCGTTTTTTGAATTATCTTTCAAATTATTTTTTAATTTGTCTTTCTGATTATCACTTGAACTATCGCTTTCTTTATATGCTGTAACTTCTGTTCTGGGATAGAATGAACGCACCAGCACTATGGCATCATCATAAAATGTATTATCGTCTATTTTAATATATATCATCATTATTCCTCTCTGTATACAGCTTCCCAAAAAAACACCACCTGCACACAATATTAAATATTCTGTCTAGTCTATATATACATAAAATATAAAATTTATAAATCACTTCTAAATTGAAAATCTTAATTCACCAGAAACGGATTATTCTCTCTCTCATAACCAACACTTGTGCCTTCTCCGTGTCCCGGATATACCTTCGTATCATCAGGAAGTACCATTACTTTTTCTTTTATTGAACGCACTATTTCGCTCATGCTACCTCCAGGAAAATCCGTTCTTCCAACTGAGCCACAAAATAATGTATCTCCTGAAAAAAGCACTCCTATTTCTCTTATATAATAACAGCTTCCACCTTCTGTATGTCCCGGAGTATGAAGTGCTTCTATATCAAATCCTGCAAGTTTAAGTATTTCGCCATCTTTATGCCATACATCTGCTTTTACTGAAAGCTTAAGCCCATATGCTTCACCAAGATTAATATGTGGCTGTTCAAGTGTATTCTTCTCATCACATGATGCATATACTTTAACATCATATTTATCTCTTACGGCATCTGCTGCCATAATATGGTCAAAATGTCCATGTGTTAACAATATTCCCTTAAGGCTGCATCCTGATTCATCTATCATTCTGCTTATCTCATCCTGGCTGTCTGCTGGATCTATAAGAACACACTCTTTAATATCCATATTACATAACAGATAGCAGTTAGTGCCTACCATTCCTAATATTCTTGAATCTATTTTATACATAACTTTTCCTTTTCTTTATATTATTATTTTTAATATTTGCCACCAATTAATGCATATAGCCCAACCCATTGCTTTGCAATTTACGAAAACCTATATATCATCGTAATATCATTATATGCTATCAAAAAGCCGTTATCAAGAATAATCCCGACAACGGCTCTAAACTGTAACATTTATATGCTATATTTTACACATTATGTTTGTTATTTATATTCTATATTGCTATATCCACTGCGCACAAGCTTCTGCATTATCTGAATTCAGATAATACCTTTTCTGCTAGTACTTGTCTTTATCAGCCCGTAGCTCTCTCAATATCTGTGACACCATCTATTTTTCTTAGCTTGTCGATAAGTCTGTTAAGCTCTTCCTTACCTGATACCACAAATCCTAAGTTAATAGTTGCAATATTCTTCTTGTTTACACGGCTGTTCATGAATCTTACGTCTATGTTAGCTTCTGTAAACAATCTTGATATATCAACAATAAGACCTTTTCTGTTACCTGCAAATATGTTAATCTCGGCACTGTATTTCTCATCCTTGTTTTCTGTCTGTTCCCACTCTGCTTCTATGAGTCTTGCACGCTCACTTGCCGGGAAGTTTAGTATGTTGATACAGTCTGTTCTGTGGATTGAGATACCTCTTCCTCTTGTAACAAAGCCTACTATTTCATCACCTGGAACAGGATTACAGCATCTTGAGAATCTGACCGCAACATCGTGGATTCCTTTAACAACGATTCCACCCTTGCCCTTTTTATTGTCCTTCTCCTTTTCCTTGCTTTCACTTGCTGCTATCTGTTCAAGTGCCTGCTTATCTGTAATCTCAGCCTTCTTTGTCTTTAAGTATTCTTCATTAAGCTTATTGACTATCTGCCCTTCTTTTAAAGCTCCATGTCCGACGGCAGCCATGATAGAATCCCAGTCCTTATAGCCATATTTTCTTAAGGCCTTTTCTACGAATTCAGGCTTATTTATCTCTGAAAGAACTATGCCCTTTCCTTTACAATAGTTGGATATAAGCTCCTTACCCTTTATTATATTGTCTTCCTTAAGTTCCTGCTTAAACCACTGGTTGATCTTGTTACGTGCCTGTGTGGACTTAACCATAGATAACCAGTCACGGCTTGGTCCCTTTGAGTTCTGTGAAGTTATAATCTCGATTCTGTCACCATTTTTTATCTCATAATCAATATTAACAAGCTTTCCGTTAACTCTTGCACCTACCATCTTATTGCCTACAGCACTATGAATACTGTAAGCAAAGTCTATAGGGTTAGAACCTGCCGGAAGTGTCTTTACATCTCCTGTAGGTGTGAAACAGTATACCGAATCAGAAAACAGATTAAGGTCATTCTTAATAGATGATAAGAATTCTTTATTATCTGACATATCTCTCTGCCATTCAAGTATCTGTCTTAACCAGCTAAGCTTGGCCTCTTCACTCTTGTTTGTCTCACCTGTTTTGCCTTCTTTATACTTCCAGTGAGCTGCAATACCATATTCTGCTATTCTATGCATTTCATATGTTCTTATCTGTACTTCAAAAGGCTGGCCATTGGATGCTATAAGTGTTGTATGAAGTGACTGATACATGTTAGGCTTAGGCATAGCTATATAATCCTTGAATCTTCCTGGAATAGGCTTGTACATCTCATGTATTACACCTAAAGCCGCATAACAGTCTTTAACTGTGTCAACCTTAATACGCACGGCAAATATATCATATATCTGATCAAGTGTCTTATTCTGGTTAACCATCTTTCGATAGATTGAGAAGAAATGCTTAACTCTTCCATCTATCTCTGCTTCTATACCGGCATTGCTTATATGCATACCGACTTCCTTGATTATGCTCTTTATAAATGCTTCTCTACCCGGTCTGTTGATATCCACCTGCTTTACAAGGTCATTGTAAGTATCAGGCATAAGATATTTCATGGAAAGATCATCTAATTCTACCTTAATCTTAGATATACCAAGCCTATGCGCTATAGGAGCATATATATCCATAGTCTCTCTGGACTTTTCCACCTGCTTTGCTGGTGACTGGTACTGCATTGTACGCATATTGTGAAGTCTATCGGCAAGCTTTATAAGAATAACTCTTATATCCTTAGCCATAGCAAGAAACATTTTTCTTAAGTTTTCTGCCTGCACTTCTATCTTGTCATGCTGATAGTTAAGCTGTGTAAGCTTTGTAACACCATCTACTAAAAGTGCAACCTCATCGCCGAATTCTTTTGCCACATCTTCACTTGTCATAACAGTATCTTCAACAACATCATGTAAAAGACCAGCTATAATAGACTCTTTATCAAGCTCAAGCTCTGCTAATATAATAGCAACACAAAGTGGATGTATAATATATGGCTCACCTGACTTTCTAAACTGGCCTTCATGAGCCTTTTTTGCAACCTTATATGCACGTTCTATATCTGAAAGGTCAGATGATGGATGGTACATTTTAACTTTTTCTATAAGGTCATTATAAAGCTCCTCCGGGCTTGTAAAATCTGCCGGCGTATCCACTGATTTTTCTACTTCGCTTGTCTTAATATTCTTATTTCCTGCTAATTCTATATTGCTCTCTGGCATATAATCTCTCCCCCTCGTGTATCTATAATCCGGGTGCACAGCCTGTATATGACTGTTTTATTATATTATAATTTACTCTTTATCTGCTCCTATACTCACGAACCCGCGCTATCGCGCTCTTTCGTCCTGCTTCGCATGACTGTTCGTTCGTTAATGGTTATAATTATACCTCAGCGTATAACTTTTCCATAAATTCTCTTGTTGCCACTGCATTTTCTGGAACAGTATTCTCAAGTGTACAATGAACATATGGCTTATGTTCCTTGATCTTCTTAAGCAATAGTGGATAATTAAGTCCACCTGTTCCTGCTGCTATTGACTTAAGCTCATCATTCTCAACTACGTAATCCTTGCAGTGGACTACTGCGATATCTTTTAATAACAGGTCAAATGCCTTTTCTATAATCTCATCCTGTTTATCAATGTTTCCTGTATAAAGAAGGTTAACAGGGTCAAATATAATCTGAAGGTTTGGAGAATCTATAGCATCAAGCACCTTTCTTGCCCTCTCAACTGTGTTGACTATATGCTTCCATACAGGCTCTATAGCTACTATAACGCCAAACTGTTCTGCATATTTAACTATAGGTCTTAGGTTATCTATAAAACACTGAAGTGCCTCATCTGAATGATTCGCTGGTTCATACTTGTACTCTTCATTGACAGCACCTGTCTCTGTTCCAACAACTCCACATCCAAGTATACTTGCAAATCTTATATGTGCTTTATACTTCTCGACTATCTCCTTATGCTTTTCAGGATTAGGATTGCAAAGATTAAGATAGCATCCAAGAACTGCCACATCAACCTTATTCTCTGCACATAACTCCTTAATATACATAGCAAGTCCAGGTGTCATAGTCTCAACTCCCGGCTTAAACTCCTTTATAGACTTTGAAAGTGCTATATGCATACAATGAAATCCCTGCTTATGTATGTTAGGGATAAGCTCATCAAGTGGTGCATATGCAACATCATGTGCTCTGATACCTATTCTCATAATAATCCTCCATTCTTGCGTGTGAAAAATCTTATTTTTCACACTAATCCTCTTTTCTACGCTCATTTATCACTAAACTTCTTTTCTGTGCGTGTTTAATCTTGAATATTTTATATGTCTTACTATATTCATACATCATGCTATTTAAAATCTACAGATTTATTTCAGTTTAACATATCAATGCCCAAATGTCACTTATAAGTTCAATTTAAGCTTGAAATATAAGCTCTATTTAAACTTTGACCTGATACAAAAACCCCTGTAATGATAATAATTACTGTATAATAAATAAATACTACCATTACAGAGGCTCTCTTATTTTATATAATCTATTAATATACCAGATTGTACGATTAATTATAACAAGAACAATTAGAACAAGAACAATTAGAAGCTCATATCATTCTTACTTATAGCATTATAAAATGTAGTCAGTGGTATAAAGCTCTGTGCGAAGCTTTTTCCTGAATCACCCTTACATATGACCGCATCGTCTGTTATTGTCTTTACGCCTACTGATCCACCAGATGCTTCATTTATGGCTTTTCTGAATGTTTTAAGTCCATACTTCAAATATGAGGCATCTCCTGTAAGCTCATAAGCTATCGCAAGTGACTCAAGCAGAAGTGTGTTGTTACCATTTCTTGCAAGACTAGGAAGTTCCTTATAGTAGAACAGTCCGTTATCCATATAGCAATTCTCTACAAGATCATCCACAGCATGTATTAACATCTGTTTTACATCCTCTCTTGGGAATACTCTGTAGTATCTCATAACACTTCCGACTGCAACTGATATCATGAAACCTACTCTTATTGCTGTATTATCTGTGTATGGTGATAACCAGTCTCCATATTCTTCTTCCCATTTCTTGAAGCTGTCTATGATCCAGTCACATTTAGCAAGCCATTTCTTATCATTAGTTTCTACATAAAGTGCTATAAGTGTACGAAGCGCCCAGCCTGTTTCCCTTGCATTGGCTTCACCTGGCACCTGATACATCGGAGTTTCAAGAAGTCTTAAGACATTTTCACCGATTCCAACAGCTGCCTCATATCCTCTCTCATCTCCTGTAAAATGATAATAATCAAGAAGACCTTCAACCCATTCATGTGAGCATACCATAACACCATTCTTACAGTGCCCTGCTGTATGTTCCCATTGTCCCCCGATTCTTAAAGGATTGCTGCTATAGTGGCATATATCAACATCCATCCAGTGTTTTGCTGCTACTATCAAATAATCAAGGAATCTTCTTACTCCTGTTCTAGCATACATAAGTGCACAGGCATGCGGATAGTCATATTCATTGTTGCTCCAGACTGGTTTTCCGCCACCTCTTCCCTGGACTGTGTATCCCATATCTACTGTATCACCCCAGTTAAGCATACCATAGCATCTTGAATGTCCATCTGCTTTTGCCATAAGTGCTATTTCCACATCTTCATCATATTTATCAGGAAATACATCAAGCATTGCACCAGACTCTTTAAATATCTGAGGTGCTATATATGGTCTGTCTGGCATCTGATATATAAGACTTCTGTTATCTATCTCCCATATATGAGTTTCTGGACTATGCCAGTGTATAAGGAAGTTCTGTTCTTTTGCCATACCTGACTGCATAGTTATCTCACCTACGCCCTCTGGCACAAGCATGACCGCTACACCCTCTGCACATGACTTGATTGCCTTAGGATAATTCTGCTGTGCCTGATGCACTGTTACGCAGAATCCATCATCAGCATCTGTATAGTCAGCCATAAATGTTCCATATAACACTTCTGCATAATGTTCATTAGCCTCTTTTATAAGATAGCTGTCATCTATTGTCTCATTTACTTCTTCACCATTCTTACCTATGATAAAGCTTGTCTTATAGTTTGAAGTGGCAACTATAGTCCTGATATCTGAAACAGGAGCCCTGTGTTCTATCATATCAAGCTCTCCTATTCCTCTTGTCATAAATATAGGTCCATTGTTCTTAGAATTGTCTGTAAGAATATCTCCACATCCAGTTGAATCGTTGCCAGCTGCCATATCTATATGTACAAGCTTATCTGTTATCCTGCTGTCCTTTGATTTCTTAATATAAAATACAAGTGATTTTATATTAAGTTCTTCGTCTGATGTATTGATTATTCTATATGATATGTTTACCCATGGTTTTCCTGCATAGGCTGTGATTCGTATCTCAGACTCTATTTTCTTATATTTTATATCTTCTTTATCTATAGAAGCTGTATTTCCGTCTTTATCAGTTTTATTTCCATCTTTATCAGCCTCAACAACATTATAAGCCTTAGCTGAAAGCGTTACCTCTACAGGACCTGGCTTTACTACACGCCACTCTCCTATAGACATCTTATAATCATTTCCTTCTCGGTCCTTTAGAACTGGTCCTTCAAAGTTCTCTTCGGTATATGTCTTTCTTCCATCAACTAACTTTGTAAATATACTTTCAGAGTTATCAGATACATCAAATTCTAATTCACCACTGTTTACTGTATAACCTGCTTCTGTCTTCTTTACACACACTGCAGCTTTGTGTACATTTACATCCTTTTCTATAGGATTATCATAAGACAGCTTAGAAGCTTCTACAGCTTTATCATACTCTTCACTGCTTACAGAAAGAATCACTTTTGTGCGTTTGTTAGCTGGGAGATCTGCCATAAAGCTTATAAACAGAAACTTAACACTTCCATCATCATAGCTTGATGTCACTTCAGGCTGTATAATGCATTCCTTTCCATTCTGTAATACTGCTATCTCTGATATGCTTTTAAGTTCACCTTTCTTAAATGGAACTGCCACACTGACGCATTCCTGAATTCTTGGATACCTATATAACTTATCCAGATAAATATCTAACATGCTTTATTCCTCCTTGTTATTCCACTGTGCAAACCATTTTTAACACAACAAAACTGTATTAATATGGGTTTTTACCGGTTTTTTTTCATATTTAACTTATATCTTATTATACTCACATTAATATCTGCTAACTACTGTTAAGATTGTCCTTTTTATGATATTATACATATTAATTGACCTTTACCTGCTTTAAGTTAGCAATCAGTACTAAGCATGAAGGTAAATTTATTCACAGAAAGGACTGTACACTTTGAATTATGCTGAAATAAAATATAATGATATTGCCAATGGTCCCGGCGTAAGAACAAGTATATTTGTAAGTGGCTGCACTCATCACTGTAAAGGTTGCTTTAACGAGGTTGCATGGGATTTTAATTATGGCATGCCATTTACTGATGAAACTATTGATGAAATAATAGAATCAATGAAGCCTTCTTATATAGCAGGATTAACTCTTCTTGGTGGTGAGCCCTTCGAACCAGCTAACCAGAAAGGACTTCTTCCTTTATTAGAAAGAGTAAAACAGGTATATCCTGATAAGAATATATGGTGTTTTACAGGCTATCTGTTTGATAAAGATATTATGGAGCGTATGTATAACACATACCCAGAGACTGCAAGAATGCTGTCTTTCATCGACATATGTGTTGATGGGAAGTTTGTTGAACAACTAAAGGATATGATGTTAAAATTCAAAGGATCATCTAACCAGAGAACTATTGATGTACAGACCTCGCTTAAGGAGGGGCATGTAGTCATAGCTGATGGTTACTAAAGCTATTTATGCTAATCACAATATATAGAAATGAGGATTTATTTTTATGAAACAAAATGTAAATATTAAAAAACTTACACCTGATGCTATTATACCAACTTACGGAACTGAATACTCAGCTGGTGCAGACCTTTATTCAGGTATGACAGAAGCAGTCACTATAAAACCTGGCACAACTGAATTCATCAAAACAGGTATTGCCATGGAGATACCTGCTGGTCTTGTTGGTCTTATTTATGCAAGAAGCGGTATGGCATGCAAAAAGGGTGTTGCTCCTGCCAACAAAGTAGGTGTTATTGATTCTGACTACAGGGGAGAGATAATAGTTGCCCTATACAACCACTCTGATGCTGCTGTTACTATAGAACCAGGTGACAGAGTTGCACAGATTGTACTTGCTCCTTATATAACAGCTGCTTTTAATGAAGTGCAGGAATTAAGTGATACAGTTCGTGGAGATGGCGGATTCGGTTCTACAGGAACTAAGTAGGAATATTGTTGTTTAACACACATTCTTAACGTACGGACGACAGCATATATGAGAAAAGCAGGTGTGCATACATCATCGATGCCAGAAGCTTCAATTGGATATTTCTAAGACTTTTCATATACGTAATGGTAGTTTCCGCTACCGT
>PPYE01386428.1_pt1 | contig 16928 bp, 19 predicted proteins | sample 1559881 | NCBI WGS metagenome assembly PPYE01 (sample SAMN08240022, study PRJNA423297) | Human gut metagenome, whole genome shotgun sequencing project. | reverse complement strand
GCTGTCGTTGATGGCAACATCTTCCTTTTTGGCAGAGAAAGTCTGGCTCAGGTCTTTGTATTTTTCGTTCTCGGCATGGTCCATGCGGGGCGTTTCGTTGTAGAGTGCCAGGCAGATGGCGTCGAGAATGGTTGTCTTCCCTGCACCCGTCTCGCCGCAGATAAGGAAAAGGGATTCCTCGCTTAGCGGTCCGTTCTCAAAGTCGATGACGGCATCTTCTATGGAGGCAAGGTTCTTTATGGTGAGTTTCTGGAGTTTCATGTTCCGGACAAATGATTAGGAGTTGTTCTTGCTTTTCACTTTTTGCATGACAGTCTCCATCAGCTGGCAAAGTTCTGGGTCCATCTCTTCTCCTTCGGTTTCGCGGTAGTAGAGTCTGGCTATTTCCAGGGGAGACATTTCCTGCATCTCTTGGATGGAGATAGGCTTGCTCTCGTCAGTGTCGGCCTGCCGCTCTCGGGTAGTCTTGATGTAGCAATATTTGCATGCCTTGCCTTTGGCGGCGTTCGAGGCTTTTTCGTTGCAGTCGGGGGGCAGGTAGCCTTTTGTCAGCACATTCAGACGGAGGTATGCAGGTTTCTCTTCCGGATATTCTTCCAGTAATTTCAAGGCGTCTTCGAAAGGTGTCGGGTCATGGGGAAGTGTGACGAGCGGAATCGGATTTTCAATTTCCCTTGTACTGATTTGTGGTTCTGCCCCTTTCTCCAACTCGATGATGGAGATGGAGTGCGGATAGGTTTCGTCGAAGCTGACGGGGAGGGGAGTGCCGCAATAGCGTGCGTGGTGATGACTGCCTTTGATGTCCTGAGGGCAATGGATGTGTCCGAGTGCCAGGTAGTCGTATCCTTCTCCCATAGCGCTGAGGGGAACATACTCTATTCCGCCAATACTCTCATCGTGCCCGCTACGGTCGCTGCCTTCAATGGAGAGATGGGCCATGAGGACGACGGGAAGCTGTGCCGTATTCCGTTTCTTCACTTCGTCCAGCAGTGCCTGGAAGAAGCCTGCCTGTCGTTGGTCGCGCGGTGTTTCAGTGTCCAGCAGGGGGAAGTTTTGCGGATAGACGTGGGGCACGGCAATGACGTAGCCTATTGTCTTTTTTTCATTGTTTATCTCGATGATGTGCTTGTCCAGATTCACTTCCTCGGCTGTACGTTCGATGTTTCCCACAACGTTCAAGCCGAAGTGCTGCCAGAGGCTGCTGTCTATCTCCAATTTGGAGCTGCTGTCGTGGTTTCCGGCGGTGACTACGATGGCCATTCCGGGGCAGGCTTGGTGAATGTTCAGCATGGCGTCGGTGTACATCTTCTGCGTGGCGGCAGCGGGAGAGGAGTAGTGGTAGATATCTCCGCTTACCACCATGGCGTCGGGCTGCTCTTCGGTTACTATGCGGGTGAGTTGCCGTAGGAAGGATTGCTGCTCGGCGGTGCGGTCGTAGTTGTAGAGGGTGTGTCCCAGGTGCCAGTCGCTGGTATGTAGTATTTTCATTGTTTTTGTTACTTCAATGGATGTGGGTTATGGTTTCCTTAGAATATAAATCTTGTGTGTTCCTCGTCCTTTGTAGTCGATGCCCGATTCGGGATTGGCTATCCATTCGCGCAACTCGCGGGAGGCGGCGGACTTCAATAAGCCGGTCAGTTGGCAATAGTCGGCTTGGGTCATGAAGCTGTTCTTTTCCAGGTATTTTTTTGCCCGTTCCAGCCGTTCCTGCGGAGAAAACACTTGTGAGGAGCGTTGGAATTTGTCGGTGGAACGTTTCAGGTGGCAATGGCGAGCGGTACGGTACAGTAGTTCTTTGTCCACCTTGAAATGTATGTCCTTCAGGCAGATGCTGACGGCGTTTCGCTTGGTGTCTCCTTCTTCGCCCGTCTCCCGTTCACGGTCTTGCCGCAGACCGAGGGCAGGGGTGAATACTCCTAAGTTGTCAATCTTCACGGAGTAACCTTGCCCCATTTGGTAGGCTATTTCGTCGGTGATGGCTTGCACCAGTCCGATGATGTCTCCTCGTGTGAAGGATGAGGCGTATGCTATCTTTTCGGTGATGGTTTCCAAGTCCACCTGCCCGTATAGTTTCATTCGTGGGTAGAGAATGCGTTTGCCGTCTTCTCCCGGCAGGTTCAGTTCCTGCATGTTGTATTCTGCCATGATGGTAGCGTTGTTATGAGGTTCGTTTGTTTATTGGGGCTTACAAAGTTTGTCCCAAGGTTGCGGATGTGTATGCCAAGGTTGGGGATTTCTATCCCAAGGCTTGGGATAGACAAACCAAGGGCGAAGGTAATTCTTTATCTCTATACTTGCAAACTTTACTATTAGTAGTTAGGAAGTTTTTTATTGGTAGTCGGGAAGTTTTTTGTTATAGGTTTGAGAGAGGAATTGAAAAAAACGTTATCTTTGTTACATAAGAGAAGTGCATGAATGATGAACAAAACTAAAATTAAGCGATATATGAAACATTATCCGGACTTATTATTGTTGTTTGCCTTATTGTCCGTTACCACAATGATTAAAGCACAAATATCGATAAGACCTTATAGCGAATGGGAAGCAACCCAGTTTGTTGCAGTGAACGGACATCAGCCCGAAGACTATGTAAAGCCAGATAATAATTGGGGACTTTATATCATTGGCACAAACTATCAGTGAAATGGGATTCAAGAACAATGTACTCTCACTTGTTTTTTCATACCTTCTGGATGGAAAAATGTGGACAAAGTTAGTCTTGTTTGAGGATGTTGACAATTATACAAGCTGGAGTGGCTGTTACTGGGTATTATACGAATCAAGAAATGGCTTTGCATGCGGTACGAATGGTTTCGGAGAACAGAATTTGATTTTGACTTACATCAATAGCGGCATTGCTCCTGACAACGACATTATGGACCATTGTGCTGATGAAATAGCACAGTTCGGAAAAGTAACAGATGCCAAACTCGTTTCTCAGTTAAAACCTTATGGGCTGGTAGATGATAATGGAGATGTATTATTTCCTATTATAAAGAAACGGCAAGACCGCTTTCATCAAATAACTGAAAAATTGGTAAACTCTATCAGTGCGGAACTAAAGAATAATTGTGGCTCCTTAGCAAGCCAATATGGTATTGACAATGAAAAAGTGGCAATGGTGATGCTGTACCATGAAGTCATGTGGGATTTGGTAGATAATCTGATTCAAGATAGGATAATCTTCACTCCAGCTATTTTCAAAGATGAAGAATCGAATAAAGAACGATTGAATGAAGTCGTTTTCTTCATAGAAGGAGGATTAATGCAATAATAATTCGATAGAGAAAAGGACATTTGACTTTGAAGAGTTTTCTGTAAATGTATTTCAAGTGCATAGAAAATAGCCAATTAAAAATAAAGAATTATGTACGAATGGGCCAATGAAATGAACTGTGCCGTAACTGTATGCGACACAAAGGGAATCATCCTATATATGAACGAGAAAGCATGCCGTACGTTTGCCAAACACGGTGACCTGATAGGCAAGAATCTCTTTGATTGCCACAACCCGCAATCGCAAGCCAAGATACGCGAACTGCTGGAGACGGGGGGAGTGAATGCCTACACCATTGAGAAGTTTCCTATGCATTGACGCAACACGGTTTTGCCCGCGATATGGATTTTGAATTGATGCTTGAACTGGAAGATGAAGTGCGTTATCGACTGGTTGACAGTGAGGAAACACGCAAGAAATATCCTTTCCCGTTTTGCCTTGAGATAGGCTATCGGATAGAGGGAAAGAAGATTGAGGTGCTTTGGAAAGTCATCAATACCGGAACACGCGAAATGCACTTCCAGATAGGGGCCCATCCGGCTTTCTATTACCCGGACTATGATGCGGAGACAACGGACCGTGGATATTTCGGCTTTGATAAGACGGAAGGTTTGCACTATATCCTTATCTCCGAGAAAGGATGTGCCGCTCCGGATAAGGAATATTTGCTTGAGTTGACAGATGGCCTGCTGCCTTTGGACATCCACTCCTTTGATAAAGATGCCCTGATTCTGGAAAACAGTCAAGTGAAAGAAGTTACATTATATAATAAGGAGAAGAAGCCCTATCTCAGTCTGTATTTCGACACTCCGGTGGTGGGGTTGTGGTCGCCTCCGGCCAAGAATGCTCCGTTTGTCTGCATCGAGCCGTGGTACGGGCGTTGTGACCGTGCCCATTATAAGGGCGAATATAAGGATAAGGACTGGATGCAGCACTTGGCGCCGGGAGGAGTCTTTAAAGGTGGGTATACAATTGATATAAGATAAAAAATGAAGAAGGATACTGAAAATAATTCGGTATCCTTTTTATTTGGAGAATGCAATGTCATTATCTTTGCGCCCGGTAAAAAATATAGGTTGTTTTTTAAGGTATGAAGAAGAGTCTTATTGCATTGGCGTTCGGCACATTGGGGCTAGGGATTGCCGAATTTACGATGATGGGTATTTTGCCCTATGTGGCTACTGATTTGGGAATCAGCATTCCCGTGGCCGGTCATTTCATTTCTGCGTATGCGTTGGGTGTTTGTTTTGGTGCGCCCATGCTGCTCCTGGCCCGTAAACGCCCGTTGAAGCAGATTCTGCTGGTCTTGATGGCATTAATGATTGTGGGTAATATTTGTGCGTCTATGGCACCCAATTATTGGGTCTTGCTGTTGGGACGTTTTGTTTCCGGACTTCCTCATGGCGCTTATTTTGGGGTGGCTTCCATTGTTGCGGGAAAATTGGCTGATAAGGGGAAAAGCTCGGAGGCGGTTTCAATTATGATAGCGGGAATGACTGTGGCCAATCTGTTTGGGGTGCCGTTGGGTACTTCGTTGAGCCATACACTGTCTTGGCGTGCCACGTTTCTGCTGGTAGGTGCCTGGGGATTGATAACATTGTACTACATTTGGCGTTGGGTACCGCAGGTCGAAGGACTGAAAGACACGGGATTTAAAGGACAGTTCCGTTTTTTGAAAAAGCCGGCGCCGTGGCTCATATTGGGAGCTACAGCTTTGGGCAACGGTGGTGTATTCTGCTGGTATAGCTATATCACTCCGTTGCTGTTATTTTAGATTTTCAACGATTTGATATAACCATTTGAAGAATAAACATTTAACTGAGTATTTGAGAAACAGTGGTAACGAGTTGGCAACTGTGCTATTTTCAGCGTTTTGCGGTGCTATACTGTCAAATAACTCTTTCACTTGCAAAGTTATTACTTTTTATTGAAATGCACACTTTTCAAATATGATATTTAACAAAAAGTCTCCAACAAATATATGTTAGAGACTTTGATTCATTATAATTGGATTTTTATTTATTCAGATGACGATAAACGACATTTGATATATCTGCCATTATTTTTGCGTTATCATCATCAGATTCACGAGAATCCTTTATCAAAACAACAATGTAGCATTTCTCACCGTTGGGAAGATATATCACTCCTGCATCTCCCTCGCTTATCTGTATACCATCAGCAGTTCGGTCAGAACGTCCCGTTTTATGCCCAAATTTTATATCGTTAGGCAACCCCGCTATTAGTTTATTTTTGCCAGAGACACAATCTAGCATGGCTGTCTCTAAAAACGCAAAATGTTCTTTTGTCAAGATGTGTTCTGTGTGTATTTTCTTTAGCAATTGTGCAATTGCTAATGGTGTACTCCAATTGTTGTAGCATAACATAATGTCAGTATGCATGCTTTCCTCTGTCTCCGTGAAATTCATATCCTTTATTCCAAGAGATTTTATGTAGGAGTCCACTTTATCAATACCACCAACAAACCTTATTAGCCAATCGCATGTGTTGTTGTCGCTAATCGATACTGTATATTTGATTATATCCCTATAAGATATATGAATCCCTTGGTTCGGATATTTATCCCTTAACGGACTATACGTGTTTTTCAGCATTTCTTTCTGTTTGATATACACTATTTCGTCCAGCGAGATATTCTCTGCTTCCATTTTTTTCAAAGCTGTCAATGCAATATGGAATTTGAATACACTCATAGTGGGATATTTGTCCTTGTTGGCAATGGTAATTATATCGTCATTATGGATAATTGCTACCCCGACAGACGCTTGCTTCCCTTTGATAATCTTTTCAATTTCTTGGGTCATGTTCTGCCCGAAAGCCATAATGCTGCAACAGCAACAAAGCATAACTGATAATAGCGTTTTTGTCATGTTCATTTTTGATAGTGGAACTTTTTGTTTCATATAGTTTTCTTTTTTGCTTCTTAGCCCAAAGAAGCGGATGCTCAAATGCAGAAACGTGGGCTACCAATGCAACATTCTAAGTCGAAGGTCGTAGGAAACCTAAATGCACGAATGTAGTATAGCAGCCCACGCTATATGCGTGAGAACCACTATGCCATCCTTGTGCAGTGTCTTGAATTTCCTACGTTCTCGACTTACAAGAAAGCATAACGCTTCTTTTTCTTATGTTTTGGATAGAGTTGCCTCAATCCGAGTGCAAAAGTACAAAAAATCCGTGATATGTCATTCAACAATCACGGACTTTATTTTGATTTACAGTTGCATACCTCTGTTTTGTCTTGGTTTCGGTATTCCGATAGCTTCCCTAAACTCGTTCATCTTCTTTCTGAACCAACTTACGTGTGATACTCCGTCAATCTTGAAATCGAACTTTCCGTTTTCGTCCTCCTTGATGGAGCAGACGGCACGTTGGGTTTCAAAACCTCGGTTGAACTCAGAAGAATAGAGTTTGCCTTTTATAGGAATATCCTTGAATGTGCATAATCTTCGGATAATATCGTCATTGAAACCCAAGCGTTCACGCAGGAAATTTATTGTCGGTATCAACTTCTCCACATACGGAAAGTAGCGTTTCACAAAGTTTGTAAACTCTGACAATTTGCGGTGTCGCTGCTCGTAAGCGTCCGTTATCTCCTGTATGTGTTTCGCCTGTTGCTGTTCCCTTTGTCGGGCTTCTTCTTCAAGTTCCGATACACGCTCATACAGATTCTTATTCTCTCTCTCCAGCGTCTTGACCTTGTTGCTGCCGAAAAGAGAACCGACACTCTCGGCGATGTTGGTCGCTGCGGTCGTGGCTGCACCTTTCAGTTTCTCGGTCTGCACATCTTTCTTGGCTTGGCGGAGTTCCTGCCGTGCCGTTTCTTTCCGCTCCTGCAAATCCACCACTTCCGCTTTGAGGCTATCGACAAGTCTCTGTGTGTCCCGATAATACTGCTGCGTAGACTTGTGCCGTGCCGTTGAGCCGTCAATACCACGCTGCAATCCGTATTTCGCCATCGCAATAGCATAGGTATCTTGATAGGATTTCAATTTCAACCGTGTCATAATATCATCGGCACACAGCCTTACGGTGTCGGTCGGTTTCTTGCGATAGCGTTTCTTCGCCTGTTCCTCCCGTTTGCGGCGTTTGCGCTCTTCCTTGACGATGGGAACGAGGGTGACGTGTATGTGGGGCGTTTCCTCGTCCCGATGAAGGTGCGCTGCCACGATATTCTCCTTGCCGAACAGGTCGGCAAAATATTTCAAGTTGTCGGCACACCACTCATCCAATCTTCCCTCTTTTTCGATGCGCTCCATGTCTTCGTGTGTCCCCGACACGTTGATACGGATTGCCCTCACTTGGTTGCTGCCGATTTTGCGTGTCAACCCCGCTTCCTCCAATCTCCGTTGAATGGCTGCCGAACGGTCTTTCACTCCATCGGGATAGTCGATGAGTTTTCTGTTAAGGTGTGTCCGTGTAGGGTCGGCGTTCTTTGGAATGATGAAACGCTCGATGTGGGCGGTCGTTCCGCTGTCGGAACCATGTGCCTTTTCCATGTGCAATACTACAAATCCCATATATGGTTTTCCTTTCTTTTTTTTAGCTTGTGAAACAATGGTTGATTTTTCTCCTGTACGGCTTCTGCCGTTGGCTTGGGAGAGTCCAGAGAGGTGCAACCTCTTTGGCTTATTGGGGAATTTTCAGCGGTACGGAGTATTGCGGCTCGGAAAATTCCCTAATAAGCTATGGTATTTTCCGTTGGCAAATATCCGCACGGCTGCAAGCGTTCCCACTCGCTACATCTTCAGCCCCCGTTTTTTCGGTGGCTGCATCATCCGCCTTGCGGATTGGACTTGCTTCTCCTGCTTCATCGGCTCTGCCGATTGAGACAATGGCTTACCGCACAGGTAGTCGTTCAAATCCTTATACTCACTATAGTGTATGGACTTGTCGGAAAGGCGTTCCCCGAACCTTGCCTTTAGATGTTCACAGGCTGTCCGTCCTGCCGTGTCGTTGTCAAGGAAACAGCCGATTTTGGAATAATCAGCCAATATGCCCTCTGCCTTTGCGAGATTGGAAACGGAGTTCAGTATGACATAATCCTGCGTGGTCAGTCGTGGGCATTGCGGATTGTTCCTCACACGGATGGTAAGGAACGAGAGGTAATCCATGAAGCCCTCGAAAAGATAACACATACTTCGTGGCTCTCCTTGCTGTCGAATATGGGTGATGTCCTTTGGAGCAACACATCCCTTGAAATATCGGTTGCGCACTTCATAGCCATCTGCCATATTCGGGAAGCCGATGGCGAAGTACGGTTTGCCCTTGTTCTCGAAATGGAGTTCCCTACATTCCCTCTTGGCGAGTTCGGTGCTTATCCCTCGCTCCTGCAAATAGGACAGCAGCGCAGGAGAGGATAGTTCCGTAACTTGCAGGTGTCGGTACATCGGTTCTGAAACGGATTGCCAACCAAAAGAGAACGGTGTATGATTAACGGTGTGCAAGTGCGGCGTCTGTTTGGCAATGCACTCCAACAGATACGGTACGTTGTCGGAGCGGTAGAGTTCCGAAGCCAATGCGATGATGTTGCCGCCCCTGCCGATACCGAAGTCATACCATTGGTTAAGTTCGGTGTTCACCTTGAATGAGGCTTCGGCTTCCTCTCTCATCGGTGACTTGTACCAAAGGCTGTTGCCCTGTCGCTTTATGGGTGTGTACCCCAAACTTTGCAGATACTCTGCTATTCTGATTTGTTTTGCTTCCTGTATTGTCATAATGTATATTCCTACGGATTTGATGATGGTTGATAAAGCGATGATTTGATGAATGGTCGGTTCAACACATTGAGTTACACCTATATATCCTCTCATCAATTATTCATCAAACTACTCACGAAAAGAAAAATTCATCGTTTATGGTGTCGGGTATGGTCTGTTCGTCCTGTTTTCTCTTTTCATCAGTAATATACTTTTGATGAATGTTTGATGAGAATGTAAATATCTATATTTCAATATATTTATATACTTATTCATCATTTCATCAAAATAATCATAGTGTTTCCAAAAACGCTTTTGTCACGGTGTAGAACCGTCCTGTCTTCCGCATGGGAGAATAGTGGCAGTCACGGGTATAGTCCAACTGATAGGTGGTATAGGTAAGCGTGTTGGGTGCAGGATTAAGTTTCCAGCACTCTTTCAATATCTTGCGGACTTGGTGTTTCTCCACTTTTGCCTGTGAATACCGCAACAGAAGAAAAATATCGTTGCAGTCAAAAGAGAAAGTGTCCGTGCCTACACTCTCCATAATGTCAAGTATAAGCTCGTGCATCTCTATCTCCAATCTGTTGCGGTTGCTGCGGATAATACGCTGCAAGGCTTCGGTATGCAGCAGCGAGGGAGCGAACCACATTCGGCTTTCCTTTTCGGTGGATAGTTGCCTGTGCTGCAAATGGTAGAGAAAGGCTGGTATCTCCGCTTTCAGCTTTTGCAGGAAGTCGGTATCATCCGACTGTAGGCGGTCTATCTTGCGTACCCAATAGCGTGTTTCCCCTGCATCAATGATGACAGGCAGATACTCGTTGTTGGAACAAAGCACGAACTTGGCGAAGAACGCTATCTCGTCACGGTCTTTGCCTTTGGCTTCTACCTTGTATGATAGTGCCGTGCTTAGGTTTTTCAACCGCTCGCTGTCCTCCCTGCGGCTCAGCAGTACCTCGTCCACCACGATAAGGAGTTTCCCTGCCCAGTCGGAATTGAACTGGCTGCGGAAATCCTCGTTGGTGTTGAACGTCACGTTGTTCTGAAACAGGGTTTTCAAGAAGTTTAGAAAGGTGCTTTTGCCTGTGTTGCGTTCCTCCGATACCAACAGCAGGATGGGCAACTTCTGTATGGGTTGCAGGTAAAGCAGTTGAAGATAGTCCATCCCCAACTCGTATTGCTCCCCGAAGATGTGTTCCACTAACGAGCATATAGATGGGAAATCACCCTCATGCGGTTGGTGGTCTATCGGCTCATAGAGATTGAGGAACTTGCCGATTACAGGCTGATAATTGACGTGTTCGGGTACGGTGCAGAAACCGTCATACTTGGGTACGCTGCCGATGTAGTCCTTGCCATAGTCTTGGCGCAGGGTCTCGTTGTTCCATGCGATGCGTTTCCTTACATACCCTCCGTTCAGTCTCGGTTGCTCCACAATCTTGTAGAGCGTTGTGCCGACACGGATAAACTCTTCCTTTGCCATGCCGCTATCCGTTGGCGGTCGGTGGCTGTCATTTACTTTGTTTGCTTCCATATTCCAATGATTTAAGTTTGAAAAAATGTCAGCTACAAAAGTATAAGTATTTGTTGGATAGATTGATACGCAAATCGCAGCAGAATGGGGAATAAGACACCTCACGACAGAAAAGTGAGCGGTTTAGGGTTGTAAAAACAAAAAAATCCCGAAGAAACAGGGCTGAAAACAGATGCTTCTTCGGGTGCGTGAGTATGTGTGATTGGCAATATGCCTATGCAAAGTATTTCGGATTTGCCGTATCGGTAATGTTCGGCGAAAAGAAGACGCTTGTTTTTTCTTTTCGCAAGTACAGTCTTTCAAGAACGGCTCTGCGAACCTGCTCCGCTCCGAATGTATTGATACGGAAAGCAAGGGTGATGATGGCTTCGAGATTGTAAACCTCCATGTTGCGGTTATCCGACAGGCGGATGGTGCGCCTTATCTCATGTTCCCTCAAAACTCCGCTTTTACAGAGCGTCTTTATCCCTGCTCGGATTGTCGGAGCAATAACCCCGAACAACTCACAGAGTTCCCACTCGGTCATGGCAATCGAGCCTGTATCGGTCGGCAGGGCGATGTTGCCCTGTCCGTCCATCGTGATGATGCTTCGTTTCTCTTTCATCTGTATTCTTCTTTATGGGTTATCAAATGGCACTGCAAATACTTTTCTCCATATCCACCAACTTGTCGGACAACTGCTCCAAGTCCTGACTTATCTTTTGGGCGGTTATCTTTGCATAGATTTGAGTGGTCTTTATATTGGTATGCCCCAACAGACGACTGACAGTTTCAATAGGTACTCCGTTGGATAACAGTATGGTGGTTGCTGCCGAATGTCTTGCGACATGATAGGTCAGATGTGTCTTTATACCGCACAACTCGGCTATGGCTTTCAGCTTTTTATTGCAAATTGTGTTACTTGGCATTGGGAAAACCTTATTGTTCTTCGCCATGCCCTCGTACTTCTCTATAATCTTCTTGGGAACGTCCAACAGACGGATATTCGATTCCGTGTTGGTCTTCTTTCTTCGGGTGATTATCCAAAGGTTGCCGTCAAAGAAAGTTTGCAGGTTGTCGGTGGTGAGATTCTTGACATCGGAATACGCCAGACCCGTAAACACCGAAAACAGAAACAAGTCCCTCACAAGCTCGTGTGTCTTGTCGGGCATTTCAGTGTTCATCATGGTGTGTATCTCCTCTTTCGTGATATATCCTCTGTCCACGCTTTCGGGGGAGTTGATATACCCTGCAAAGGGATTGAATGGCAAACGTCCGTCATTCCTCGCTATGGAAATAATGTGCTTTAACACAATCATGTAGCCCCATACGGTATTGGTACGGCATTTCTTCACCGTACGCAGGAAATACTCGAAGTCGTTGATGAACGTGAGGTTTAACTCTTTTAGAGGAATATCCTCACGCTTGTAGGTATGGGGCAGAAACTCCCGTATATGCTTGCATACGGTCTGATAACGGGTAAATGTTCCTTTGGCACGGCTGTGTCCGACTTTCTTCGCAAATTCGGAATTGTGCTGCTCAAAGAGTTTCAATAAGGTTTCCTGCTTGATGCCGATACCAAGATAGGCATCTTTCAGTTTGGCAGCGGTTACATATCCGTCCGTCTGCATCAGTTCTTGGTATCGGCGGTTCACCTCCACCCGAATCTTGTCAACCGCACGGTTGATTCTCTGCGCTTCGGCACTCTTGCCCGATGCACGGTTGTTCTTTACGTCCCACAAGTGTGGGGAAACGTCCATCTTGCAGCTGAACTGCTTAATCTCTCCGTCCACCGTAAGGCGGCACATCAGTGGCAGGTTGCCGTTGGTATAGCGTAACGAACGCTTTGTCAGCCTATTCGCTACGCTTTTCTCTGATTTACTCTTTAGCTATCTGTTTATTTTATTATTGATATTTTTACTCTCTCCCCATCCGTGGTGTTCGGCAATATTGATGACGCTTTGTACGGCAGGTTTGTTTGCCGTCTCCAGTCCGGAGCAGGTGTTGATGATTCGTGTGGCTCCTGGAGGAGAAATGTTGGGAGGCGCTTGTGTGCAGATGGCCTTCAATTTGGGGAATGCTATCGGAGCCTATATCGGAGGTCTTGCCTTGAGTGGAGGATACCGTTATCCCGCATTGGCAGGCGTACCGTTTGTGTGTATTTACGATTGGGCTGGCGTCTTGTGGGGATGATGTATATTATACCATGCAGAATAGCGACGACAAATTGTGTGGGAAGACGTGGATAGAAGAATATCAGACGGAAAACAAAGATGGAGTTGAAGTGTTATGCAGTCATCAGCTGAAGTTTGCCAAGGCTGATAATTCTGGACAGGAAATCTGGGAGTATTATCGCGGAGGCGAGTCCCGTCCCTATGAAACGACTTCACGTACTTTTACTTGGAAATGGATGGATAAGTCTATGGAGGGGTTGACTCTGAATTATGGTGCCGGTGAAATCAAGTACTTTGATAATGTATGGGTGCGCGAACATTATTTATCCGGTAAACTGGATGGAGTGGTTGTTATGATGGTAGATGCTAATTATAAATAAAGTATGGCTTATGAATAATATGTTGAAATACACAAAAATGTTATTGTTGTTTGTCCTTGTATTAGGATTGACATCATGTGATAGTGAGGAAGAAACGGAATATAATCTGCCCGGTGAATGGTATACATCTGAAGAAATAGATTTCGGGGCATATACTTGGGGTAGGGGGACGATTATGACCTTTAACGCGCGCAACCAAGGTACTATTGGTTCATATGGCGACCCGAATTATTTGCTTTTCAGATGGAATTGGGTTAGTGGGGCTTACAATCTGATGGAATTGGAATTCTATGATGGTGGCAGCATGGCTTACATTGAAGGAGCCATGGCTGATTCTTATTCTTTCAGTGGTACTTGGTATAATAGCTGGAGGGAATATCAAGATAATATTCACGGACAGCCTTTTCGTATGCGTCGGCAATGACGACATGCTTATCAATAAAAAACGGAGCAAATCAATTGCTCCGTTTTTTATTGTATGTCAGCTTTTTACTTATTCTTCAAAACCAATTTCTTGAACTCTCCCGGATAAGGTGTTTCAAACCGCATCAGCTCTCCCGTGACGGGATGATAGAAACAGAGTTTGAAAGCATGCAGGGCCAAGCGTCCGATAGGATTTACGTCTTCCAGTCCATAGCGTCCGTCGCCGATAATAGGATGCCCCAAATCCTGCATGTGTACACGTATCTGGTTTTTTCGTCCCGTTTCCAGGTTCAGTTCAACAAGAGAGTATCCATTGGCTCGTTTGATGGTACGGTAATGCGTAATGGATTCTTGTCCCCCGTCATCTGTCGGACTTGAATATACATACAGCTTGCGGTCCGTCAACCAAGAAACTACGGTTCCTGCATCTTTTTCCATCTCGCCGACCACTACGGCTACGTATCGCCGGTCTGTTACAATGTCATGCCAGTTATCGCGTAGTGTACGTTGGGTCTTCTCGTCTTTGGCAAACATCATCAAGCCGGAGGTGTCACGGTCCAGGCGGTGCACGATGTGTACACGGTGCTGCTTGCCCGAGCGTTGCACGTATTCATTCAAGATGGTATAGGCGGTACGTTCCTTTTGCCGGTCAGTGTTGACGGACAGCAAACCCTGCATCTTCTCTATCACGATGATATAGGCATCCTCGTATACAATCTTCATCAGTTTATGGTTGAACTCTTTACGTCCCTTCTCACGGCTGATTTGTACTTTCATACCCGGTTTCAGGGGAAAATTGTATTGTGTAGTGATAACGCTGTCCACATATATAATGCGTTTGCTCAGCAATGATTTCAGCTTGGTGCGGCTGGCGTCCGGCATTTTAGCTGCCAGAAACTCCATGAGCTCCATCGGTTCCTTCACCATGTAGTCCGTATATTGTGTGCGGGCTCTTGCTGTAATTTTTTCTTTTGCCACGACTGGTTTTAATTTACGATTAGACAATTTACAATTTACGATTGAAAACTACTTGGACTTTCAATCTTTTAATTCCAATAATACTACGTTTTCCACATGGTGGGTGTGCGGGAACATGTCTACCGGTTGAACGGCCTTCACTTTATATTTCGCATCGAGCAGTTGCAGGTCGCGCGCCTGCGTAGCCGGATTACAGCTGACGTATACGATGCGTTTGGGTTCGGCAAACAGAATGACATCCACTACATCCTGGTGCATTCCGGCACGGGGAGGGTCGGTGATGATGACATCGGGACGGCCGTATTGGTTGATGAAGTCTTGTGTCAGCATGTCTTTCATATCTCCGGCAAAGAACAATGTATTTTTAATTCCGTTAATCTCGGCATTGACCTTGGCGTCTTCAATGGCTTCGGGCACATATTCTATGCCGATTACCTGGCGTGCGTGCTTGGATACGAAATTGGCAATGGTACCCGTGCCGGTATAAAGGTCATAAACAAGCTCGTTACCGGTCAGTCCGGCAAAGTTGCGTGCTACTTTGTAGAGGTTGTAGGCTTGTTCGGAGTTGGTCTGATAGAAAGATTTGGGACCTACCTTGAAGCGCAGTCCCTCCATTTCCTCGAAGATGTGGTCTTTTCCCTTGAAGGTGTGTACCTCGAGGTCGGTGATGGTATCGTTGCACTTATTATTAATAATGTATAGCAGGGAAGTGATTTCGGGGAATGTATCTGCTATGTATTGCAGCATTTGCTTGAACAGAGCCATTTCCTCCTCTTTCTCTATCTTGCAGATAAGGATTACCATCAGTTCGCCGGTGGTAGAGGTACGCACAATCATATTGCGTAGCATTCCTTCATGCGTACGCAGGTTGATGAAGGAATAGTTGTGCTGGTAGGCATAGTCGCGTACCGCATTGCGGATGCGGTTGGATATATCGTCCTGCAACCAGCACTTTTCTATGGCAAGCACTTTATCGAAAGCATTGGGAATATGGAAGCCTACGGCATTCATCTGTTCGTACACTACATTCTGCTGAACCTCTTCTGTCGTCAGCCAACGTTTGTTGGAAAAAGTGTACTCCAGTTTATTCCGGTAGAACTGAGTTTTTTCTGAACCTAATATCGGAGAGATTTCCGGCAATTCGATTTTGCCGATGCGGGTGAGGTTGTCCGTTACTTGTTTTTGCTTATACTTGATTTGCTCGGAATAGGGGAGAACCTGCCATTTACAACCGCCGCATACACCATAATGTTGGCAGAATGGAACTGCCCGTACTGCCGAATATTCATGGAATTTCACAGCCTCGGCTTCAGCATAATGATGCTTTTTTCTCTTAATTTGCAGGTCAACTACATCGCCGGGGACGACATATGGTACGAAAATCACCAAATCATTGACTTTTGCGATGGCTTTTCCTTCGGCAGCCACATCCGTAATTGTCACCTTCTCCAGTAGGGGAAGTTCTTTTCTCTTTCTTGCCACTTTTACACCAATCTAATAAATTCTTCGGCAAAAATAGACATTTTTTCGGGATTTCTCTCTATGAAATGAAATATTAAAGATTGCAATGTCGAAATTGCATTTTAGCATAAAGTTTTTTCTGAAAAAGTTTTCTAGTCTGCGAAATATACTTAGATTTGCGAACAGAAAAAAGAGAAAATCACTATCAAAAACTTTAAATTTATATTATGGACAAAAAAAGAGTTTATACCTTTGGTAACGGCCAGGCAGAAGGAAAGGCCGATATGAGAAACCTTTTGGGTGGGAAAGGTGCCAACCTTGCAGAAATGAACCTTATAGGGGTTCCGGTTCCTCCGGGCTTTACAATAACGACAGAAGTTTGTACGGAATATTATGAAATGGGGCAGGATAAAGTCGTTGCTCTGTTGAAGAATGAAGTTGAACAAGCCATTGCCCATGTGGAAACACTGATGCGTTCCAAATTCGGTGATGTGGAGAATCCGTTGCTGGTTTCCGTACGTTCGGGTGCGCGCGCTTCCATGCCGGGCATGATGGACACTATCCTGAATCTTGGCTTGAATGACGAAGTGGTGGAAGGCCTGACGCGCAAGACGGGCAATGCACGCTTTGCATGGGACTCTTACCGTCGCTTCGTGCAGATGTATGGCGACGTGGTGCTGGGCATGAAACCGGTGAACAAGGAAGATGTAGACCCGTTCGAGGCTATTATAGAAGAGGTGAAACATGCTAAAGGCGTGAAGCTGGATAACGAGCTTGAGGTGGAAGACCTTAAGGAACTCGTGAAGAAGTTCAAGGCTGCGGTGAAAGAACAAACCGGAAAAGACTTCCCGACTTGTGCCTACGAGCAGTTGTGGGGTGCCGTTTGTGCCGTATTCAACTCCTGGATGAACGAACGCGCCATCTTGTATCGTAAGATGGAGGGAATTCCTGACGAATGGGGTACTGCCGTAAGCGTTCAGGCTATGGTATTCGGTAATATGG
>PPYE01358446.1_pt1 | contig 16945 bp, 16 predicted proteins | sample 1559881 | NCBI WGS metagenome assembly PPYE01 (sample SAMN08240022, study PRJNA423297) | Human gut metagenome, whole genome shotgun sequencing project. | reverse complement strand
GGTTAAAAATGTTCAAGACGGAAAGATTAAAACGGATGACTTTTTCAAGGCGATTGAAAAAGCGGGCAATTCAAAAGCGTTTACTAAAATGGCTACCGAATACAAAACAGTCGGGCAAGCTATGGACGGACTCATAGAGGGGCTTAGTAATAAGCTAATGCCTACTTTCGATAAGATTAGTGGTTACGGAATTAAAGGTATTTCTTCGTTAGTTGATTATATTGATGGTGTTAATTTTAGCGGATTAAACAAAAGCATTGACTCAACTATGGCTTGGTTGGGTAAGTCTTTTAATTCTGCTTTGCCGACATTGAAGAAGGTTTGGACGTCAATAGAAAACGCTGCTAAAACAGCATTTGACTCTATCAAAAAGATTGCTACTTCGATCGGTCCAGACGTTGGGAAAGTTTTTAACGGTCTGAAAGAAAATATTGAAGTTTGGGCGCCTGCTTTACAAAAGGCGTTTTCAAGCGTTGCTAAAAGTGCCGTACCAATCGTGGTAGCTGGCTTAAAAGCTTTGCTTAAAGTGGTTCAAAGTGTTTTGAACGTGACTAAAAAATTAGCCCCCGTATTTGAAAGTTTAGCAAAAAACAAAGGCGTGCAATCTTTAGCGGTTGGCGTTGGTGGAGCAATTTTAACTTATAAGGCGCTTAATAAAACTGTTGAAACAACTAAGAGCGCTTTCGAGGGCTTGAAAAACGCAGGAACAGTCGGAAAGACTTTAATAGATTCTCTTAAAGGAGCGGGATCTTTAAAAGATAAACTCACGGGGGCGGCTACCGCCCTTACAGACTTAGCAAAAAATTCACGGATTGCCGCCAAAGCACAATCAGTATTTAATGCGGTTGCGAATGCTAACCCTTATGTGCTTTTAGCAACTGCAATCGTTGCAGTTGTTGCCGCCCTTGCTTGGTTTTTCACACAAACGAAAACGGGGCAAAAAATTTGGTCCGACTTTACAAGCTTTTTAGGTGATTGTTGGAACGGAATAAAAGAAACAGCGTCAAACGTTTGGGGAGCAGTCGTGAAGACTGTTCAAGAAGTGCCCGAAAAGATCAAGAGTGTTTGGAACGGAATAACAGAGTTTTTTAGTGATCTTTGGTCGGGTATAAAAGAAGGCGCAAGCAATGTTTGGAATGGCTTTGTGGACACTGTAATTAAGCCAGTTGTTGATGGAGTGAAAAACGCTTGGAACGGGGTAAAAGAGTTTTTTAGTAATTTATGGAACGAAATTGTTTCAGCGGTTGCGCCTGTTTGGCAATCGTTTTTAGAGTCAATTCAACCAATCATTGATGCATTTAAAAATCTTTGGGATTCTTTAAAGGAATTCTTTAGCACTTTGTGGAAATCAATTGTTGATAGTTGTAAAACAATTTGGGATAACTTTGTGAATTTCTTTACTTCAATCATTGACGCTATCAAAAACGCATGGAATGGTATAGTTGAATTCTTTAGTAATTTGTGGAATTCGATCGTTGATGGTTGCAAAACGATTTGGAATAACTTTGTTACGTTCTTTACACCGATTATCGAAACCATAAAAAACGTTTGGAACACTATAAGCGAGTTCTTTAGTAATTTGTGGAATGGTATTATTACCTTTGCGCAAAACGTTTGGAATGGCTTTGTAGAAAACGTTGTAACCCCGATTGTAGACGGGGTGAAAAATGCTTGGTCAACGTTGACAGACTGGTGGAGCACGTTCTGGAACGCAATTAAATCCATTGCCCAGTCAATTTGGGAAGGAATTAGAAACACAATTTCAACCATTGCTCAAGGTATTAGCAACGCTATTAATAACTTCTTGCAAACCGTTAGAAATATTTGGAGTTCTGTATGGAACGCTATTAAAGCAACTGTTAGCGCTATTTGGAACGGAATTGTAGCAATAGTATCAGGAGCAATAAACACCGTTGCCGACATTATTAAGGCTATTACACACGCAATACAGGGCAACTGGTCTGCCGCTTGGAACGATATTAAAAATATTGTTTCTAGGATTTGGAACGGAATTAAATCAGCAGTTTCAAACGGTATGAATGGTGTAAGAAGTGTTATGTCTAGCGTTATGAACGGGCTTAAGAGCGTTGTTTCTGGTGCTTGGAACGGAATTAAGGGTATCTTTAGATCTAGCGCTAATGCACTTAGGGGACTTGTTAGAGTGGACTTAGGCGGCGCAGGTCGTGCTATCATGAACAGTTTGCTAAACGGTCTCAGGAGCGCTTGGGGCGCAGTCAAGAGCTTTGTCGGCGGTATTGCGGGTTGGATAAAGAAGCATAAAGGTCCGATCCAATACGATAGAAAACTTTTAATTCCTGCTGGTAATGCTATCATGACAGGTTTTAATCGTGGTTTAGTTTCCGCTTTCGAACAAGTCAAGAAAAATGTTGGATCTATGGCTGACTCGGTTGCCGACTCAATGGCGGTAACTGTACCCGCAATCGATATGGAAGGTGTTAAGTCTAGTTTAAGAAACGCTAGTGCTTCTTTGAGTGGCTCTATTGATTGGGAAACTAGTGCAATGAGCACGATAACAGTTGAAGTACCAGTTAACATTGACGGTCGGGAAGTGGCTAGAGTAACCGCAGAACCAATGCAAGAAGAATTAGACCGCAGACAAGCACGGAAACAAAGGCTTTTAGGTAATAGGAATTAGGAGGTTTTAAGATGTATACTTTTCACGATACTCACCCTAGAGATGTACCACCATCTAGCAATTTACCAGTTGAAGCGCTAACAGTTGACGGAATTACTATCGAGAGGGTAATACCCGAATTTCAAACGTTACAAGTTACCGGGCGTGAGATATTAGCCAATACGGTGGCAACTCTAAAAGTTGGGAGTCAAGACGGCTCACGATTGCAACAAAGTTCAAAACCGGAAAGAACTATCACAGTTAAGTATCAAATCAACGCCCCCGATTCGCAAAGGTTTAGGGAGATTTATTACCAGTTAAATCAAATTTTAGGCGGTCAAGATAAAAAAATAAGCTTTGCTGATGACCCAGACAAGTATTTTGTTGGAACGCTAACGGACGCAGACACACCAGACGGCGGAAGATTGTCGATAGTATCAAGCTTCACTTTTACTTGTTTTGACCCTTACGCCTATGCGCAAAGCGAAGATAAATTTACCTTTAGCGACAATCTTAGAATCAAACAATTTAACTTTGATTTGGATAATAATTTTGGACACAAAGTATTTAAAGGCTATACGGTCGGTGATGGGGCTACCCAACCACCGTCTTTTTTTAAACAGGAGCTAACACAGCTTGAATATAGCCGCTTGAACGCTAAAGATGGGGCTATGGTATCATCTGAATCGATAAGCGATCTTAAAGTTGATCTACAAAACTTTAAAAATGGTTATAATTCCTCCGGTGCTTTAGACAGCGCAAAAATTGAAGATGATGTTTTAAAGTTGTCGGGTTGGCACGCTGATAACTCTAGCACATGGCGAAAGTACGCATATATTATCGTTACTTCGGAAAACATTGATAAGGAGTTCGCACGGCAACAAGTGGAACTTGTAGACCGCCCGGACGTCCAAAAAGCAAAGCCCGAAATTGTAAATAGCGGCAAAAGTGGTTTTGTCGGTGAAATACCTTACACGGAGGATATGGGTAATCAGAACTTACGCATAATTTTTAGATATACTGATGATCCTGAGGGCAACGGCAATTACACAGATTGGAGCACCTTGATTTACCCGAATAATTTGTATAAGTATCAAGCACCGCATTTGCTTGTTAAGCTTGACTTAGTAAAAGCGGTTGAACAAGTAGATCCGGGCTTTTGGGGTAAATACAACATTGTCGGAATTGTCGAAAGGTTAAACTGGCTCAAAGAAAATATCAAGAGTGCAAGTTTTAAATTCTTTGCGTATGGTGCTAGTGATGACGGTAGCAACTACGTTGGTATGCAAGTTTGGAAACCTGCTAAAGGTTGGGGCGATACACTATCACATAGTCAAGACAGACCTGCACAACTTGAAACGGCGTATAAGGACGCTACGAGCCTTTTTGAACACGTTGATAGTGATGGGTGTATCTACATTGATCTGTATTCTAAAGTGTCAAACGGGGCGTCTAATGTGTTTTTAGACTACTTGCAAGGCTCATTGCTTATAACTTTGCCAACCTCGAACGCTTTAGATGTTGTTAATAAGGGAACTCAACCCGTTCCCATTCGTTTTGAGCTTACTAACCACGGTGAAAACGGTTATTTGTCTATTTCAAACCAAAAGCAAGCTTACTTGTTCGGCAACCCATCAAGCCCGGACGGTGTTAATGTTAAGAAATCAGAAATGATTGTAACAACCAACCAAAACAACGATAACGGATTGAAACAATGGACTATTAACGAAGGTGTTTTAAACGAGTGGAACGCAAATCCGGCTCAGCAAGGGCGCTTTGATGATCCTAGCGTTATCAGAGAACGGCGTTGGCGGTTGCGCAATATGTTGCCTTACAAGGAAGGTTGGGGCACTGGTGCGGGCGGTGATGGCTCAGGTTGGCACGGTCCTAGTGCAAGTATCACATTCCCAACAGGCAAAAATATTAAAAATTTCACCGCACGTTTTTACACGCAGTTCTTATTTGGAACAATGAGGGCGCACGGGTTGCAACAGTTTAATATATGGTCTACAGGGAGAGAATTAATTGCGTCCGTGCAACTTTGGAAGTGGTTTGACGGTCATGCGTCTGTGAAGGTTAGAATTGGAAACCACTGGGCTTACGTTGATGAGTATAATCCTCGTTGGGATAACTTGTTTGGACAAGTCGTTATCCAACGTTCGGGCAACAACTATACAGTGACAATCGAAAACGTTGAGGGTAGTGGACCGAAAACTAAACAGGTTATAAGCTACACGGACGCAGAAAGCGCCGCAAAGCTTGCGGGTGGTATGACGTATTGGAAAGCGATCAACGGACCTAGTAGCAACCTAGCAATGAACAATGATTTGTATGATTTTTGGATTAGGAAAGACTTGGCAGAGTCTTATGTTGATATACCTAACTTGCTAAAGGAAGGCGACAAGTTAAAGATTAGCATGGATCAATATAAAGTTACTACTAATTTGAACGACGCTAGCGCTTTGAAATATCAAGATATAGGCAGTCGCCCGATATTGGCTTACCCCGGGCACAACTTGATTACCTTTAACTACTCAGCCTTTGCCGATCGTCCTGACGTGGTTGCTTATATAAGACGCAAATACCTTTAGAGAGGGGGCAATATATTGCAAATATATATTTTGAACCGTGCACGAGAAACGCTTGCAACAACAGCAAGCATTTATGACGACAAGCACACAATGACGCTTGAAGCGGGTTCAAGCTCATATGAGTTCACGATTGATAAAAGTGACGAAGCAAGTAAAAGCTTAGAAACCGGCAACTACGTTGTGTTGCAAGACGACAACGGTAAGAACTGGGTATTCACTATTCTTGATTACGAAGAGAATCAGTACACTAAAACCGTGTATGCGGAAGATGTCGGGATTGAGCTGCTGAACAAGAACTGCGATATCTGGAAAAGCGAAGGCCCGCACAGTTTTGAGTGGTACTTTAACAAAATTGTTGACAGTACACCGTGGAAACTCGGCGTCAATCAGCTGGCGGGATTGGAACGCACGCTGACCTATGAAGGACGTGATACCGGACTGGGACGTCTGTTGTCTATACTGACGGCATTTGACCACGCTGAATGTAAGATGGGCGTGAGCTTTACGGCCAACCGCCCGTGCGATTTTGTGGTCAATGTCTACAAGACCATTGGTGCCGACCGGTCGGACGTGCAAATCGTGTATAATCATGAACTCAACGACATTACCAAAAAGGAATCAAGAGCGCAGTTTGTCACGGCGCTTTGTGGTGTAGGCGGTACGGTAACACCGCCTGAAGGGCAGGAAACGGCAGAACAGGAAAATGTCGATTTTGCCGACCTCGAATACAACAAGGACGGTCTCGTTACGACGAAGGGCGACAAATTCCTTCGGGCCGTCGACGCTAACAAGCGTTTTAATCCCGGCCAGACAAGCTATATCGAAAGCTACTACACGTATGATACGCAGTCGACCAGTGAACTGCTGAACCGTACGATCACACAGCTCAAAACCTACAGTGAGCCCCAGTACACGTACACGGCAGATGTCAAGGTTATCGACAGTACGCTTGAGATTGGCGATACGGTAACCATCATTGACCACGACTACAATCCTGCGTTGTATCTGTCAGCGCGGGTGGCCAAACTTGAAAAGTCGTATACTGATCCGTCGCAGAATACAATCGAGTTTTGCAACTACAAGCTGCTTAACGGTCAGCTAAATAAAATTAACGAGCTGCAGAATATTGTCAGCAAACTGCCGTCGGCCAGTCAGGTGGCCAAGATTGAAAGCAATGTTACTGATTTGTCGAGCAAAACAGACGAACTGGCATCGCAGGTGACGTCTGCCAACGGCAAGAACACGAACTACTATGGCAAATTAGGGCCTACCAACCCGAAAAACGGCGATTTGTGGTACAAGGATCTCAACAACGGCGAGACTGAAATGTACCAGTATCAGAATGGTAACTGGGAACTGATCACATCAACCGCCGAACTGCATAACACGCAGAAGGAAGTAGACCAGGCCATCAAAGATTTCAATGCGCAATTTAAAGAAATTGATGATAAGTACGTACCAAACGAAACTTATCAGACAGAAAAACAAGCACTGACCACCTCTCTTGATAAAGCTTCTGAAACAGCGAGGGCGGCAAAAAGTGCAGCTGATGGAGCGGTTGAAAGCGCGACAGAGGCAAATAACAGTGCAAGCGAAGCGCGCGCTAAAGTTGATGACGTTGCTAAAACCGTGACAAAAAACGGCAAAGCAATTGGAGAAATCAAGTCAGATGTCAGCGGTGTAAAAGCCACGTATGCTACGCTCGATGGCAAGGTTACGTCAGTGTCGGCTAGAGCGGGTGCAGTTGAAGCAGCACTGAGTGATGGAAGGGGCGGGTTGATCAGCGTTAAAGCTGAAAATAATCGTATTGAATCACTCGTTGATTCTAAAGTCAATGGTAGTGAGTACAACACGTTTAAGCGACAGACATCGACCACGTTAAGCCAAAAAGCCAATAAGACTGACCTGAACGGATATGTAACAGGGACACAATTTAAACAGACGGCAGATAAAGTTGACACGCTCGCGAGTGATGTCAAGTCTGTAAAGACAAAAGCTGACACTATTGAAACGACTATGAATTCGACAAGCTTCGCCAACAGCGTTGTTAAAGCAAGCGGCATCGATACGAAAGTAGCCGGTTATGATACTACGATCCGGAAGCTGATCGGTAAGGATGGGACAACCGGTGATTTGAACACGCTGGTATCCGCCTATAGCAATGAAACCAGTCAAACAAAAAAGCAAACAACTAACTTGATTAGTGCGCTTGATTATAATGGGACAACCGGTAATTTTGGTAGCGGATTTGCCAAAAAAGTTGCTGATGCTTATGGTACAACCGAATCGTATAAATCGCTGAACGGCAAGATTGACGGGTTACAGATTGGCGGAGCGAATCTGTTGGACGGTACGGCAGGTGTATTTAGACGTATATGCCCTAGCAGTGATCATGTAGATGGGCCGATATGGACACTAAAAGTTGAGCCGCAAAGTACTACCATTACGGTATCTTTCGACGCTCGAGCCAGGGTAGCTAAATTTTTTGAATGCTACTTTTACGGACAAAACTATGACACAGTAGGCTATACTATCCATGCATATACGTCGCAAAGCAACGGTGCTGACAAACTGATATCAAGAGATGGTAGGGTGCAAATCACGCCAACGACCGAATGGAAACGTTACTGGATAACATGGATGCTGACTAAAATCCCGCCGGCCGGAACACGTAATGTACAGATTGGCAGAATGTTTGTCAACCCCTTCATAGCAGGCGACTGGTTAGAAATCCGAAATGTCAAACTGGAATCGGGTGGCAAAGCCACCGATTGGTGCATGTCGGACGGGGACATTAACAAGCGCATACAGACTCAGGCCGATGCACTCACGGCTTATCAAGCCGAAGTAAAGCGGACTTATGCTTTATCATCGTCGGTTTATACCAAAACGGAAACGCAAACTAGAGAGAATGCGCTTAAGAACTCGACGATCAATGACTTGAAAGCTACTGACGATTGGAAGAAATTAATTAAGATTAATCAGAACTCAAGCTGGATTCAAGACGCAACGGGTTTCCAACAGCAAGCGTGGAAATACAATCTTGATTCGAGCAGTGAGCTTATCGGAAAAAAGAGTTTTGAGGATTCAGCAGTCGGAAATTGGCGCTGTGCTGATTTAAAAACGCCGGCAACCCTCCAGAAAGGTGGGCCGGTTAACGGATTCTATAACTGGGTGTACTCCTCGACCGGTGGTGATTTATACTATGGAACCTCATGGATACCTGTCAAACCGGGCACTAAATTTTATGTTGAGGCACTGTGTCCCAATATGAAGAGTGTATATAACGGGCTGAACATTATAGTTGCTGCGTATTTGCGCTATGAACAAGGCGGGAAAACACACTGGGCGATGGGACCAAGTGTCACTATCACTCCAGACCACTGGGGATGGGTAAAGGGCGTTGTAACGGTGCCGGATAATGTCACGCGAGTTCTGCCATGCATATCAACTAAAGATACGACTGGCAAAGGTGGCGCAAGTTATGTAGCGTATGCAAGCTTCACCAAACTAGATGACTACACTCAGTCTAACATGACGTCAATCAAGCAGTCATCGGACGGTATCGGATTAAAAGTTGCCCAACTCGTCGGAGGTTCTGACATATCGAAAATCGACATGACTAGTGCGGCAGTCAAAATTGGTTCAAAGCATATCTTACTAGATGGTGATGTCGCGATTGACGGAACGACTTTTGCGAAGAAGATAAAAGCAACTGGTATCACGGCCGACATGATGTTGGCTGGCACCATCGATGCGTCAAAGATAAACGTCATTAACATTAATGCGTCAAAGATTGCAACGGGCGTGCTCAATGGTGTAAAAATCACGTCAACTGGCAAAGATCCAAGCGGCACGTCTAGCACGACGACTATCCAAAGCGGTTATATCGATACCAACGTTATCAACTGTTCTGACTATATCATGGTCGGCAAGGCGGACGCTGACCCTCGGAACGAACGGAAAGTGCGTGTAAAAGGCGGGGGTGTTTGGCTAGGGTGTCCGGCAAAACTTAATGGCCACACCGGCAACTCAGCAAGCGACTATCAGTACGAATGGCAAGGGTGTATCCGAGCCGGAGGTTGGGATTGGCTTGACGACGTAGTAGAAACCGGACGTGGAACTGGCGAAAGCGGGGTTGAAGTCGGCTATGTATCCGAACAAAGATTTGGAAGGCCGTATGGTGGCGATTATGTCGCTTTAGGAGAGTACGTCGTAAGTAACCCTAGAAAAAATGACAATGACAACGGGGCAAACAATTCAACGCTCGATGCTTTTATGTCGTATAGCACCACCACAGGCTACAAGGGCAAAAAAGGTTTGTGGTTTTACAAAGACCCGCAAATCAGTGGTAACCTTCACGTCAAGCCGAATGGCTCATCGGCTGGCATACGTACTGCATGGGTATCATGGTCAGACTGGGGAGGTGAAAAATGTGCATGCATTGTGCAAGACAACAACTATTGGGGAGGTATCGCATTGCCTAAAGGCGGAGACCCTGTCATCTTTAACACAAAGTATCGTGTATCACTGTCAAGAATGGCGAATAAAGAAAATAAAGGAAACACAGGCTATGGCGACTAGAAAGGACTGGTATGAATGGAAATTAAGAAAACCGTAAATCTGACCTACATTGCACCGGACGAGAGCTTTGCAATGTCCACCATGCTGACAGGGGACGGTTCAACACCCGTGGTGCAGACTATGGGCTTTGACACGCCAACGGCATACAAGGACGACGGAACGCCTGTCTACACCACACCGGACGAGCAAATCAAGACGGCGCAGAAAGAGTTTATGGCTGCCGCTATCAGCGAGCAAAAATCGCTATGTGAAGAGAACGGGGTTGATCCGTCACTTGTAAACATTGTCGGAGCGGAAAAGAAAGCTGATATTGATGAAAAGAAAGGAAATGACTAATCGTGAACGAAATGCAAAGACTGGCTATTGAAATTGCAAACAAGACAATCAAAATTGCAGAGTTGGAAACGGAAAACGAGCGTCTGCAAAAAGAGCTTGACGAACTGAAAGCAAAGCAGACTAAGTTTTCTAAAGACTAACCATAAATTGGGGGCGGGTGGGTAGGATAATAAGATTGAGGTGATAGTTTGATTCATGGGTTATGGGGACTGAGTTGGGGAGAAATCCTCAGCTTAGCTACCCTAATAGGGGTTGTTACGACTGCGTTGAGCAAGCTGCTTAAAAAGGGCATGTCAGACGTATTGTCGCCGCTTAGAATGTCGCTAAATGAGCTTAACGACAATTTAAAGACGCTGAATTCCAATTTTCACAAGCAAGAAGTTGAAATCGACAAGATTAATGACGACCTGAGACGTCATGATCTCAAATTGGTTGAGCATGAAACTGAAATCCATGCGCTTAAGGAGGAATCAAAAAATGGTTGATAAAATTAAGAAAGCATTGTACAACGCAGATGGTACGCTTAACAAGACGGTGTTGGTTGCGCTCGTTTCTGCGATTCTGTTGTTAGTACAGCAACTGGCTCAGATTATGGGACTGGATTTGACGGGAAAAATTGCATCAGCACAGGACTGCATCAATACAGTACTGACTATCCTAACGATTCTTGGTGTTGTATCGGTGCCAAAGGACGGTGCAACGAATGAAAAATAAGGTTAATAAAATCGTAATTACTGGCCTTGCCTGCGCAGGGCTTTTTTTATGCGGTCAAAACGTGCAGGCAAATCGATTAGGTCAGGACGTATCTAGCTATCAATTGAGTGATTTCGGTTACATGCTACAACGCAAACAGCTAGGGTCTGAATTTACCATTGTCAAGCTAGGCGGTTCCGGTGGCTTTGAAGGAGAACATTATCAAAATCCAAAAGCTTCGGCACAGCTAGCCAATGCGTCAAAAAGCGGTCAGGACGTTGCAGGCTATTTCTGGGGACAGTTTGGATCAGATAGATTGATGGCGCAAAAGATGGCCGGCTATGCAGTATCGGATGCGCACAGGACAGGGTTAAAACAGGGCGCTGCTATCGCATTGGATTACGAGCAGGGTGCATCGATGTCAAGAACAGCCAATACCGATGCAATTATTGAGTTTATGTCAGCCGTTAAAAGCGCGGGGTATAAACCGCTACTATATAGCGGTGCCTATTATATGAAAAGATATGTAGATATTGTAGCGATGTGGCAATTTGCGGATAACTGGCATGGTACTGATGGAAACGTGGAACTTGTTTCTGTTATTAAAGGAGATGTAAAAAATAACGTGACGGTTAAGCCGACCGTTACCGTTTCTGGAAACTACTATACCATTCAATCCGGTGATTCGTGGTGGTCAATCGCAAATCGTTTTGGTATGGACATGTATCAGTTGGCACAGCTTAATGGCATGTCGATCAATACCGTTATCCATCCGGGGCAAAAAATTAGAGTTAAGGGCACAATCAAAAACGGTGCAAAACCAGTTAAAAATACCAATATTAGCTCTTATGTTGTTAAGCCTGGCGATTCGTGGTGGAGCATCGCGGCTAAGCATGGACTGTCTATGTATGCGTTAGCTAGTCGCAACGGAAAGACGATTTATTCCGTTATCCATCCAGGCGACCGTCTGACCGTTATAGGGCAGACAACACGTATCTACACGGTCAAATCAGGCGATACGCTGAGCAGCATTGCCGGCAGGTTAGGCACGTCAGTAGGCGCATTGGCTAGTCGTAACCACATCAGCAATCCTAACTGGATCTATGCAGGTCAACGGTTAAGTTACTGATGTACGAAAGTGTACGAAAAACGTATGCTATAAACTACTGATGTACGTAATTATGTACGCAAATGTGCGAAAGTGTACGAAAATGATGCATATAATTAACATATGCTCTACAGAGTAAATGTATAGGAATGTATTTTGCCGGTATAATATAGATGAAAAATAACATACAATAGCTTCGTAATCCCTCGTGCTGAACGGGGGATTTTTTTGTGCAAAAAAATAAAGGCTCTGCCAAAATGCAGAGCCTTGTATTCAAAACATTGCATAAAAATTCTTTTTGAGAATCGGTCAAAAGCGCTGTTGTTGCAATTGAAACGGTTGTTGCAATGATGTTGCAATCGGTCGTCAAAAGCGGCGGTATTATAGCAATGATAACCCCGATCACCGGTATCAAAATTTATCGTTAAATTGCTTAAACCCCGTTTTGACGGGGTTTTTGTTTTATAGTTAGCGTTAATTTTCGTTAAAAATCGTGAAGCTGTTGGCCAATTGTTGTCCGTAAGCGGTCATTAAATAAGCGTTCTTCATAAACCTCCGATATCTTAGTATGCTTTAGACATCAAGTATATCGTAGGTTTAAATATGAAATTGGATGACGTCGTGGAAGTCAATCTTGTTGACCGAAGCCCTAAAGAAACATATCTATCGGTCAGTGAAATGGCTGCGAAAATTATTACGGAAGATGTTGAAATCCGAATTTACAACGGAGCTTCGAGAGAGATTATCAAAAATTTGAATAACTATCTTTAAACTACGCCTTGGGTCAAGAAAAGAATATTCTGAACATCTTTGAAAAAGGATATTTTGAATTGTCCAACAACAGCGCAGAGCGCGCTGTCAAAGAGAGCGTGATGGGGAGAAAAAACTGGCTGTTTTCATCAACTTTTGAAGGCGCAAGGGCGCTGTCGCCGGTATACACGGCCAAACTTAATCAGTCGGATCTTGAAAAATACTTGAGAAAAGTATTAACGAAGATTACCAACATTGAGGTATTTGATCCTGAAAGGTTACGCCATCTTCTCCCATGAAACATCGATCTTACCTCGTAAATAAGAAAATAAAAACGATGCATACGCAATAACCTGAGATAATGATACTATCTTGGGTTATTTGTGTACACACCGCTGTTTTAACGACCGCTTACCACGAAGCAGCCGTTGCTGAACTTAAAAAGTCTGGCTCTCTAGGAATACAGTTGTCGCAAGAGAAAGCACTTCTTCAAGCAACTGCACGTCAAACCGGATTCAGTTTGGCGGAAACAGCAAGTGCAATGGGCGTTTTGAGAAACAATGGTTTGGAAGCAGACAAGGCTTTGGTAAAACTGTCCGCTTAGCGAGAAATTGCTTTGAAAAACAACTTTGTTAATTCGGGGAAGGCTAAATCATGATATAATAATCTCAAGAAGATAAACGCTTTACGGAGGTGATAGCATGTACAAGTGGAAAAAAGGCGATGGTAAGACAATGGCAGTTCTTGTAGTCGCCTGCATAATTGCTTTCATTTGGGGGTTGTGTGATTTACCATCACCGATGGATTGGATTGACAATTTCTTTAAAAATGCATTTGCATTTGCATTTATATTCACTATCCTTGCTGTCGGCGGCGTAATTTCGTTTATCGGTGGGTTATTCAAGTGACATGTTGATCCCGAGCCAAGCCCGTCAGAAACGGCGGGAAGGTGTAACGACTAGAAAAAGTAAGCTAAAAATCAAGCGAGTCTCTGAAGGCTCGCTTTTTTCATGCGGAAATTTCCACGAAGGCAAAGCTCCTTGAAAATGGTATAATAACGATAGATATAATAAAAAACTACCGAGGTGGGTGATAAAGATAAAATTATATAAGCAGCAAAAGGGTGAATTCAAAAAAATGTTTATCGATATCCTTGGAAGTGCAGTGGTAGCAGTCATCCTAGTTGCGCTGGGTGTACCGTCTATTAGTCAAATAATAGATGGCATTGGTAGTATTTTCTTTGTTTTTATTATTTTCTCTATTGGTGGATTTATTTCATTTATCGGTTGGTTGTTCAAATAATTTTGCGAGTCCTTACAGACTCGCTTTTTTAGTACCATAGGAAAAGCGATATTCTGGAATACAGGAAAATCGTTGATGTTTTAGGGGTAGAAAAATCATCCATTTCGTTGGCTGAATTTCAAGATTTGAAGTATAATGACGTTGAAAGATACAAGGAGTTAAAAAACCGTGTCGTTTGGAGTGAAGCTAAGTTTCCAAGCGAAAAATCTTTAAATGGGCACTTTAAATCTCACGGAGATGAATTCGCAAATATTTCTAAAGAACAATATCGGAAAGCAGCTGCTAGCCTCTTAGCCGAGCCAGTCTCTGAAAATATCTTAGGATATGACACTGAATTCAGACGAGTTCGATATGATCGTAAAAATAATATATATGTTTTAGGTAATCCTAAGACAAAGAGAATCACGACTATGTTTAGGCCCAAAGAAGGAAAGGAGTATTACGATGGTGAAGTCTCAAAAGACCTGGGAAATTGATGGCGAACTATGGCTTAACTGCCCGGTTTGTGGAGCAGAGGTCAAAGACTACGATATTTGTGATAGATGTGGTTGGCAAAACACAGGCGAAACGAATATCGATGGCGGTCCCAATAAAATGACGTTAGCAGAAGCTAAAGAGGCTTATGCTAAAGGCTTAGAAATTTATTAAAAGCACACTAACAAACAAATAGGTTAGGGTGCTTTTTTATACCCAAAAATAGGAGTAAAAAATGGTTAACACATATTAAAGGGTGTAAAAATCTTTTCAAGGATTAACACCTCCCATCGATGGGGTTATCATTCGATTACAAATTGAAAGGAAAAATGTTATGGTCGAAAAAGAAAAACGGCTTGGTAATCAAGATCCTACTCAATCGCTAATTCTTCCGATTCACTATTGAATATGATTCAAAGACTGGCAGAAGACAAAATTCATGGTCAAAGAAGCGGTACCGGTCAGATCGTTCTGAACTTGAACGGCGTCGCAAAATGAATATTGATATTAAGGACAACAACAGGAAAAGCGATAGAGCTTAATATTTAGAATTCACTAAGAAACTAGACGCTAAGTTCGTGCCTATTTCGTTGGCTGAATTTCAAGATTTGAAATATAATGACGTTGAAAGATACGAGCGTATATTAGACAAAGTATTCGTTCAGCAAAAAATAAATTCTGGTGAGTGGGGAAAAACAATTAATCCTGATAAACAACTGCATCACATGGAATTGACATGCAAAAATGGGAAATCTTATATTTATGATTATGTTGATGTTCAAAAATTATTTGACGACTATTATGGAACTGGTAGATTAGAGCATGATAGATATGGGCGTCCTACGAATAGGAAAATCGTTCAATTGGGATATTCAATTGGTGTGAATGCTTCAGACAATTCAGAAGCTATGGCTATTAAAATTCACCACTCCAAGAATAGAACTCTAAGAAAGGAGAGTAGTGATGAATTTAGAACAATATTTAGGGAAGAATATTAGAGTTACTTTCGTAGATGGTCAAATACTCGAAGGCCACTGTAATTCATTTACGGGGAAACTTGATACTGAAGATGAATTATATGATGAAATTACTATCAAAACTGACAAATACCCGTATGTTGGTTTTAATGAATCAGAAATAAAAAACATAGAACTTATTTAGCGCTCATCAGAGTGCTTTTTTGTCCTGTCACATGACGTTAAACTGGGCGATTACAGATTGAAAGGAAAAATATTATGGTCGAAAAAGAAAAACGGCTTGGCAATCAGGATCCTACTCAATCGGCAATTCTTCCATTCCGCGACGGAACGGTAAGTGGTACGCCGCCTACATCTTTTTCGAGATTGGCAGGCGGCTATTTTAATGTTTTTTCGTTAAAAATCGAAAACCGTTCTCCTTTTTTAGAAAACAAAAAACGCATACGCGACAATCCGAGGTAGCGTGACGCTTACCGCTTGTCTATGTATGCATCATTAATATTATGTACGGAAGGATATGGATTGAACTACCCCAACTTAACCTAAAACTTCATTTTTTAACGGTTTGAAGTTGGGGATTCTAGGAACACGGCAAACTTGCCAGTCTAGTTCTTCACTAAGTTGGTAGAGGTCACCGCTATTTTACCAAGGTACGTCTCATACCTGTTTATTATTAAACTAGATTTTCTAATTGTAATTTATATACTAATTATAATATCTGATTTAAAATAAATCAAGAAAAAAGAAGCACTGAGCGCTTCAAAAGAGGCTAAATGCATTATAACTCTTATTTTAAGCAATTAACGGCAAAAAATTAAGAATTTTTAGATGCTGAGAACAGCATGATTTGGTTCTGTGCGGAGGAAAAAAAGTCCCGTTTCCCTTTTGCTTTAAATGAAGTGCCGAATAAATGCGGTCGACTTGCGACTGACTTTGTTCGGCATTTTTTCAATTTTGACACGCAGGAAATTATTCTTTTTGCCAAATGCAGCGCTTACTAAGTCGGCGTGCAAAGATCTCATTCAAAATTGCCGAGAGACTTTCTTAGGCTGTTTCCATCGTAGCAGGCGATTGCCACGCAGATGCAAATCATCCGGGTTTTAATTTGAGGCATAGTTTTTCCAATCCTCTGTTTTGTATTTCAGCAAAATTTATTATCAGCGAACGAAAAAATGTTTGGTCGTTGCCGGCACGATAATTATGAAGGGAATGATTTGAGGCAAGTTAAATCGCTAAACGAAGATAAAATTTTGTTCGAACGATTATCTTTAGCATATTTTCATGGAACAAAAACCGCTTTTGAGAAATGCGGCGGCAGGAACTCATTTTCGCTGGTAGCGGGATTTGCTTTCGATGGATTCATAGACAGTGGTGGACATCCAAGTTTTACTAAAAAAATAAAAAATCAGTAAAAAACAGCGCTTGCATAATTTAGTAAAATATAGTAAACTGAAAAAGTAGAAAATAACGTATTTACTTAATGAGGTGCATAAAT
>PPYE01385095.1_pt1 | contig 16954 bp, 13 predicted proteins | sample 1559881 | NCBI WGS metagenome assembly PPYE01 (sample SAMN08240022, study PRJNA423297) | Human gut metagenome, whole genome shotgun sequencing project. | reverse complement strand
CTTCTTTTTCTCTTTTTTCTTTTTTTCTTTTTTGCCCTTCTTATCATCGTCCGAAGAACCTTCTAACTCTTTTAAGATGTCCATATCATCCATAGACATCTCAGTAACTGCAGGTTCAGCCTGCATTCCGGAAATTTCTTCCTCATCTGGTTCATCATCACCGAACAGTAATTTAGACAGCTTTGCCAGAAATCCCTGTTTCTTCGGCTTCTTTTCTTCTTTTCCCCCGTCATCCGGCTGCACTTCTGCTTTTGCATTGTCTGCCTCCGGTATTTCGGAATCTTCGCCTGTTCCACTCAGAATCCTCATTAATTCATCATCTTCATCCGATACCGCTTTTTCGTTTTCTGTTTCCGGATCATCCAGTCCAAAATCATCAATTCCGATATCATCGATTGCCAGATCATCAATTCCATCTTCACTGGCACCCTCATCATTTTTTACTTCGGCAGTATCCTCTTTCTGCTCTGCTGTTTTCTCCACTGCTGATGTTTCCATCTCTGCTGTATCATTTGCGGCTTCCTGATTCACGCTCTCCATGATCTGGTCAATATCATCAAGCATCGGCTGTGTTGCTTTTGTCACACCCTGTGAACTTTCGTCCCTGTCTAATTCTTGCTCGAACTGTTTTAAAAATTCATCGGGATCATTATCTTTCCGGAGTTCCTGTTCAAACTGATCCATAAACAGATCATTGGAATCCGGAATATCAATTGTCTCTCTTGTACTCTTCTGTGGCATTTGTTCTTTACTCTCAATTTCTTCTGGATTTACAGGATCACTGTCATTTAAATCAGATCTGCCATCGACGGCATTTAATAACTGATCCAGGTAATTTTCTGATTCATTCATGGTAATATTCTCCTGCTATTGATTTCTTTGTAACTATCATATATTTATTTTTCGATTATAGTAAATCAGGGATGTGAAAAAACTCACACCCCTTTTTCTGACTTAATCTACGCTCTTATCGATCAGATTGTCAATTGCCTCTACCAGCATACCGATCTCCGGCTTTGTCAACTGGGCATCTGCTCCTAACTGTTCTCCCTTTTTGCGCATCTCCTCATTCACAAGAGATGAAAAAATAATAAGTGGTATCTTCTTGATCTCATCATCTGATTTGCAGAGTTTTGTCAATCTGTGTCCATCCATGAGAGGCATCTCAATATCTGTGATGATACAGTGTACGTCCTGACGGACTGTTCCTTTCTTCTTGAACTCAGTCAGCTTATCCCACGCCTCCTGTCCGTTCATTGTCATGATCAGATTCGTGTATCCTGATTTTTTCAGACACTCTGAGATCATTTTTCCAAGCAGTGGGGAATCCTCTGCAATGAGGATTGGAGAATCGCTTCTGTCTCTGGCTGTTCTCTCCTCCACATCTGATACTTTCAGTCCGGTTTCCGGGCTGATGTCCGTAACTATCTTTTCAAAATCAAGGATCACCACTAATTTTCCTTCCAGCTTGATAACCCCTGTTGCAGCACTCTTATCTTCCGTGTTGATCGTAGAATCCGGTTTAATGATGTCCTCCCATGATACTCTGTGGATACCGATCACTTCATCTACATGGAATGCAATGTTTAATTTATTAAAGTTTGTGATAATGAATAAGCCCTTTTTCTCGGATGGTTCCATTCCCAGACACTTTTTCAGGTCAATAACCGTCATCATCGTATCACGCGGCATAAAAATTCCTTCCACACAAGGATGTGCATTTGGAACCGGTGTTACCTGCTGATAGGTAAGGATCTCTCTGATCTTTGCCACGTTGATTCCATAATAATTGTCACCTAACGTAAATTCCAGAACTTCTAATTCATTTGTACCTGACTCTAAAAGAATATTTGTATCCATTGTGTCTTCCTCCCACGTATATGTTCTCTTGTTTTTTAATTTGATTTAATATATGAACCTCAGTCCGCAGTGCACGCCAGAAAAACCAGAGATTTTCCTGGCTGTCGGGCATTCGCCCTATCACTCTCGATATATACAGACCTCACCATGCAAACATATCCGGTCTGTATATTCTCGATTGGCACTGCTCATTGCTTACGCACATTATATCATGAAGCAAAGCTTCATGATCGTTATCTACACTCGCTTCGCTCGGCAGTCTTTATTATATCATAACTCTTCCTGTTTTTACAATTTTATTTCATAAGTTGTGTCATCTCTTGTCACATGGAGCACAATATCAGAAACTTCTGTCACGGAATCCGGTATCTCAAATAAAAGAACCGCTGATTTTGTCTCTCCTGCCGGGATCTCATCATCATAAGTTGAAAAATCCGTTGTCATGATCGTTGTATAAGCAGAAACCTGCGTACTCTCTGCTCCATCAGCAGAATAATCCGCTGTAAACTTTACCTTTGAAGTGAGATTATCCAGAGTAATACCCTCTTCTGTAGGATTGGTCATATCGATTTCAAGTACCATAAACTGTTTTCCATTCGAGGCTCTTACATCAAGCACATCCGACTCTGTATAGTTTCCGGCAAGGCTTACTCCTCCATAGGCAACTTCCAGTCCATCCGCTCCAAATACATCCTCCAGCGTATTTCCGGCTGGTGTCTCATCCATTATTTCTGTGCCATCCACACTCTCACTGCCTGTGACAGTCTCTTCCGGCTCTGTTTCTTCCGCGCTCTGATCCACATAGACCAGACCATCCTTCTGATATGAATTATGCTTGGAAACAACGTGTACTGCATAATTGACGATCTGACTTTCCTCTGCCTCTGTGAGATCATATGCTTTCGTTCCACATCCTGTCAGCAAAAGCATACCTGTCAGACATAAGATTCCTTCTATCTTTTTTCTTCTCATACTGTATCATCCTCCGCCTGTCCGGAACCAATCCCTGTTTTTTCCGTGTCAAGTTCGAACCAGAATTCTACGCCATCTTCATGATTTAACACGCCACATTCCCTGTGAAATGACTCCATGATTGCCTTTACGATAGAAAGTCCTATTCCACTTCCACCATATTCCCTCGTTCTTGCCTTGTCCACTTTATAAAACTTGATCCAGACATTATCAAGATCTTCTTCCGGAATCTGTTTTCCGGTATTGAATACACTCACCCGGACAACACTGTCTTTTCTTGTGTACCAGATTCTGATCTTCTTATCAAATTCTGCATGGTGGATCGCATTGCTCAGATAATTTGTCACAACCTCTTCCACCTTGAATTCATCTCCCCATGCATCCATCGGTCCGCTCTCATCAAATGTGACCGAGATATCATTCTGCTCTAATAAAATAGAAGATGAATTAATAATTCCATGGATCAGTTCTGTCAGATTAAAGCGCTCCATAGGAACAACTTCATTTCCAAACTCTAACTGGTTTAAAGTCAGAAGTTTTTTGACCATCTGATTCATTTTATCCGCCTCGTCCATGATCACTTCACAGTAGAAATCACGGCTCTGTGCATCATCATTGATACACTCCTGCAATCCCTCTGCATAACCCTGGATCAACGCCAGCGGTGTCTTCAGCTCATGAGATACATTGGATAGAAACTCCTTGCGCATCTCATCGATTTCTGTTTTTTTCTCAATATCCTGTTTTAATTCGTTATTTGCACTCTTAAGTTCTGAGATCGTGCTTTCAAGCGCACATGACAACCGGTTAAAATGTTCACCGAGTTCATCTATCTCATTTTTTCTGTGTCCTTTGGAAACATACTTGGCATCAAAATCAAGTTCTGTCATTCTTTTTGATATGTCCGTGAGTTCTGAGATCGGTGTTGTTATCCTCTTAGACACAAACACTGTGACAATCGCACTGATCGCAATTGCCAGAACGCCCACGTAAACCAGAAACTGATTTGAAATTTTTGCACTCTCACGGATACTCTCCACTGCGGTACGCATCAGGATCAGATTTCCATTGGAAAGTGTTCCATAAAGAACCATGTACTCAGATGATAACCTTGTATCTGTCTGTTTCTGTATGACGTAATTGTCTGATCTCTGTAAGATCTCGGTCTGGTTTCTGTCATCACCAAACAAAATATTCATAAATTCCATCAGAATGACCTGATTGTCATTCACCGACGACCTCACGATCGCACGGTTGGAACTGATGATCATAACTGCAATATTACCATTGGCACACAGATTGTCAAAAGTGACATCAAACTCACTGGAATTCAGTTCACCTGTCTCACTGGCACCGTTGATCACATCATATCCGTCGATCAGCGAATCCTGCTTATTCAACATATAATATTTTTCCAAAAAGGAAGTATTGATAAACCAGCATAACATAATCGTCCCTGCTACAAGTCCGACTAATATCACTGCAAGTTCGCGGGTCAGTGACCCTTTTTTATCTCTTTTCATATTATGACAACCATCCTGTAATGTCAATCAGTTTTGCAAATAATCGGCAATGTCCTACTCCACTATAAACTTGTAGCCAACACCCCAGATTGTCTTGATATACTCCCCTTTTTCCCCGATTTTGGCACGGAGTTTTTTGACATGTGTGTCAATTGTCCTTGCATCTCCAAAGTAATCATAATTCCACACGTTGTTCAATATCTTTTCACGGGATAGTGCAATTCCCTGATTCTCCATAAAATAGTCCAGCAGTTCAAATTCTTTAATACTTAATTCGATTGGTCTGCCATCCACGGTCACAAGATGCGCCGTCTTATCCAGTTTAATACCGCCCGCCTCAACAAATTTTTCATCATTTCCGGCAGTCAGTCCGCTTCTGCGAAGCAGTGCATTTACTCTTGCCACAAGGATTTTCGGTGAAAATGGTTTGGAAATGTATTCGTCCACTCCAAGTTCAAATCCGGTCAGTTCATCGCTCTCAGCGCTTTTTGCAGTCAGCATAATGATCGGAACTTTGGATGTTTCACGCACTTCACGGCAGACATCCCATCCGTTGATTTTTGGCATCATGACGTCTAAAATAATCAGTGCGATATTCTTTTCTTTATAAAAAATATCCAGTGCCTCCTCACCGTCTCCGGCTTCTAACACTTCATAATCTTCCCGCACTAAAAAGTCGCGGACCAGTTTACGCATCCTGCTCTCATCATCTACTACAAGAATCTTTAATCTCTCCATATCGTCCTCCGGTTACGTCTGTTCTCTGTTAAAAATATCACGATTTTATGGCTAATCTGTGAAATCTGTCTGTTCTGTATCCACCTGGATCCCAAGTTCCTGTTCTTTTTCGCTCACTGCCTTTTCCCGCTCCGTCAGTTCCTGCTCCCAGGATGCATAGCGGTTTAAAAGTTTCGACTGATAGTCCACGATTGTCGGACTGTCGCTCGTCAGCGCCATGGCAAACATTGCCACAACGCACACCACAAGGATTGCATTCACACACAGGGAAATCTTCAATTTTCCGGAGGACTCTGTCTCTAATGCCTTCCTGTCGATCTTTGCAAGATTTTTTTCACGCTGTCTCGCCCTGACCGCCCGCACACGTTCCTTCTGTGCGATCTCACGCTTCTGCTTTTTTAAGCTTTCCTCAAGTCTCGGATGTGTGACCGGAATCGGCAGGATATCTTCATTTTTGATAAAAGGAATTGTCGTCAGGTATTCCTGCAGATCCTTTAAATAACTGTATCCGACTGCTGTTTCAAACAGTTTCTGTCCGATCATTTTGTTATAAACCTGCAATATGACCTCCGGATCACTCATATCGGTCTTGGTCTTGATATATCTGATCCCCTCGATTTCCTTTTTCGCCTGTTCTGCTTCATCCTTATTTTCAAAAGAAAATCCACCAACGCTCACTCTCTGCGTATTTTCCGGCATTTGTTCTTCCTCCGTTCCATTTACACTTCCTAAGCACATGTTATTTTTATTATAAAAAATAACTTTACAGTTTGCAAGTTTTATCCGTGCAGATATAGAATACTCTCCTCCGGGATAGCGAGATACTGCGGCATTTTTTCCTGATATTCTTTCTGCCAGCTTTCTTTCGGGATTTTCCACCAGACATCATGTTCGAAAACAACCACCAGTTCAAAAGGATCGTCGAGGATCTTTCCGTTTTGGCACTCCACCAGATTTTCACGCTGTCCATTCTCCGGCAGTCTTAAATAATGTGCGCGGATGCCGATATGTGTCGTATTTTCCGGGATCATGCCCTTTACGCAGACCGTTGTATTCCAGTTTGGCAGAACCATCGTATGGTCGTCCACTCTCTCGATTTTTTCAATATTTTTGCAGCCTGTCAGCTTCGCTGCCGCCGGTGTGCCGGGATTTTTAAAAATCTCTTTTGTGATACCAAATCCCGCCTGTCTGCCATCCTCCACGATCAGCATATGCTCACAGAAACGGTAGATCTCATCGCGGCTGTGCGTCACCATCAGAATGTCTTTGTCATAACCGGACAAAAGTTCCAGCAGTTCCAACTGCAGTTTTTCTTTCAAAAATGCGTCCAGCGCAGAGAAAGGCTCATCCAGCATCAAAACCTCCGGGTCTGACGCAAGGATTCTCGCCAGCGCCACACGCTGCTGCTGCCCGCCGGATAATTTTCCCGGATAAGAGGATTTTAACTCTGTCACATGCAGCAGTTCCATATAATCTGCCGTCTGTTTTTTTATCTCCTCCGCAGACATTTTCTGACCGGGACGATACTGAAAACCAGCCGCAATGTTCTTCTCCACCGTCATGTTCGGAAACAGTGCATAATTCTGGAATAAATAGCCGACATGTCTGTCCTGCACGCGCAGATTGATCTTTTTGCCGGAATCAAACAATACCCTGCCATTCAAAACAATTTTCCCACGATCCGGTGTCTCAATGCCGGCAATGCATTTTAACGTCATGCTCTTGCCACAGCCGGACGCACCGAGGATTCCGGTGATTCCCTGTTTTCCTTCGGTATCAAAAGAAACAGACAGCACTTTGTCATTTAGTTTTTTTTCGATCTCCACCTGTAAACTCATCTTTTTTTCTCTCCACGCAGATTCATTCCTGCCACGATGAGCAGGGAAAAAGCAACAATGATCAACACGTATTTTCCTGCGGTATCCATATCCCCGGCCGCCACCTCAGAATAAATGGCGAGTGGCAGTGTCCTTGTTTTTCCTGCAATATTTCCGGCGATCATCGCAGTCGCTCCGAATTCGCCGAGCCCTCTTGTGAATGCGAGCACGCCGCCGGAGAGGATTCCCGGTCTTGCCTGTGGCAAAATAATTTTCCAGAAAATGGTGCGTTCACTCATGCCAAGCGTCCTGCCCGCATAGATCAGATTTGCATCGACCTGCTCGATCGCGCCTCTCGCCGAGCGATACATCAGTGGAAACGAGATCACGACAGCCGCCAGAACGGTTGCCTGCCAGCTGAACACGATTTTATAATGAAATACTTTTTCTAAAAAGATACCGGCCGGTCTTTTTGCTCCAAACAGATAAAGCAAGAAAAAGCCCGCTACGGTCGGAGGCAGTACGAGCGGCAGTGTCAGCAATCCATCCAGCCATGCTTTTGCTTTTGGGGAACGGACAGACACAACGCCCCGTGCTGCCCAAAGCCCCAGAAAAAATGTGATGATGATCGATACGACCGATGTTTTTAACGAGATCCATACCGGAGAAAGATCCATTTTTTATGCCTCCTGAACTACTATCCTGTCTTATTGCTGTGAATTGACAGTGAATCCTGCTACCTTGAATACGTCAAGCGCTTCATCGGACTGTAAAAACTCCATGAATACATCTGCTGCGTCTTTGTTCTTTGTCTCTTTTAACTCTGCCACCGGATAAATGACTTTGGAAACACTTCCCTCCGGTGCTTCTGCCACAACCGAAACCTTGTCAGTCATGGAAGCTGCGTCTGTTGCGTAAACGATCCCGGCGTCTGCGCTTCCCTCAGCCACCCAGTTTAATACCTCTGTCACGTTAGTTCCAAGACTTAATTTACCTTCCACACTGCTCCAGAGATCCAGATTCTCCAATGCCTCTTTGCCGTACTGTCCTGCCGGAACACTCTCCGGATCACCAATTGCGATCATATCTGCATTCACAATGTCCTCAAAAGAAGTGTAGCCGTTCTCTTTTCCTGCCGGAACGATCAGAACGATTTTATTTTCCAGAAGATCCACAGATGCATCCTCTGCGATATAGCCCTCCTCCTGCAATGCCTCCATCTGTTTTAATGCTGCGGAAAAGAAGATGTCCACATCTGCGCCAGCCTCAATCTGTGACTGTAATTTTCCGGAACTGTCATACGTTCCTTCAATGGATACTTCCGGGTACTGTTCCTCAAACATTGGGATCAGATGCTCTGTAAAAGATTTTTCCAGACTTGCGGCTGCTGCCAGTGTGATCGTTCCCTGAATGTCTGCATTCTGTGCTGCACCGGATGTTTCTGTTGTCACAGTTTCCTCCGTGCCTTCATTCTGCGCCGGAGCATCTGTGTTTGTATCTGCTCCTTTATTGCTGCCACAGGCTGCAAGTCCTGCGGTCATAGCTGTCAGTAATAGAACTGCTGTCAATTTTTTCATCATTTTTTTCTCATTTTTCTTCTGATTGTTTTTATATAAATCTGCAAATTGTTTGCAAATTCATGATTCTTTTATTTTCCCGCACAATTTCCGGTATTTCCCTTTAAAATATCAATTCCATGCGTCAGTGCACCGATCACATATTCCAAACACTCTCTTACCGCCTTCGGGCTTCCCGGTAGGTTGACGATCAATGCCTCTTTCCGGATTCCCGACACGCCTCTGGAGAGCATCGCCCTCGGCGTGATCTGCAGGGAATAATAGCGCATGGCTTCTGAAATTCCCGGTGTTTCGCGCTCAACTGCACGCATGGTTGCCTCCGGCGTATTGTCTCTTTTGGAAAAACCTGTTCCGCCTGTCGTTAAAATCAGATCCGCTTTATCTTCATCCGAAAGTTCACACAACAGTGCTGTCAGCGTGTCTCCATCATCCGGGATGATTTTTTTTAAAACTACCTCATAGCCCTCTTTTCCCACAATTTCTTCGACCGCCGCTCCGCTCGCATCCTCCCGCTCTCCCTTAGAAGCGGTATCGCTTAACGTGATGACTGCCGCTCGGTACTGCACATGAAACTCATCCCCGACACTGATCTTTCCGCCGTGAAGCACTTTCGCAAACACACCGTTCGTCGGCATGATGCACTCTCCCATCTTCTGAAAAATCTCACAGCCGTGATGACATTCTTTTCCGATCTGCGTTAATTCCAGCACCACGTCTTTGCACGTAAACCTTGTCCCGACCGGGAACTTTGTAAAATCATAGCCGCTCACGACGAGATTTTCTCCGAAAGCCCCATCTGTAACCTCTGCACCACGCGCCTTAAATGCGGCGATCGTTTCCTCTGATAATAAGGAAATCTGCCTGTGCCAGTTTCCTGCATGGGCATCTCCCTCAATGCCCCAGTTTTCCACAAATACTGCGGATTCTATATTTTTCTTCTGTGTGCCGCGCTTTTCACTGATGCACACAGCCCTTACTTTTCCCATTTAAAAATCCAGCCTTTCCCACAACCTGCAAAGATTGTGTCTCTGTACTAGCCTCCAATTTCAGACATTCCTCTGTGTTCTGTCTGCTCCGGCTCATTGATTTCCCCAAAATGATGGCACTTCGGTTTTTGTGTGATAGTCATTTCGATCTGTGCTTTTAACTCCGCATCCGAAACGCCGTCTCTTAACAGCGTGCGCAGATCCATTCCTGTCTCATATTGCAGACATGGTTTTAAAAAACCGTCCGCCGTCATGCGGACACGATTACATCCACTGCAGAATTTATGTGAAATTGCACTGATAAATCCAATTTTTCCTTCAAATCCATCAATTTTCCTATAATGTGCCGGTCCGCTTCCAAGTTTTTCCACGCACGGTCTGATCGTCCCATAAGTTTCACAGAGTATCTGCCTTACCTCTTCCTCTTTTAATGTATGTTTTTCTTTTCCCTGACCGATCGGCATCAGTTCGATAAAACGGACATTTACACCGTCTTTTGCAAGTTCTGCCAGCGCAAGCAGCTCCTCTCTGGTCTGGTGCATCAGCACACAATTCACTTTTACAGAGATTCCTGCCTGTTTTTGCGCCTTTCGCATTCCCCGCAGCACAGCTTCCAGATTGCTGTCAGAAGGTTTCTTTCCCGCATTACAGCCTCCTGTGAGGCGATTATAATGCTCTGGGTTTAATGTATCCAGACTGATATTCACACCGTCTAGTCCCGCTTTTACAATACCCTCTAACTGTTGTCCTAAAAGGATTCCATTCGTCGTCAAAGTCACTTTTTCCATGCCACATTCTTCTTTCAGCCTGAAAATAAGTTCATCGACATGTTCCCTCACCAGAGGCTCTCCCCCGGTCAGCTTCACATTTTTGACCCCGAGACTGCGGTAAATTCCCGCAAGTTTTACGATCTCGTCATAAGTCAGAAGTTCTTCCTGTCTCAGATACGTCTTACGCGTCTGCGGCATACAATAAACACAGCGCAGATTACAGCGGTCTGTGACCGAAATGCGGATATAGTCGATATTGCGGCTGTATTGATCTAACATTGTTCTCTTTCCTTACTTCGCTCAAAAAGTCCGGATTTTCCACCGTCTTTTTTTTCTAAATGAACGTCAAAAATTTCCATTGCGCGGTCCATTGCCTTGCACATGTCATATATCGTCAGAAGCGCCACATTCACGCCCATCAGCGCCTCCATCTCCACTCCGGTCTTCCCGGAAACTTTGACCGCGCACAGTGCCTTTATAATGTTTTCCGCTTCCTTTACCTCAAAATCAACGGTACATTTATTCAGGCAGAGCGGATGACACATCGGGATCAGATTTGACGTCTGTTTTGTTCCCATAATGCCTGCCACACGCGCTACGGTCAGCACGTCACCTTTTTTTGCCGTGTGGTTGACGATCGCAGACATCACCGCGTCATTCACACGGATCTTGCCGCTCGCCACCGCAATGCGCTCTGTGATCTCTTTTTCGGAGACATCCACCATCACGGCATTGCCATTCTCATCAAAATGATTCCATTCCATTGTTTCTATCCCTGCCTTATCCGTTCCTTCCTGCTATCATCCCGTCTTTTTCAAAAAAATTCTTCCACTTAAACTTTTCCAAAAGAACAGTCCGGGAATCTGCACTCTGCACATCCAAGACATAAGCCACCATGTCCCAGCACATAAAAATCTTCCGCTTTCACCGGGATCCCGGCTGCGATCCTCGGCAGCATAATGTCGAAAATAGTGCTCTTTGCGTACATCACGCAGCCCGGCAGTCCCATGACCGGCGTGCCGTCCTCAAAATATCCGAGCAGAAACATAGCTCCCGGCAGCACCGGCGCACCGTAGGTGACGATCTGCGCTCCCGAACGCTTAATTGCTCCCGGTGTGCGGTCGTCCGGATCAACGCTCATGCCTCCGGTACATAAGATCATATCCACACCTTTTGCTTTGTACTCTGCTATTTTTTCCGTGATAAGCGCCTCGTCATCCCCCGGATAACAATGCTCTACCGTCCCAATGCCATAGGCTTTCAGTTTCTCAATGACCACATCGGAAAAGGTGTCCCGGATCAGTCCTTTTGCCACCTCACCGCCCGTCGTGATGAGCGCCGCCGTCTTTAATTTATAAGGAAGCACATTGACAAGCGGCTCTTTGCCCGCACACCGTTTTGCCGCTTCCATTTTTTCTTTTTCAATGATCAGTGGGATAATTCTGGTTGCCGCAAGCTTCGCCCCCTTTTTCACCGGGGTGTAGGAATGCCTCGTTGCGATCATCATCTGTCCAAGTGAATTGACTGCCAGAAGTTTTTCCACATTGATTGTTAAAATTCCGTCAATGTCCGAGGTCAGCTCGATTTTCCCCTCTTTCGGCTGGGAGGCATGCATATGTTCTCCCTGACAGATCTCACGCAGGATCTCTGCCGCCTCATCCTCATGAAGCATGTTTTCGTTTTTCTCCCACACATAGAGATTTTCTTTTCCCATGGATAATAACACCGGGATATCCTCTTCTGTCACGATATGCCCCTTGCGGAATCTCGCATCTTTCGTGACACCCTTTATAATCTGCGTCATGTCATGACATAAAACATGACCGACCGCTTCCTCTGTTTTGATTAATTTCATTGTTTTTCCTCTTATTTTGTCTTGGCGTTCGGGTAAATGCGTGCCATCTTTGCGTCATCATAATGCTCATCCATGTACACCTGCCAGTTCTGCGTTGCTTCCACCTGTCTGCCTCTCTCATCATAGCGTATTAACGCCATGCAGGACACCACAACATTGCAGCACATAAATATGATCAGCATCCATGTCACTGTCTTACCGATCACAATAGGAATTTTTTCTATCAATCCTGAAATTTTCGGATACAGAATCTTAAACCACACAACAGCTGCAATTCCCCAGAAAAAGCAGTACAACAGGTTAATCCTTCCGCCGAGGTTAAACGGCATCCAGCTGTAATCCCAGAATACTTTTCCAAATACCAGTTCCGTGAACACACTGCACAGATACTCGTAAGCACCGCCTAAAAAAGTACCTGTCCAGAACAGAAATCCGTCACTTCTGTCCTTATATTTATATAACATTGCCGTCACCATTGCAATCGCAAGTCCCCATACGATACTGAATGGTCCCCACACCACACTGCTGCGGCTCATCCATACCCCTGCTGTGATGCGACAGAAAATCGTCTCCGTGATATCTCCCAGGAATGCTCCCACAAAAAATAACATCACGATTTTATAAAAATCACAGCCCTTTGCAAAAACGGTTTTATCCTTTGTGACTTTTTCCACAAAGCTTGCCTTCGGGTAGGCTTTTGTCATTCGTTTTTCAATCGATCCTGCAATCTTATTGCCAAGCCTGATGCGGAAACGATCGATTTTGTTATTTGCTTCCAGCCACTTCTCCGGGTGTCTGCTCTTTCCTGTCACAAGCAGATAGGAGGCGAGTACATCCACCACAAGCACACCGATCAGCACCAGCAAAACAATATGTACCAAAAGCTGTGGCAGTATTGCAAGCAATCGGAATACCCACCGGTTGGCATACTTTACCACAACATAACCCAATGCACCTTTTATCAGGGAAATCGGGAGACAGATGTAACCGTCTAAGTTCCATTTACTCTTACTATAATCCCACCAGCGTTTATGATAAAACCTCTCAATTAACTTTCCAGCAATAAATTCCGTGACGGCTGCATACAGGGATGCAAACAAAAAGAGCCATAGCCCGGTCAGTTCCTGCAAGCCCACAGACATTGCAACAGCTCCCACACCGTACAGGATACACAGCGGACCATTTACCAACCCACGGTTGGAAAATTTCCGGTGCATAAATGTTGCCGCGGCTGTCTCTAACACCCAGCCCACAAAAGAATATATAAAAAATAGCCACAATAAATCATATCCGGTAAACTGTATCATTCGTATGTCCTCTTTCTGATTTTTCTTCTATATAAACATAGATATTTTTCTCGTATACACTCTTAGATTATATAGAAGCCGCCACTTTTCTTCAAGTAAATTTAAAAAGCCTTTGCAGAAAATTCTTTCCACAAAGGCTTTTCAATCACTTAAATTTGATAATTATCTTCTTACTCTTTTTTTCGCATAAAAGAATGCTGTAATCGCGCAGCCGGCAAATAATACCCATAATACTGCCATACTGCCGTTATCCCCTGTTTTTGGAGAAGATGTCACGGTCTCTGCTGTTGCAGAAGCTGCATTGTCCGTCTCTGTTGCCTGACTCTGTGCTGGTTCTGCTGTTGTTGTCGGATTTGTCACAGAGCTTCCCGGTGTCGTCGGATTTGCTGGCGTTGTCGGATTTTCCGGTGTTGTCGGGTTTGCTGGTGTTGTCGGGTTTCCCGGTGTCGTGCTTGTATCGTCTGCTTCCGCAAAAATGAATGTACTAAAATGAGTTACTGTGAAAGTAATGGTACGGCTATTAAGATCAGCTGAATATCCATTTCCATTCGAAAAATTCTCATTGACTGTACCGTCAGCATTCATATGTAAAATAACAAGTTTACTGATATCGATTCCCCTTGGAACAGGGATTGTAATTGTAACCGGAACTGCAAGTCCAGAAGCTGCTGTACTTACATTTGTCAGGGTAATTCCGAGTGGAATTGCATTTTTGTATTTGCTGTCCAATGTGGCAACATCCGCTTCTTTGGTAATCTTAAATCCGACATTTGATACCCCATCATCTGCATTCAATGCTGCACCCAAAACTTTAATATTTGCTGTATCAATATAAGCTTTTACATCCTCAGAAACATCATTTGCAACCGTAATTCCAGACATTTTCTCAATTGCTTCTACCGTTGCACGCGTATCACTGTTTGTCTGCATTGCTGTTCTAAGAGTTGCTGTATCAGTTTCTTTCAATCCATCTCTTAATGCTTTGGCAATCTCTGCTTTTTTTGTCTCGTCTGCTTCATTATAGATTTTATTTAAAGTATCTGCATCTGCTTTCTCTACTGAATCCACGCCTGCTTGAGTTAATACATCTTTTAATGTGTTGTTAACCTCTTCACTGGACGATGTAGTATCATAAATATCCGTAAATACTTCGTCACTACTTAAACAAGTATCAATATCATTACTCTGCACAGAAATTCCAACTTTATAATATTTATAGTAGTCTTTCAAATCATTATTAAAATCAATTTCTATACCCTGATTACCAAACGATCTGCCATGACCATCTCCTGGGAACCATCGTTCTTTATCATTACTTTCATATATTCTTGTATTAATCATTTTTCCCATTAATTGGGAATTTTCATCTACTGCCGGAATCGTCAAAATACCTTTTTCCCATTTCACTGTAGAAATATTTACTGGATCCAATTTTGCTGTAGGTTTTGTATAATTATATATCACTGTATTTACTTTTGTGGTAACAACACCATTTTTAACAATAAAATACTTAAATAAATATTCTCCTGACTCACTAATACAATTTGATATATCAATCTGTCCTTCACCTTCAACAAAAGTTAAGCTTTCTGACACATAATGTGTTCCATTCTGACCGCGATTAAATGCAACTATGCTCCCTGGTCCAGATTGATTACTTGAATCTTTTACGATAATCTTTCCATTTTTCGCTTCGGCAGATACATCATCTAATGTTCCATTTACATATTCAATACTCTCAGCATCATCCTCAAATAATCTCTCATCAAATGTCGAATCATATTTTTGACTGCAAATCAAGTCTCCCTCTGTACTGATTAATGCCACATATAATGTTTCAGATGTCTTTCCGGAAACTTTCACTTCTACCTGTCGATTTTTTTGCTCAGTTGTCTCTTTTGCAAGATTGAATAATTCATCCATTGTATAATTATATTCATTCCAATTATACACATAATAGGCAATATACGCATTTTCTTCACTCGTAGTAATCTGATAGTTAAAAGCATTCTCTCCAATATCATATGATATCGGTTTGATTTCAACCTTACCATCTATCGTCTCTGCCTTTGTCAATACCTGTGTCGGCAACATTGTCACTATTAAAACAACTGCCATGCAGAGTGCCAATACATTCCACTTCATTCGTCTTTTCCTCATAACTTTGTATCTCCTTTATCTTTGATTGTGATACAGCAACAAAATCAAACCCCTTGTCCTATTTTCCAAAATAATGGTTATAATTTTATTAACTGCTCGGTACGTTCGTCTTATTATGTAAAAGACGAACCTTTTCCTTAAAACATATTTACACACTTAGCTTTCTGCTTTAACGTTGCATGAACATATAAATCCATGGTAATCTGTGTGGAAGAATGCCCTAAAATAGAGGAAACTGTTTTACACTCAACCCCACTTTCAAGACACGAAGACGCAAACCCATGACGCAGCGAATGAAAATTATAATCAGAAAGATTACAGTGCTTTAAAATGGTTTTAAAATGTTTCTGCACATTCCGGGGTTCCGTACAACGTGTGGTTCCTGTCAGGAAATAACAATCCTCCGGTTTTCTTTTTTCTTTCAAACAGTTTTTCAAAAAATCAGGAATCGGTATCGTTCTTATCGATGAAAACGATTTTGGAGTTCGGATATATAGCATTGTTTTTGAAAGTCCTTCCCTGTAATTATCATTTTGAATCCGCGATACAGTCCTTTTTATCTCAAATATTCCCGTGTCCAGATGAATATCTTCCCATTTCAATCCACACAATTCACCAATTCTGATACCTGTGCTTCGGCACAACAGAATCCCAAGTGCATATGTGTCATTTTTCTGTAATAAATATTCTTTGATACATGCACTTTCGTCCTCAAGCAGTACTTTAGATTCCAAACGGTGAACGGTAAGATAACAGTGATGTATCATTTCCTCATAATTGTCGTTTTGCACTGCATTTTTTCTTAGAATCGTTTTCAAAACACGCAGCGCAGAATAAATGGTACTATCCGCATATTCTCTTTCCTGCAAATCCAAAACCAATTGTTCGAGGTATGCCTTTTTCAATTTCATGACATCAATTTCCCCTAATTTCGGTTCAATGAGCTTTCTGATCAGATAACAGTAATTTGCGTACGTACTCTTTTTAATTTTTGCTTTTTGCTGTATCAACCAATTTTCACACATTTCTTCTGTCTTTAAATCATTGTTCATAGTTCCTCGTTTCCGCATTGTTCCTTATTTTTTTGTTGAAACACAATGCAATTACAAATTATAAAAGGTTGTTACATCTCTTGCTTTTTGAATCAAAATATGCTAGATTGGATAAGAAAAGGTTCGTCTTTTACATAAAAAGACGAACCTTTTTCATATGGAATGCTTCCTCTTTAGAGTAAGCTGCCTTATAATATTTCTCGCTGATCAGGGCATCATAGACATTCGCAAGCAAAACAAGCTGCGCTGACATGGTTGCAAACTTTTCCGCAACAATTCTTGTGTATCCCTTCACACGCCAGATGTGCTCACCGCTTTCTAAGTTCCGGTACTCAAC
>PPYE01454095.1_pt1 | contig 16955 bp, 8 predicted proteins | sample 1559881 | NCBI WGS metagenome assembly PPYE01 (sample SAMN08240022, study PRJNA423297) | Human gut metagenome, whole genome shotgun sequencing project. | reverse complement strand
TCTCATATGAGCTGTGAATTTTCACAGTAATTTTAAGGAGGAATTATTTATGTATTGTCAAAAATGCGGCAAACAAATTGCTGACGGAAGTGTATTTTGTCAGCACTGCGGCGCACAAATAGGAAATGTTGTATCAGATAATTTTTCTAATCAAAATTATAATGTACAGCATACCGAAAAGCATGAAGAACCAATAAAAAACAAAGAAGAATTTATTGCCGATTTCCGCGCAAAGCACCCTGAACGAATGGTATATATAGTTATATTTATTATTCTAGAAATTGTTTCAACAATCGTATTTATAATGAATGTATCATCTTATATAGATCATCACCGTGATGAAAATCTCACAGGTATGATGATTGCGGCATTTCTCGAAATAATTGCAATAATTTTTGCATGTGCAATTCAAAAAGTAAACGCATCGGCAAATAAAGCATTTGACAGTTATATTACAAAAGAAAGCCGCGAAAAAACGAAAGTAAGTACAAAATGGCTGTGTCCGAAATGCGGAAATTCAAATCCTGCCAACATAAGATACTGCTCAAACTGTAGTTGTCAAAAGCCGAATTTTGAACCGATTTCAGCTCAAACCGATGTTTGGCAATGTCCAAAGTGTGGAAAGATAAATCAAAATTATGTCGGAACATGCGGTTGCGGCACAAGAAAGCCATAAAGCAACAGGCTGTACAGATTGCGTACAGCCTGTTTTTGTGTGGATATTAAAATGTAGCGGCGAACCGTGTTCTCCCCTTCGTGTGCGTTGCACACGATTGCACGCATTGCGTGCAAAATTGAATGCACAATTTTCATCACATCAAAAATTATGTGAATAAGCAAACAGTATCATCAAGGCGGGCGTCCAATGAACGCCCCTACGGGTTTGCGACATTTACTGAATTTATTTTACATAAATTCTGTGCCTTTACTTGCGTGTTTCCGATTAACTTCGCTATATTTTCTGTTTTTCAATTTTTAACTTAATTTGAATCAATGTCCGTTCTCCGTAATTCTGATTGCAACGGCGGTGACATCGTCCTCACGGTCAGCCTTACGGTGCTTTACCGCCTCGTCAACAACAGCCTTTGCAAGATCCTGGGTACTGCCCTCATTCCATGTGCGAATAAGCTTTTCGAGCCATTTGTCATCGCCCGTAATTACACCGTCTGATACCATAACAATCATATCCCCCGTTGTCAGATTTACCGTGTCGGTTGAAAATTTTATACCGTTTAGAATTCCTGCAGGGAGCGACGGCATTTCACGAACCGTTACCCTGCCGTTTTTCTTTACAAATGTTACGGGTGCGCCTGCCTTTTTGAAGGTGGTTTTGCCGGTGTAGAGGTCAACACTTGTGACATCAACCGTTGAAAGCGATTCGTCCTCACTTTTCACCATGAGGGCGGAGTTCACAATCTGCAAACAGCTGTCGGCTGAAAGTCCCGCCCTTAGCAGTCTTGTCATAACAGACGCCGCCATATTGCCGTCAACGGCAGCTCTGCCGCCCGTACCCATACCGTCACACACGAGCGCATATGTTTTGCCGAAACCGTCATTGAAATAATTTATGCAGTCACCGCAGAGCTTACCGTTGTCGGCGGTATGCTGGTCGCTTCCGATTTCAACATCAAACACGGGCATTTCGCACATTGCAATACGGATTCTGTTGCCCTCACGGCTGATTGTCGGAAGGTCAAATCTTCTTCCGCAACAGCGTGAAATCTCACGCATAACCTCGCCCTTAGAAAGCTTTTCGGACTTATTCGAAAGCGTAAGTTCCACGCTCATTCTTCCGCCGTTTGACACAAGGCAGATGCACTCCTCAACAATTGCACCGAGGCTTGTGAGGGCGCTGATTATCCGTTGTGCAGATTCGTTATCGCACCGCATTGTGTTGCGAAATTCATCAGCCAAATCGTGGAGAATATCGCCGATTCCGGAAAACTGCCCTGCAACAACGCTCCGCACATCGGTAATCCTTTGTTGTGCCTCAAGCGCCGACTGATATTCACGGTAGTTTGCGTTCATTGAACGGGCAATTTCGCCTTTTTTACAGCAGTTTTTTACGAAAGATTTTTCAACATCTCTTTCGCCTATTGTGCCGTTCGATTCAAGATACTCTTCAAGCCTTGCAAAATCGTCACGGGTAACACCGCCCTTGTGTTCATAGCAGTACATTTTCAGTCCGCAGGTTTCGCAGACTTCATTTCTTGTACCCTCACAAACAGCGTCAAATGTTGGCGAATAGAGCTTTTTCATCTTTTCAGAAACTTTTGAAACATCGTTTTTCACATTGCCGACTGCCTTTGAGGCAAAGTCGAGTCGCATAACAATATTTTTTCGCAGAGCCTCTCCGAGTGATGTATTTTTGTCGCTTGAAAACACGGGCGAAATCACATTGCCGACTTCTTTCGGAAGAACCATAAACACCGCACTTGCGGCAAGGCTTTCAACAAGCACACCCGACGGTGTTCCGAACTGCGAACCGAACGCAAGGCACATCACACCGTTTGAGATTACAAAGGCAATCGCACAGCCCAATTTTCCGAGCTGTGAAAAAAGCCCCGCCATAAGTCCTCCGAATGCAAAACCGCCGCAGATGTAGCCGTTCTCTCTTGACGCAATGCTGAAAATCGCCCCTGTTGAAATTCCGCTGATTGCACCGCCCGTAACCGAGCCGTAGCGTGAACAGAGCAAAATGACGAGCATTGCAATAATTCTGCCGAGCGAGATATTCTGCCACGCAATACTGCCGAAAGCCAGAATCAGGATACACCCCGACATAACCACGCTTGCGGTTTCCTGTTGCGAAAAAACTTCAAAACTTCTGTTGTCGCCTGCAAGGTGCAGTGCCGTGCTGATAAAATATGCCGCCGCACCTGCAATTACCGCCTCGGTTACGCAATCGGCAAAGGTTGTCAGCGTGCTTGTGCTTACGAAAAGCAACGAAACACCCGTTGCAAAAATCGGAACAAATGCCACAAGCGGAGCAAAAACCTTGCTTTTTGTAACCTTGTCAAGATCACCGAGCAGCCACCGCAGACCGCCTATTGCCGCCACAACGGCAAGGTATCGAAAGCTGTCCGAGGGTTTGAGCAGGACATAGCCGAATGCCGTGCCTAAGAGTGATGACAAAAGATACTTTCTCGGAACTGCCGCCGCAAATGACGCCCCGAACGGTGCAAGGCTTCCGAGAACCGCTCCCCGTGACACCAAAATTCCGCAGAGCAGACAACCTGCGTTTGTGAGCATTTTCCGCATAAAATCGCCCTGAACAGCGTCCTGTCTGCGAGCCAAAGTAGTTTTTGCTTCCATAAAAATCAACATCCCTTTAATGATTTACTTCTTTTTGTATTTTTATTATAGGATATTATGGGTAACAGTTTTGTCTTTTTGTGAATGAGAATTTTTATATTCTTTTGTAGAAACAAATCTTTGAAAAAACTTAATAAAGTAATTACGCAAAAGATTGTTCAACATTAAAAAAAGCCGTTGTTAAAATTCCGATTTTGCATTATAATGGAGTAAACCAAAGTGAAAGGACAAACAAAATGATTATAATGTCAGTTGACCTCGGAAAAGCACGCACAGGCATTGCCGTATGCGACAAAACCGAGTTTTTAGCGTCGCCATATACGGTTATTTTTGAAAAGTCACCGAAACAGTTGCTTGAAAAGGTGTCAAATACAGCCAAAGAAACAAAAGCCGAGCTTATTGTTGTGGGACTTCCGAAAAATATGGACGGCAGTGAGGGCGAAAGCGCACAGAATGCCAGAGCGTTTGCCGAAAATCTGAGCAATGAAACAGGCATTGAATGCGTTATGCAGGATGAGCGCGGAACAACAATTACGGCTCACAATTTTCTCAACACCACAAATACAAGAGGAAAAAAGCGTAAAAATGTCGTTGACGAGGTTGCCGCCACAATAATTCTTCAGGATTATCTTGACAAAAGAAAATCGGGCTTAAACAAATAAAATCATAAAAGATTTACCCTTCCGATGATTTCGGAGGGTCATTTAATGTACATTTTGAGAATTTTGTTGATTATTGTAATTATTTATGGTAAAATTTTTTTCGGAGATTTGATCTCTGATTTTACTTGAGAGAGGGATTCTATGTTTTGTCCGAATTGCGGAAATCAATGTCCTGACGGCACAAAATTCTGTCAGTCATGCGGTACACCGCTCACAAACAATCAACAGCAAAACACTCAGCCTGATTTTAACAATCAGCAGGCTAATTATCAGCAACCTAATTATCAGCAGCCTAATCAGCAATATCAACAGCCAAATTACAATCAATATCAGCAACCGAATCAGTATCGGCAACCGATGTACAATCAACCGTATCAGCAGTACCCACAGTATCCCGATAAATTCAACGGACATCAGATGGGTTGGTACAAATTTCTGATTTACTTTGCACTTTTTGCAGGTGCGTTCTTTAATGTATGCTATGCTGTTTTGTACATGACAGGCAGTATTTACGAAACAGAGCAAATTGATCCGCTTACCGTATATTCACTTTATCCGGGTGTAAAAGCGGTTGACATCGTATATGGCATATTGCTTCTTGTACTTGCCGTTTTTATGATCGTAACCCGTTTTCAGCTTTCAGGATTGAAAAAGAACGGTCCGAAAATGATTGTTGCACTTTACGGTCTTAATATTGCCATTGCGATTATTTATGCCATTTTAATTTCATGCACAACAGATTACATGGCATTCGATGCGTCAACAGTCGGTCAGTGCGTTATACCGATTGTTATGGCAATTGTCAACAAGGTTTATTTTGACAGAAGAAAAGATATTTTCGTGAATTAAATTATGTTGAGAATTTTATAACCTAAAATTCAAGCACGCCGCAGTTTTTCTCACTTGAAACTGCGGCGTGCTTTTAAGTTAAATGCTTTAGTACTTTTAAGTACTATAAAATCATTGTATCACCCATTTATGATAAAGTCAATAGTACCGATAGATACTATACAAGGTGATAATATGTATTTTAAAAGACTGCGTGATTTGCGAGAAGATCATGATATGAAACAAAGTGAAGTTGCCGAATATTTAGGAATTCAGCAGACGGTCTATTCACGCTACGAAAGAGGATTTCAGTCAATTCCTGTTGAGCATTTAATTAAACTGGCTGATTTGTACAAAGTTTCCACAGATTACATTCTCGGCAGAAAATAGTTACAAATTAAAAATTAAAGTCGGGCAGCAGATTTTCAATGCAAAATTTCTGTTTCCCGACTTTTTTATTTGTGATACGGCGAGTCGCCATTCCCTGTTCGTGAAGACAGTTTGTAATGTAAAAACATATTATGCCAGAGCGAAAGTTTTTTAAAATTGAAAGTTGAAAATGGAAAATTGAAAATTGCGGTCGGGCAGACAGTTTGCAAACGAAAAAATACACGGTATGTACCATTTGGCACATACCGTGGTTTTTTTATACATTATATGTTTTCAGTTAAATCAGAAGTCCATAATTTCATCGTCTTCAAGAGCAACGATAACATCGTCTGTATCGTCATTCTCAACGATTTCTGCCTCAGAATTACTCTCAAGCTGAACATCTGCATATCTCTGCATACCTGTACCTGCAGGGATAATCTTACCGAGGATAACATTCTCTTTAAGACCGACGAGCGGATCAACCTTACCCTTGATAGCGGCATCTGTAAGAACTCTTGTTGTTTCCTGGAATGATGCGGCTGAAAGGAAGCTGTCTGTTGCAAGAGCGGCCTTTGTGATACCGAGGAGGAGCTGAGTGAATGTTGCCTCACGAAGACCTTCTTCGCCGTTGGCAATACGCTTTTTAATCTGCTCATTCTCGTAAAGAACTTCGTTCTTGTCGTAGGTCTGACCTGACATAAAGCCTGTGTCGCCTGCGTCCTCAACCTTAACCTTACGCATCATCTGACGAACGATAACCTCAATGTGCTTATCGTTGATTTCAACACCCTGTAAACGGTAGGTACTCTGTACTTCCGAAATAAGGTAGTTCATGACTGCCTCGGGTCCGAGAATATCGAGTATATCGTGCGGATTAACAGCACCGTCGGTAATCTTGTCACCCTTTTTGATGTGGTCGCCGTCAAATACCTTTACACGGAAACCGAAAGGAATGAGGTAAGCTCTTTCTTCGCCTGTTTCCTTGTTAAAGATAACAGCGTGCTTTGCGTTTTTGATTTCTTCAAAACGAACATCACCGTCGATTTCACTGATGATTGCAAGGCTCTTTGGTTTACGAGCCTCGAAAAGCTCTTCAACTCTCGGAAGACCCTGTGTGATATCTTCGGCAGATGCAACACCGCCGGTATGGAATGTTCTCATTGTAAGCTGTGTACCCGGCTCACCGATTGACTGAGCGGCAATAATACCGACAGCCTCACCGACAGTAACAGGCTGACGGTTGGCAAGGTTAGAACCGTAGCACTTACGGCAAGCGCCGTGTTTTGCACGACATTCAAGTACCGAACGAATCTTGATGTGGTCAACACCCGAATTAACGATAATGTCAGCCTCTTTGTCGCCCATCATAACATCCTTTGAAACAAGAACATTACCGTTAGAATCGCAGAAGTCATCAAGGAGATATCTTCCGATAAGACGCTCGTGGAGTCCTTCGATAACATTTGATTCGCCTGCTTTGATGTCAAAGATTTCAAGACCTTCTGTAGTACCGCAGTCCTCTTCACGGATAATAACTTCCTGTGATACATCAACAAGACGGCGGGTAAGGTAACCTGAGTCGGCTGTACGAAGAGCTGTATCGGCAAGACCTTTACGAGCACCACGAGATGAAATAAAGTACTCCAAGATGTTAAGGCCTTCACGGTAGTTAGCTCTGATAGGAATTTCGATTGTTTTACCTGATGTATTGGCGATAAGACCACGCATACCTGCAAGCTGTCTGATCTGGCTCATACTACCACGGGCACCTGAGTCAGCCATCATGAAGATTGGGTTGTAGCGGTCAAGGTTTTTCTGGAGGGCGTCGGTTACATCGTTAGTAGCCTTTTCCCAGATACGAAGAACTTCTTCGTAACGCTCCTCGTTTGAACGAAGACCCATCATAAACTCATCACGAATAACATCAACTTCCTTCTCTGCCTCGGCAATAATCGCCTTCTTCTGAGGAGGAATAACTGCGTCACAAACGGCAACGGTAATAGCACCCTTTGTAGAATACTTATAGCCCTGTGCCTTAATGTGGTCAAGAACAACGCTTGTTCTTACCGGACCGTGAATTTTGATACATTTATCAATAATCTTCTTAAGACCCGATTTACCAACGAGGAAGTCAACCTCAAACTTGAATCTGTTTTCGGGGATACTTCTGTCGATAAAGCCGAGATCCTGAGGAATAGGATTGTTAAAGATAATCTTACCGATTGTTGTGTCTACAATACCGGATTCGATTTTTCCGTCAATTTCAAGCTCACGGCGAACCTTGATTTTTGAGTGAAGCTCAATGACGCCTGTCTGATAAGCCATCATAACCTCATCAACATCACGGAATACCTTTCCTTCGCCTCTCTCACCGTCCTTATCAAGTGTAAGGTAGTAAGAACCGAGGATCATATCCTGTGTAGGAACTGTAACAGGCTGACCGTCAGAAGGCTTGAGAAGGTTGCCTGCTGCGAGCATAAGGAATCTTGCTTCTGCCTGTGCCTCTGCCGAAAGAGGTACATGGACAGCCATCTGGTCGCCGTCAAAGTCAGCATTGTATGCTGTACAAGCGAGCGGATGAAGTTTAAGAGCACGACCTTCAACAAGAACAGGCTCAAATGCCTGAATACCAAGACGGTGAAGTGTTGGAGCACGGTTGAGGAGAACGGGGTGTCCCTTGATTACAACTTCAAGTGCGTCCCAAACATTGTCCTTTGCACGCTCAACAGCTTTTCTTGCTGATTTGATATTCTGCTCTGCTTTAGTTTCAACAAGGCGTTTCATAACGAACGGCTTGAAGAGTTCAAGTGCCATTTCCTTAGGAAGACCGCACTGATACATTTTGAGTTCAGGTCCTACAACGATAACCGAACGGCCTGAGTAGTCAACACGCTTACCGAGAAGGTTCTGACGGAAACGGCCCTGCTTACCTTTAAGCATATCCGAAAGTGACTTGAGGGCACGGTTGTTAGGTCCTGTAACGGGTCTGCCTCGTCTGCCGTTGTCGATGAGTGCGTCAACGGATTCCTGAAGCATTCTTTTCTCGTTGCGGATGATGATTTCAGGTGCGTTAAGCTCAAGGAGCTTTTTAAGTCTGTTGTTACGGTTGATAACTCGGCGATAGAGGTCGTTAAGGTCACTTGTTGCAAAACGACCGCCGTCAAGCTGAACCATAGGACGGATATCCGGAGGAATTACCGGAACAACATCGAGAATCATCCACTCAGGACGGTTGCCCGACATTCTGAAGCTTTCAACAACATCAAGTCTTTTAAGGAGTCTAACTCTCTTCTGACCCGATGCAGTTTCGAGTTCTTCTTTAAGTGAAGCGGAAAGAGCATCAAGGTCAATCTCGGCAAGAAGCTTTTTGATTGCCTCGGCACCCATACCTGCTTCAAAGTCGTCTTCATACTTCTCACGCATATCATTGTACTCACCCTCGGTAAGACACTGATACTTTGCAAGGTCACGGCAGTCGCCGGGATCTGTTACGATGTACTGTGAGAAATAGAGTACATTCTCCAAAAGCTTGGGAGAAATATCAAGCATAAGGGCAATTCTTGAAGGAATTCCCTTGAAATACCAAATGTGCGACACGGGAGCGGCAAGCTCAATGTGTCCCATACGCTCTCTTCTGACCTTTGAACGGGTTACTTCAACACCGCAACGGTCACAGATTTTACCCTTAAAACGGATTCTCTTGTATTTACCGCAGTGACATTCCCAGTCCTTTGTCGGTCCGAAAATGCGTTCGCAGAACAAGCCGTCTCTTTCAGGCTTGAGAGTACGATAGTTAATTGTCTCGGGCTTTTTAACTTCGCCGTAAGACCATTCTCTCATCTGCTCAGGAGAAGCAAGTCCGATTTTAATTGAGTCAAAAACATTATTATCTATCATTGCATTTCCTCCTTACATATCGTCACTGCCAAAGTCATCGCTGAAATCATCCGATGTGTAGCTGTCCTCTTCAACATCGGCAAGTGAATCGTCAAACATATTGCCTTCTTCGCCGCCCTCGTCAAGAGTGTAGCCGTCCATTGATGTCATTACATGGTCTTCTTCAAATTCCGGATTTGTTGCATCAACAATATCCTCGTCCTCATCAAACTTCTGCTTAATGTCAATTTCTTCACCGTCAGAGTTAAGAACACGAACATCAAGTGAAAGTGACTGGAGTTCCTTAATAAGAACTCTGAATGACTCAGGAATACCCGGAGCAGGAATATTCTGACCTTTAACGATAGCCTCGTAGGTCTTAACACGGCCGACAACATCGTCCGACTTAACTGTAAGAATTTCCTGAAGTGTATAAGCAGCACCGTAAGCCTCAAGTGCCCAAACTTCCATCTCACCGAAACGCTGACCGCCGAACTGAGCTTTACCGCCGAGTGGCTGCTGTGTAACGAGAGAGTAAGGACCTGTGCTTCTTGCGTGGATTTTTTCATCAACGAGGTGATGGAGCTTGAGGTAGTACATATAACCTACTGTTACAGGGTTATCGAAACGCTCGCCTGTACGACCGTCAACAAGCCATGTCTTACCGTCCTCGCTGTAACCTGCGTCTTTAAGACACTGGAAAATGTCCTGCTCATGAGCACCGTCAAATACAGGAGTCATAATCTTCCAGCCAAGCGCCTTTGCGGCATAACCGAGGTGAACCTCAAGAACCTGACCGATGTTCATACGAGAAGGTACGCCCAACGGGTTAAGTACGATGTCAAGCGGAGTACCGTCAGGAAGGAACGGCATATCTTCCATTGGGAGAATTCTTGAAACAACACCCTTGTTACCGTGACGACCTGCCATCTTATCGCCTACGCTGATTTTTCTCTTGAGTGCAAGGTAAACTCTTACAACCTTGTTTACACCGGGCTGGAGTTCGTTTCTGCTGTCTGCACGGGTAAACACCTTAACATCAACAACAGTACCGCATTCACCGTGAGGCACACGGAGAGATGTATCTCTGACTTCTCTTGCCTTTTCACCGAAGATTGCACGAAGGAGTCTTTCCTCGGCTGTAAGCTCTGTTTCACCCTTTGGAGTTACTTTACCGACAAGGATATCGCCTGCTTTAACCTCAGAACCGATCTGAATGATACCGTCCTCGTCAAGATACTTGAGAACATCTTCACCTACATTCGGGATATCTCTTGTAATCTCTTCGGGTCCGAGCTTTGTATCTCTTGCCTCTGTGTCATATTCTTCAATGTGAATTGATGTATAAACATCATCACGAACGATTTTTTCGTTGATAAGAACAGCATCCTCGTAGTTGTAACCTTCCCATGTCATAAAGCCGATGAGAGCGTTCTTACCGAGAGCAACTTCACCGTTTTCGGTAGCCGGACCGTCTGCGAGAACTTCACCCTTCTTAACTCTCTGTCCTCTTGACACGATAGGACGCTGGTTGATACATGTACCCTGGTTAGAGCGGAGGAACTTGATAACCTCAAAGTCCTGAACTCTGCCCGAGTCATACTGTACACGAATGTTACGGGCGTCAACGCTCATAACGATACCGTCTTCCTCAGCGAGGATACAAACGCCTGAGTCTGTACCTGCCTTGTACTCCATACCTGTACCGACGATAGGAGCTTCACTGCGGAGAAGCGGAACTGCCTGACGCTGCATGTTCGCACCCATGAGAGCACGGTTTGCGTCATCGTTTTCAAGGAACGGAATCATAGCCGTAGCAACAGATACAACCATCTTAGGAGATACATCCATGAAGTCGAATCTTTCGGGAGAATACTCTACGAACTCGTCACGGTAACGACCTACGACTCTTGAATGAACAAATCTGCCGTTTTCATCAAGCGGTTCGTTAGCCTGTGCAACAGCGTAGTTATCCTCAACATCGGCTGTCATATAAACAACCTCGTCGGTTACAACGCCTGTTTCCTTGTCAATTTTACGATAAGGAGCTTCGATAAAGCCGTACTTGTTGATACGGGCAAATGAAGCAAGATATGAGATAAGACCGATGTTAGGACCTTCAGGAGTTTCGATAGGACACATTCGGCCATAGTGTGTGTAGTGTACGTCACGAACCTCAAATCCTGCACGATCTCTTGAAAGACCGCCCGGACCGAGGGCTGAAAGACGACGCTTGTGGGTAAGCTCTGCAAGTGGGTTACCCTGATCCATGAACTGTGAAAGCGGTGAAGAACCGAAAAATTCTTTAATTGCCGCTGTTACGGGACGGATATTGATGAGTGAGTTAGGTGAAAGCGACTCCATATCCTGTGACTGGGTTGTCATTCTCTCTCTTACAACTCTTTCAAGACGGGAGAAACCGATTCTGAACTGGTTCTGAAGAAGTTCGCCTACGCAGCGGATTCTTCTGTTGCCGAGGTGGTCGATATCATCTGTATTACCGACACCGTGAGCAACACAGTTGAGGTAGTTGATTGTTGCAAAGATATCGTCAACCGTGATGTGGTTAGGAACAAGCTCATCTGCACGGCTTCTGAGCATTTCCTTGAGGTCATCCTCATTCTCACAGGAATCAAGAATTTCGCAAAGAACATCAAAACGAACATTCTCCTTGATATCACACTCTGCTTCTGCGTCAAAATCAACATAGCAAGCGATGTCAACCATACCGTTTGAAATAACCTTAACGATTGTTTCATCGGCAGCCTTTACATAGGCAATCTTAACACCTGCGTTTTCGATTTCAAAAGCCTTTTCCTTTGTGATTTTTTCATCACGAAGAGCCATAACCTCGCCTGTGCGTGGGTTGGCAATCGGCTCTGCAAGAACCTGACCTTCAAGACGGTTTGCAATACCGAGCTTTTTATTGTATTTATATCTGCCTACTCTTGACATATCATAACGACCGGGGTCAAAGAACAGGTTGTTTATGTGTGTCTGCGCACTGTCAACTGTCGGAGGCTCAGACGGACGGAGCTTTTTGTAAACCTCGATAAGACCTTCTTCAACATTTGAAGCGGCATCCTTTTCGATAGTAGCTCTCATTCTTTCGTCGTCACCGAAATAGTCGAGAATTTCGGCATCCGTGCCAAGACCGAGTGCTCTGATAAATGATGTAACGGGAAGCTTACGGTTCTTATCAATACGAACATAAAAAACATCGTTTACATCGGTTTCATACTCAAGCCATGCACCACGATTCGGGATAACTGTTGTTGAATACAGTTCCTTACCGGTTTTATCGTGATCCATTTTATAGTAAACGCCCGGGCTTCTTACAAGCTGTGAAACGATAACACGCTCAGCACCGTTGATAACGAATGTGCCGCTTGCGGTCATCAGCGGGAAATCGCCCATAAATACATTGCTCTCTTTGATTTCACCCGTTGACTTGTTCAAAAGTCTTGCGGTTACTCTGAGAGCAGCTGAATATGTTGCATCACGAACCTTACACTCAATTACGCTGTAGTTCGGGTGATCAACATCAAGTGTGTAGTCGATAAAATCGAGAACAAGGTTGTCCTGATAATCGGTAATGCCCGAAACATCTTTAAATACTTCCTTAAGACCTTCGTCAAGCAACCATTTGTATGACGCTTTCTGAATGTCGATAAGATTAGGCATATCAATTACTTCATCGATTTTACCAAAACTCATTCTTTCGGTGTTGCCAAGCTTTACGGGTTTGACATTAACCATAGGCGTATCACTCCTTAAAAAATCTATGAAACGGGGCAAGCGGTACTGAAAATCTGCTCATAAAAAGCTCTTGACACAAAAGGATTTTTGTGATAATATCCCCTTGTCGGATAAAGTTTTTTGCGGATTTTCCCGACCTCTTCGGTACATATCCCCATTATGGTACATTTTATTATTCTATATTGAAATAATCAATAAGTCAAGAGAATTTTCGGATTTTTTTCGGATTTTACTGACTTTTTTATATTTTTACAGGTTTTACTTCCCGAAAAGAATTATTTTTCTTTTCGGGCTATTTTTTACATCCCAATGCAACACCCGACACGGTGTATGGTTTTACAAGTAGGGGCGTTCATCGGACGCCCGCAAGTAACAGAACATACATTATGATAAATACAAAGTGTATAGATGTCGCAAAGTCATTGTTCAACTGTAGCGGCGATCAGTGATCGCCACCATTGCAGAAATTTTATGTTTTAACAAAATATTATGGTGTAATGAGAATTATGTATTCATTTGTAGCGGCGAACACGGTTCGCCAATTGATTTGTGTGCAAACACAAATCAAGCAAAACCAATTTTTTTGGTAAATAGCAAATATAAATTTCATATAACAAACGATTTGTATTAAGTCGAACCGATTTTACAATCGTTTCGATTGGCGAACACTGTTCGCCGCTACAGTATAACAATTGCTTTGTCGAATTTATAAAGTTTGTTTTTAAATATAATTTCTACCGTTACTAACGGGAGAACACGGTTCTCCCCTACATTTAAACAACAGCTTTTACACAAACAAAAACAGTCGGGAAGACATTGCTTTGCATTTTGCAAACTGTCTTCCCGACATTCATTTTCAATTTTCAATTTTTAATTTTTAATTACTTGCCCTTCCCCATATCATCATATCTGTCCAGAAACGAAACTTTGTTATCGCCCTGTTTATATGAAATAATCGTATCGAGATTGACATTTTCAACGCTGTGGAAAATGTTGCTTTCAATCTGGGGATTGATTTTCTTCAGATTTGCTATAAGCTGTTTTATTTCCTGACGTTTTGAGCCTGTGTTGCTGTTCGGGGAACAGGTTGTGCAAGTGTCCGTAAAACGGCACGCACATTGAATGAAATTCAGCTTGTTGTAATCTCGCCAATGCTTGATTTCAGCCTCACGAACGAGGTAGAGAGGGCGGATAAGTTCCATTCCCTCATAGTTTGTGCTGTGGAGCTTCGGCATCATCGTCTGAACCTGACCGCCGTAGAGCATACCCATAAGAATAGTTTCTATAACATCGTCATAGTGATGACCGAGTGCGATTTTGTTACAGCCGAGCTGCTTTGCCTTTTTGTAGAGATAACCTCTCCTCATTCTTGCACAAAGGTAGCAGGGATATTTGTCAACATTATAAACAGAATTAAAAATATCTGTTTCAAAAACAGTTATCGGAATGTTCAGCCTACGGGCGTTGCTCTCGATTACATCACGATTTTCAACGCTGTAGCCCGGGTCCATTACAAGAAAAACAAGCTCAAACGGAAATTTATTGTGTCTTTTCAACTCCTGAAAAAGCTTTGCCATCAGCATTGAATCCTTACCGCCCGAAATGCAGACGGCAATTTTATCGTTCGGCTCAACAAGCTTGTATTCAATGATCGCCGCAGTAAATCTGCTCCAAATCGTCTTGCTGAACTTTTTGCGGATGCTCTTTTCAACATCGGTTGCATAGTCCTCATTCTCGAATTGACTTCTCAACCAACTGTAATAACCGCCCTCAAGATTCACGGCATTGAATCCGTCATCACGCAGATTTTCTGCAAGCTCGTCACTTATCTGACCGCTTTTGCAACAGAGGACAACAAGCTTGTCTTTTGGCAAAAGTGAATTATCCTCTTTGATTTTTGCAAGCGGAATATTCTTTGCACCGTCAATGTGACCGTATTCAAACGAAATTTCATCTCGGATATCGACAAGAGTATATTCCTCGTCAAGCTTTCTCACCTGGTCTATTGTAATCTGATTGTTTTCCGATTTAAACATTCATAACCCTTCAATCTCTGTTTTTGCTGTTTTTTATTGCAACAATTGTTATATCGTCAAATTGCTCCGCATTTTCGGTAAAGTCAGTCAAAGCGTCATAAACTCCGTCACACACACCTTTTGCAGTCTGTTCGGCATTTTGACAGGCAGACACAAGTCTTTCGTTGCCGAAAAATTCATTATCCGCATTTGTTGCCTCATTCACACCGTCGGTGTAAAGGCAGATTATATCACCGTTTCCAAATTCAGCGCTGTTCACAACATATCTTGCATCATCAAACACACCGAGCATTATACACGGCTTACATTCTAAAAACTCAGCCTTGCCGTTGCTCACCGCGACAGGCTTGTTATGACCTGCATTTATGTACAAAAAGCTGTCGCTGTTTTTGTCAAAAATCACGGCGAATGCAGTTACAAACATTCCCTCGGGATTTGACGAACAGAGTTCCCTGTTGATTTCTTCAAATGCCCTGTCGGGTTCTGCATTTTCGGTCATTTTTTCGTGGATAAGAGTTTTTGCAAAAGCCATAAACATTGCCGCCGCAACGCCCTTGCCCGACACATCACCGACTACGGCACATATTCTGCCGTCAGGCAATGCAAAGCAATCGTAAAAATCGCCGCCTACCTGTCTTGCAGACTCCATTCTTGCCGAAACATCAAAACAATCGGCAAAGACAACATCCTTTTCTCTCGCAATTATTCCGTACTGAATCCGCCTTGCAACCTCAAGCTCGGTTTCATTTTTAGCCTTTTCACTCGCAAGGGCGGAATTTTTTTCAACATAAGTTTCTACATCGTGAGCCATATCGTTGAAATAATCAGCCAAAAGCTGAATTTCATCGTCAGAGCCGAGTTTTATCGGCACAAACGCTTTCTTTGTATTTGTGCCGTCAGCCTTGTCGGAAAAGTATCCTCGAATTTTTTCAAAAATCAAAAGTATCGGATTATACATCTTTTTTCTGACAAACCGCATTACAAGTAAGAATACAATTGCCAGCACAACAAACAACGCAAGAACTCGCATTGCAGTATAAAAAATGATTTCCGTATAAATCTGCGTCAGCGAATAGTCCGCACCGATTAATGCGACAGGCTTGCCGTCATTGCCTTGAATCGCTGAAAATGCCGTGTAAAAACTGCCGAAGCTGTCGTTCTGATATTCGTAAGCCGTGACAAGGTTAGGATTTTCCCACGCCTCTTTTTCAGCGTCCCACAAGCTGTGGTCAACCTCTGCACCTGCACTTCTCACATTTAAAACATTCTCGTTTTCGCTGTCATCATCGGCAACAGTCATAACATATGTAACCTTGTTTTCGTCAAAATTCGGAATGTAAATGTACATATATTCAAGGTGATTCGTCTGACAAATCCACCTCAAGGTCTTAACAGCTTTCCGATATTCTTCGGAATCGGGATTATCAAGCAATGTGTTTATATCACAGCGTTCAAAAGTTTCTGTTGCAACCTTTGACGCACTTTCGGTCAGCTGTCGTGTAAACCGCCTTGTGCGCTGAATGTTTTCAATACAATTGAGCGTACCCGAAACAATCACCGCCAAAATAAACAGCACAAGTATGTGAAAGAAAAGCCTTTTGAAAATCGACTTTTTGACTTTTATTTTGCCGATTGGTTTTTCGGATTTTTTCATTAACAGTCACCGCTTTCTTTCCACACACTTTTTCATCTTGTATTTTAACACGAATGTATGATAAATGCAAAACATAATAAATGTCATAAAGTAATTGTCAACCCGTAGCGGCGGTCAGTGACCGCCATTTGTTTTGTGTGCAAACACGAAACAATTCGTAGCGGCGAACACGGTTCGCCGCTACAAACAATCCATAATTTTCATCACATCAAAACATTTTAATAAAACAAATAGTTTCATCAATGCGGGCGTCCAATGAACGCCCCTACGGGTTTGCGGCATTTATAAAATTTGTTTTGGCATACAATTTCTGCCTTTACCTGCGGTCGCAAGGCTACCCCTACAAGTATACATTTACTTTCATATAAAGCAATATAAAGCAAAAATTGCATCAATGCCGTATTCGGGCATCTGATGCAATTCCTTTATCCGAGTATCTTCTCGAATAGATTG
>PPYE01158044.1_pt1 | contig 16957 bp, 18 predicted proteins | sample 1559881 | NCBI WGS metagenome assembly PPYE01 (sample SAMN08240022, study PRJNA423297) | Human gut metagenome, whole genome shotgun sequencing project. | reverse complement strand
CACCACCATCGTTTTAATAGTGTTATTTTACCATCTCTCGCGCATGCGCGGTAGTGCGGATTAAATCAGAGGTTCCCTAATATCAGATAATAATTTCCGTTGGCCGAGTTTATGGTAAAAAGATCACCGGAACCATAAGTAACGTCATACCCGCCAAGCGTTTCCCCGGTGTCGTGATATATAAGGCGTTGAACCCAATTCCCATTGATGTCGCCAAGAGACACCGCTATTTTTGAAAAACTGTTTGTGATGTATGCGCGCAGCGCCGAAAAGTACAGTTTTGAATAGCCTACCGAACTGAACGGCCCGAGTATCGCGCGGCCCCATCCGCGTTCAGTACCGCCGAATGCGTCCACTTTGATATCGGAGCCGTTATTCGTGACGGTAAAATATGCGGCATATCCAAGGTTCTGCGTCTTTGCCACTGGTATCCCAGGGTATACCTTCTGCTGCCGCTGCCACACAAGCACATCGTTGAAATAATACTTTTTTAACTGCACATCGTTAAACCGGATATAGCTCGACTCGGGGATAAGCACATCATTTTGGCGATAACTCACGTCGTTCTCCCCCTCAACTGTAATACACCCATAGATCTGTACCATTCAGCCCCATGGAAAGGTTAGATGCCCGGCCCGCAGTTGTCGCGTTGTCCGCGTAAAGAGCGGCATAATATTTGCGCGTGCCGTCTCTGTTGTTCGTGCCGGTAAACGGGAAATACCAGGTATTTCGATTGTTCGGGCCGGGGTTATCCACGACAGGAGCAAGTCCAGCAAGTTTTGACGAATCGGCTGCTTTCTCTGTTTTCCCCAAGGCCCCCACAAGGGCGGCAGTAAGCTGCAAGATGGCCGCTTCGCTTCCATCGAACGTGGCTACAACTTCTCCTGCGGCATTTTTCAGGGTGAGAGCATTTGACACTTTTTCGGCCTCATCCACCACACCGTCGCCGTCCGCGTCATACACAGTTTTCAGCATGACTTCGCTGCCTTGCTCAATACCATCCACTTCCGCGCGTAAATGGTCAATGAGCTGCTGCACCTGCTCCTGCAGCTGGGCGGTGGGGATGCCCGTAATCCCATCACGCATGACGCCGCAAACGCTCTCATCCATACGCAGATCGGTCACATCGGCCTGCGAAATCTTAACAGCTCCCGGCCCAACAAAAACAGACGCCACATAGATCTCATCGGCGTGCGCATCCCGCACCGGCGCAGTGATCACCGGGGAATTGGAGAATGCACCTTTGCGCAGGAGCAGCTGTGCAGCGTTGGCGTCCTTGTCCAGCTGCAGAACGATCACGTCAATGCGGGGCAGTACGCCGTCGGCTTCATCCAGAATAAAGGTCGTTGGGTTATCTGTCCATACAGCTGTGCCCCAGTACGTGTCCCGTTTGAGCCATGCATACCCCGGCTGCAGGGTAACGGACATGCCGGAGCCGTCCGCCGTCACCGCAAGATTGCCGTCTGTGGAAAGCACGCCACGCTCCCGTGTCGCGAACCACGCGCCCAGTGCACTCGCATCGTATTCCGTATTGTTCAATGGAAAACAGTGCATTTTAAACCTCCTGCAAAACAGTTATATCGTCCAGCTGCAATACCACGCTGCAGCCCGACGCCTCGTATATGGTGCGCACACCTGTCAGCCGGGCGGACAGGCGCAGGCCGTAGCGTGTGAGCTTCAGAGGGAGGATGTCCCCAAGAAAGTAGTCTGTGCCGTAGTACATGAGATCCTGTCCGGCGTCCGCCGTGACCTCCAGCCTTCGAATTTTTTCCGCCATCTTCTCAAGTCCCCGCACCCGCAGCAGCGCCTCGTACTCAGCGTCTGTGTAGGTGTGTTTGGTGTACGAATATTCCGGGTTCCCGTCCTCATCCACTTCGCCGGTCGGCGTTGCCACCTGATAAGTAGAAGAAAGATCCCTTGCGTCTACCCACAATTCCCGGCGTGCATCGCCGGTCTCCGTACCCAGAGAAACGGTCACGACCTTTCGCTCTGCGCCCTCGCCCTGTCCGGCGACTACGGCCACGTTTTTCCAGTCGGATTCTGTGTCCAGTATCTTTATACCGGACAGATTCCCAATGTCATCGCCCAGGTATCCGACAAAGTTATCAGAAGCGGATACGCTTCGATCCTCGCCCTGGTATACTGAAAAAGTTTCCAGCCCTGTGGCCGGTGCAAAGGTCTCCTTGAATCCCAGACCGTGCGCGGCGGCCAGCTCCTCCAATCCTGTCAGTACGCTGTTCCAGGAAATCTGGCTGTCGGTGGAAGGCGTCAGTCCGGCAGCGGGGGCGGTCGTTCCCGGCAGTCCCCGGCGGTTGTCATTTACCATCTGCAGCATAGCCGTCTCAACATTCTTTACGACTACCGTGCCCATGACCACGCGGTCTTTCCAGCGGTTTACAGACAGCGGCGCGCGCACGGTCATTGTAGCCTTTTTCCCGTTATCGGATATTTCGATTTGTGTGATCACAGCGCTTTCGTCCTGCTCTGAGCACCAGAGCCTGCGCCCCCTGCGCAGCAGCTCAAGATTCTTGTCGGTCGCCGCACACACCAGCTTGACCTCACCGGCGTGCCTGTACAGGGAGAGCCACTGCAGGCTGTCGACGTCTTCCACAATGCCCTGGCGCTGAAGATCTTCACCATACACATACAGGCTATACACCGGCCCGCACTCCTTTCGGCGCCAGCAGCACGACCTGCAGGCCCTCGCGGTTATCCGCCGCATCATAGCGGAAGGTATTGACGCCCGGCTGCAGCTGCATGTTCATATCCGAATCCGGGCTCAAGTACCGAAATCCATTTTCCTCCGCACCGTCCGCGTGGCGGTATGTGACACGCTTATCGCCGTAGACAGTTGAAATAACAAAGCTCTCACCCGCCTGCAATGTTTTGGTAATGCGCAGCAGCTGCCCGGTCTCCACCAGCAACACTTCCGGCGTCTCTACCTGTGCTGTAGCCGTCAGTGTGATCGTGACATCCACTGCCACGTCGCCGTCATTGAGCACCCGCTTGAAAGCGCTGGACTCATACTGCGAGATATACCACTGCCCACCGGTGTAAAACGGGAATTTAAAGAGTGCTTTAATGCCCGCAAGAAGGGTGTTTTGTTCATCGAGCGTTCGCCAGTATGGGTAAGGACATCGGAGAATGAACTGGAACGTCTGCTGCACATCGGTCTCGCTCATGACCGGCGTACGCTTTGGCGTGCCCTCCAGATACCAGCTCTCGCCGTCCTCACGGAGGACAAACCGGGCCGGCGTCAAAGGGCTTACACACGCCAGCAGTGACCGGCGGTTTGCCTTGAGATCGCCGAACAGCACGCCCGTGACCGTGAGGTCACGGGGCTGAACGGACTGTGCAGAGCGGGTGGAGCCGATCTGCCCCGTTCCCTGTGTTTCGGAGATACTGATCTCATTCGAGGACAAGCTGTCGATGTCGGAGATCCAGAAGTCGCTGTCCTCGCTGAAGGCGACGGAACCGTTCCGTGTAATGTATTCAAAAGTCAGCATTTACGGCAGCCTCCAGTCTTCTCTCTTCATGGCGGCCACGGCCTCCGTCGTCATTTCGGCAGGGCTGAGGGCCTCATGGCTGTTGATGGTCTGATGGAAATAGCGGTTGATGGTGTTTCCCCCGCCCGACACATACATACCGGACGCGGCCACACCGGCTGAAGCAAGGCGAAGCTGGTTGTTCTGCACGCCCTGCCGCAGCATGGCCATATTCTGCGATACGCGCTCTCCAAAGGAGATCACACCACCGGCCGCGTCAATGGCGGCTTCCACGTTTTCCTTCATTTGCTTTACCAGGCCTTGCTTACCTCTTTTTACACCCTTTGTCCAGCCGGCCATGGTCATGAGGCCGATCATCCGTTCAAACAATCTGGACGGGGAGTTGATTTCAAGACGCCGCCGGGCAGCATCGTAGGCCGCAGCTGCAGCTTCAGACATGGCGGTCACAAGGGAGGAACGGGCATTGACGACGCCAGAAACGGCGCCGTTGATCATCTGTGTACCAATGGTAGAAAAGTTTGACGCTTTGACCTGGTTCTCTGCGGCTGTTTTGGTGTCCTTAATGAGCTGTACCGTGGAATCTTCCAGAGATGGGTTTTTGTCCACACCGGCAGCGATGTCGTCCACCATATCCGAGCCGGAGTTCGTGACCTCCGGCAGCCCCAGCTCCGTCATGAGGGCTTTTGTGGCAGCTTCAGACCCATTGGCAAAAACCTCGCTCAGCTCGCTGAGCTGCGTATCAGAAGCCCTGACCAGCTCCGCCACGGTAGCGGCGGATTCGGGGCCGGCGTCGCGCAGCTGCTGGAGCAGGCCCTGGTCAAGCCCGCGCTCCGCAAGCGTGACCAGATTTTCGGACCATTGCTGCAGGGCTTCCTGATTGTGCTGCAGGTTGGCGATCATCTGGGAAACGCTGATCTCGCTCTTCGTCTCGATTTTATCGAACATGTTGGTGGCCGCATCCGTGTAGGACTGGAGCGCATTGGCGCGCCGCTCCATCTCCGCCTCCTGGGCAGCAGCCACGGCTTCGGCATTGTCGATGATGCTCTGAGCGACAGCTGTATCGGTCTGGGCAATCTGTGCCTCCACCTCGGACTTGCGGGCCGCAATATCTTCTTCCTGAAGGATATATGCCGATCTCTGCGGCGACAGCCTTGTCGGTGTCCTCGGTGTATGCGTCCCCGAGGAGGGTTTTCAGCCAGTCAAACGTCATGTCTTTTTGCTCCTTTCGGATGATGGGTGGATAGTCGGTCAGCCGCTGTCCTTTTTATCCGGCCAGTCCCGGTACTGCGGCGCCCCTTTTGTTGTCCGCTGGGCCGGCGGTAAAAGATATTTAAAAATGCCCTTAAAACACCGGTTACAGGTGCTTTAAAGGGCATTGTAAAAGGGACCCACGGATGGGTCCCTCTATACCTTATTTAATTGAAGCTATTTCTTCAGCAACTCAATGTTGGCTTTTACATATTTATAGTTGATGTCATTCTCCGGGACCAGCTCAAAGTCCGGGCACTCGTGATATTCCTCGTATCGGATCGAGCCGGGGATTCCTTTTGGATATCTTTTGCAGACATCTTTTTCCCATTGCCACGATTTGCAGCCATTGCACATAGGGACGGAAGCAACCCCCCAACAGTCAGGATATGCCATAGAAGGGCTGATATCTTCTTCTCGGATCACGGTTTCATCACCTCAGCCTTAATATATACCTTATCACTGGACGTGTCAACAGAAAGGATCCTGTACTTCAGTCCGCGCGCGAACAGGACCTCATCCTGCAGTTTGTACTGCGGGTGAGCAAGGTCCCGTATGTACAAAGCGCCCTGATATCCGGCGGGCACATGCAGCTCGATCACCGTATCGCGGCCCGGCAGTCCGAGCTGACGGAAGCTGGTCGAAGAAAATATGGAGTTCGTGATTATCCTGCCTTTGTATTTCCCAACGCTGTCCCGCGTCAGATGTGTCCCGTCTTCCAGCTCTAAAAAGCTCAGCGACGTCTCACGGTACAGCGTGACGCGGTCCGGAATGACACCTTTATTTAAGGCGCTGTCCAGTATGGAGATTTTCTCCTGTGTTGCGGCATTGATTCGTCCGTGCCGGATCGCGTTGTTGATCGCCGTTGCGTCAAACCCCGTATACTGCGTAAGCCGCGCCCGCTCCGCCTCGGTAAGAGCAGAAAGCTGCACGCGCATCGTATCTTTGGCCCGAAGCGCAGACGTGCCCATTCCCAGCTTTCTGGCCGCCCACGCGGCCTTGCTGGCCTCGCTGCGCCCGAAGATCGCCACCATGGTCCGCCAGTTCTCCGGCTCCTGCCCGGTCTCACGGCAAAAACGCTCATATTCCCGCCGCTGGTTCTGCAGCCGGATCTGGCGTTCCTTCAGCAGCTGGTCATCGCCCTCGGCTGCGAGGATGTCGTATTTTGTCTGGCTGATCAGGCTCTCCAGCTGGCGCTTGCGGTCCCTGGCCTCGCTCAGCGTGTAGTGCTGCCCATTGTACCAGACGCCCTTTTCATTGTCATCCAGATACTTCTGCAGCTGCTCATCGCTGTATGCACGCGGGCTGACGCCCAGCCGGACAGGATACACAAGATGACGGCAGTTCCACCAGCCGAACTTTCGGGCCAGGCTGTTGTTGATCCGGTCGTATTCCTCTTCCGAATATTGGCGGCCCTGGTAAGGCGCGTGGTCGGGAGCCGGGGCAGGATGCGCGCTGATCTCCCAGCCGTCCGCACCGATGGCGTCGTAGTTCATCTGATTCACAGCGTTGAACATTTCGCCCATGCGGTTCGTGATGTAGCTGCGCACCGCATATTCAAGACGGTAGCTCCGCCCATCCTTGCCGGGAATGACGCGCAGGCCCCTTTCCAGAAGCTTTTTGGTAGCTTCCCGGACTGCAGTCTGAAAGTCATATGTGCCCGTGGCGGTCTGCATCCACGCAAAATCCATGATTTTGCCATAGGCTTCTTTCACCGTGTACAGCTTGCCGTCCGGCCCAGGCGCCCACAGCCCCTCATAGTCCGCGGCAGCTGCTTTTTTCGACACCGTGCCGTAGGCTTCCACCAGCTGGCGCAGCTCCGCATTTTCCTCGAACAGGACCGTTTCGTCCTTCAGCTCCTCGAACAGCATATCGATGGCGGCGTCCGAAATTTTCAGCTGCTCCGCAATTGCCGCCTTGATGGCCTTTGCAGCACCGTACGCAAGGGAGGGATGTATGTTCGGGATGAGGCCGGGACGATCACAGCCATCCGGTATTTCACGGGTAAGGCCGACGGCCTGCGCCTGCAGCTGGAGGAATGCGAAAAGCAGTTACCCGCGCAGCCGGATGCGGCCCGCGAGGAGGAGCATGCCGCCTGGTGCGAGCGGCTGGAGAAAGCCATCGCACGCCAGGAGGCAGAGCGTACCTGACGGCGGAACACAAAAAGGGCGGGGAGTTCCCCGCCCTTTTGCTATTTCATTTTTGAAAATTGCTCCAGCGCTTTTTTCAGATTTTCCACAGTGGTTTCCCGGTCGCCCGTTTCAAAGCCCGCCAGCACACAGTGCTCCAGATGCTCCGCCATGATGAGCCGCGCCACCTGCGTCAGCGCGCTGGACGCACTGGAGAGCTGTACCAGCAGGTCGTCGCAGGGGCGGCCCTCCTCCACCATGTCGCGGATGCCGTTTACCTGCCCCGCGATACGCGCAAGACGCTGTGTCACACCGCTTGAATGTTTACATTCCATCGTTTTCCTCCCTGTCTGCCCGCACGGGCCTGCCGTTTTGACGGGGCGGAACGCCCGGCAGAAGCCGAAACACGCGCCCGTCGATTTGTAATATTCCGTCCCGCCGCATGCGCGAAAGCTCCCGGCACAGAGCGCTGCGCTCGCAGCCCAGATATGCCGCCAGCCCGGCGCGGGTGTACGGCGTGCGCACAGCGCCGCCCGGCGCGGGCAGAGCCTCGGTGCGCAGATAGTGCAGTACCTTTTCCCGCAGCGAATGCAGCATCAGAAGCTCCACCCGCCGGTCCAGCGCGAAGTATTTGTCCGCCATGGCCGCCACGAGGTTTTGCAGCACTGCCGCGTGGGCGGCGTCCAGCGGAACGCCCGGCCGCAGCAGGCTTTTGTAGGGGATGAGCAGTACCGTCACGTCCGTTGCGGCCGTCACGGTCACCGGGCTTTTTGCTCCCCGGCTGCCCGCCAGAATGTCCGCGAAGATGCCGCCCGGCCCCATGCGCGTCAGCGTAAGCGTCACGCCGTCCGCCGTCTGTTTTTCCGCCTCGATCTGTCCGCAGAGCACCACGCCCAGCTCCTGCGTCTCGTACCCGGCCAGCAGCAGCACCTCGCCCTTTGAAAAGCTGCGGCGCACCGGATGCAGGCTTTGCAGCAAAGCGGCTGTCTGCGTGTCCGAAAGGCCGGCAAACAGACTGCAGCGCCGTAAGATCGTTAAATTTTCTTCCATCTTTTTCACCTTTTGTTGCTGCAGCAACAGTATTCCTTGCTCTATTATAGTAGAATAGGGCACAGACCGCAAGCGCGCTGTATGAATTTGTGCGCGCGGGAATGGCCGGGCAGATCCGGCAAGGGAAAAGGAGTTATGAAAAACATGAAAAAAATGCTTTCTGCCGCGCTGGCGCTGGCAGTTGCGCTGGGCCTTTTGGCCGGCTGCAGCGGTGCGCCCGCTTCTTCTGCGGCGTCCGTCTCCGGTGCGCCCGCTGTTTCGTCCTCTGCCGCCGCAGGCAGCGCCGCGCCCGAGAGCACAGGCACACCTGCGGCCGAGCGCACGGCTTTCCGCATCGCCAGCCTGAAAGGGCCCACGACCATGGGCCTTGTAAAGCTGATGGACGAAGCCGACAAGGGCGAGGCCCGCCACGATTATGAAGTGACCATGTACGGCGCGGCGGATGAGATCGCCCCGCAGCTTATAAAGGGCGATATCGACGTGGCGCTGGTGCCGTGCAACCTGGCCGGCGTGCTGTACAACAAGACCGGGGGCGCCGTCGAAGTGGCCGCCGTCAACACACTGGGCGTGCTGTATGTCGTCACCACAGGCGACGACATCACCAGCGTGGCCGATTTGGCGGGCAAAACCATTTACACCACCGGCAAGGGGACCACGCCGGAGTATGTGCTCAACTATGTGCTGACGCAGAATGGCCTTACCCCGGGCGAGGACGTGACCATCGAATACATGAGCGAGGCCACCGAGGTGCTGGCGGCGATGCAGGCGTCCAGCGGCTATCCCGTTGCCATGCTGCCTCAGCCCTATGTGACCACTGCCCAGATGCAGATGGAAGGCCTGAAGGTGGCGCTGGATATGACCGAGGAATGGGACAAGGTCTCGCCGGATTCCGCGCTGGTGACAGGCGTTGTGGTAGCACGCAAAGAGTTTGTGGAGCAGAACGAGGCCGCATTTAACGAGTTTTTGGAGGATTACAAGGCCAGCACCGAGTTCGTGAACGCCAATGTGGACGAGGCTGCCGCGCTGGTGGCGGGCTATGAGATCGTGCCCAAGGAGCCCATCGCGCAAAAGGCGCTGCCGGAGTGCAATATCACTTTCATCAGCGGCGCGGATATGAAAGCGAAGGTGAGCGGTTACCTGAAGGTGCTGTACGACCAGAACCCCGAGGCCGTGGGCGGCACGCTGCCCGACGACGCATTCTATTATGGCGCGTAACAAACGGAAAAACCGAATCGCAAACACACTGGCTGTCTGCTTCTGGCTTTGTGCCTGGCAGGCGGCCAGCGTCTGCATCGGGCAAAAGCTGATTTTGGTTTCGCCGCTGGAGGTGTGCGGTGCGCTGCTGGCGCTGCTGCCCACGGCGGATTTCTGGCAGACGGCGGCGTTCAGCGCCGGGCGCATCATCGGCGGCTTCCTGCTGGCGCTGGCGCTGGGCCTTGCGCTGGCGGCGCTGGCCGCCGCGCTGCGCTGGGTGGAGGTGCTGCTGCGGCCGCTGATGCTCACCATCAAATCCATCCCCGTGGCCAGTTTTATCATTCTTGCGCTGATGTGGCTGCGCAGCGCGGGCAATCTGGCGGTGTTCATCAGCTTTTTGATGGTGCTGCCCGTGGTGTATACGAACACGCTGGCGGGCATCCGTGAAACGGACGCCCGGCTGCTGGAAATGGCGGCCGTATTCCGCGTGCCGCCGGCAAAGCGGGTGCGGTATCTTTACGTGCCCGCCGCGCTGCCGTATTTCCGCTCGGCCTGCACGGTGGGCCTTGGCCTTTGCTGGAAAAGCGGCGTGGCGGCGGAGGTCATCGGCATCACCAGCGGCAGCATCGGGGAAGCGCTGTACAATGCAAAGATATTGTTTTCCACGGCCGAGCTTTTGGCATGGACCGTGGTGATCGTGCTGCTGAGCCTTGCGTTTGAAAGGCTGTTTTTGTGGGGCCTTGCACAGGTGGAAAGCGTTTTGCTGGAAAGGAGCGGCACATGAGCATCGAACTGGTGAACGTGTCCAAGGCGTTTGGCGAAACGCAGGTGCTGCGCGGCCTTTCGGAGCGGTTTGCACAGGGAGAAGCCGTTTGTGTGATGGGGCGCTCGGGCCTCGGCAAAACAACGTTGGCGCGCATCGTTATGGGGCTGGAAAAGCCCGATGCGGGCGCGGTGCGCGGTGCAAAGGGAAAACGCTTTGCAGCCGCCTTTCAGGAGGACAGGCTGGTGGAGCGCCTTTCCGCGCAGGGGAACCTGCGGTTTGCCTGCGGTGCGGCGCTGGATGAGCCGCGCATGGCGGAGGCTTTCGCGGCTGTGGGCCTGACCCCGCAGGATGTGGAGAAGCCTGTCGGCGAGCTTTCCGGCGGGCAGCGGCGGCGTGTGGCGCTGCTGCGGGCCTTGCTGGCTCCGGCGGACGTGGTGGTGCTGGACGAACCGTTCAAGGGCCTGGACGAAGCCGCGCGGCAGGCGGCCGCCGCATATGTGCGGCGTATGCAGGCCGGGCGCACGCTGCTGTGCATCACCCACGAGGAGGGCGACGCGGCGCTGCTGGGCGCGCGGGTGTTCCGCCTGCCGGAGGCGGCGGAACAGCAGGAAGGACGATAAGAAAAGGGCCGAAGCCGTGATAAACGGCTTCGGCCCTTTTAACGTATGGACAACTAGGTTTTTGAACCTTTCAGAACGGTGCGGAACGCGTCGGCAAGCGCGTAAATAAGAACAAACGCGATCAGGGCCCAGCGCAATGCGGCTGTCCAGGGCCATTGGGTGAAAATTTCCACTGTGAGCAGCAGAAAAATTGCGCTTAGACAGGAGAACACGACGGTCACTAAACGGTATTCGGCCTTTTTATTGGCGTTTTCCCGCTTTAAAACGCTGAACCAATAGGAATTGGAAAGGACAGGCCCCTTCCCGCGCGCGGTAAAGGAAGCATAAATACCCGCGGCGAGGGCGACTGCGGCGGTAAAACAGCCAGCGGCAAACAAAACAGGTTCCATAGGCGTACCCCAAAAAAAACAGCTCTGGACGGCTCCAGTTTACCACTTTTTCGCCGGACTGACAACAAAACCGGCCCTGTCCGCTCCGTTTTCACAAATCTATCAAAAAAATTGCGCCGGTTTTTCATATTCCGGCGGTAAAATTATTTTTAATCTTGTGAGTAAAGGAGACGGGACGTTTGATCACAGTGAAGGAACTGACAAAGCGCTACGGCGCCCATACGGCGGTAGACGCGCTGAGCTTCACCGTGGACAAGGGCCAGATCTACGGCCTGCTTGGGCCGAACGGCGCAGGCAAATCCACGACGATGAACATCATCACAGGCTATATTTCCGCCACGAACGGCACTGCCGAGATCGACGGCTGCGATATTTTCGACAGCCCTGCAGAGGCCCGCGCCAAGATCGGTTATCTGCCCGAGCAGCCGCCGCTGTATACGGATATGACGCCGCGGGAATACCTGGCCTTTGCGGCCGAGCTGAAGGGCCTGCCGCGGGAGCAGCGCAAGGCGGCGGTGGAGCAGTGCATGGAGCGCACCAATATTGCAGACGTGGCCGACAGGCTCATCCGCAACCTTTCCAAGGGCTACCGCCAGCGCGTGGGGCTTGCCTGCGCGCTGCTGGGCGACCCGCCCGTCATCATTCTGGATGAACCCACCGTCGGCTTGGACCCAAAGCAGATCATCGAGATCCGCGAGCTCATCCGCTCCCTGGGGCAGGAACATACCGTGCTGCTGTCCAGCCACATCCTTTCCGAGGTGAACGCCGTGTGCGACAAGGTGCTCATCATGAGCCACGGAAAGCTGGTTGCCTGCGACACGCCCGAAAACCTGACAGCTCACGCGGCCGGGCACGCCGCACTGCGCATCACGGTGCTGGGAACGCAGGAGGCGGTGCAGGCCGCGCTGTCCCCGCTGTTGGAGCAGGGAGCGCAGGCTGTCGAATTTGTTCCCTGCGAAGAAGAAAACGCCGTCACGGCCCGCATCGTCTGCTCTGGCGGCGCGGATCTGCGCGCACCGGCGGGCATTGCGCTGGCGGGCGCGGGCCTGGCCGTGCTGCGCATGGACGCCGAAACAACAAGCCTGGAGGATGTGTTCCTGGAGCTGACCGGGGACGAGCCGGAGGCCGGTGAAGAAGAGACGTCGGGACGCGCGGACGAGGATGAAGACGGGACCGCCGCACAGGCAGCGCTGGAAATGGCGGGCGACGCACCGGAAGAGATTGCGTCCGAGGAGGAAAGCACAGCGCACGCACATCAGCCGGAAAATGGGGAGGAGGAGCGCAAATGAAAGCCGTGTACAAAAAAGACCTGAAGAGCGCCTTCACCGGGATGATCGGCTGGGTACTGTGCGCGTTTGTCGTTGTAGTGGTAGGCCTGTACTTTACGGCCATCTGCCTGCAGTCCGGCTACGCCGATTTCAGCCTGGTGCTTTACAACACCACATTCATCTTTCTCGTGGTGGTGCCGCTGCTTACCATGCGGAGCATCGTTGAGGAACGCCGCCAGAAAACGGACCAGCTTCTGCTTACCTCCCGCGCCTCCATCGCGGGGATCGTGTGGGGAAAATATCTGGCACTGGTGACGGTGTACGCCATCCCGCTGGCCATTGTGGGGATATGCCCGCTGGTAATGCGCGCCTACGGCTCGGTGTCGCTGGCGCGCAGCTATGCGGCGCTGCTGGCGTTTTTTCTGATGGGCGCGGCGGCCATTGCCATCGGCCTGTTCATGAGCAGCCTGACGGAAAACCAGATCATCGCCGCTGTATGCACGTTCGGCTCGCTTTTGTTTTGTATCTGATGCCCAGCATCGCGGGGCTGGTTTCCGGCAGCGCCGCGGCTTCTCTGGCTGCATTCACGGTGCTGGCCGCTCTGCTGGCGCTGTTCCTGCACTGGATGACGAAAAGCCTTGTGCTGCCCAGCGCCGTGTTTTGTGTGCTGGAGGGTGGCCTGGCCGCCGTTTATTTCCTCAAGCCCGCGTGGCTGGAGGGTCTGTTCCCGAAGCTTCTCAACAGCCTGGCGCTGTTCGGCCGGTTCGACAATTTTGTCAACGGCCTGTTCGATATTTCTTCCCTGGTGTATTTTGTTTCCGTGGCGCTGCTGTTTGTGTTCTTCACCTGCCAGGGGTTTGAAAAACGCCGCTGGTCGTGAGAAAGGAGGAGCGAACGATGCAGGACAACAAACGACCCCAGGAAAATGAACGCACGGTGCGGGACGCGCTGCACTCCCGCGCATTTAAAAACGGCGCTTATGCAAGCGTGCTGTGCGCCGTGATGCTGGCGCTGGTGGTTGCGCTGAACCTTTTTGTAGGCGCGCTGCCTGCGAAGTATCTGCGGTACGATATGACGGAGAATAAGCTGTACAGCCTTTCACAGGAGACAGAGGACCTGTGCGCGGCCTTAACGCAGGACGTAACGTTCTACTACCTGGGCCGTACCGGCCAGGAGGATGCGGCCGTCACCGAGCTGCTGGACAAGTACAAAGACGCTTCATCCCACATCCAGGTGGTGCAGAAAGACCCCGTGCTTTATCCCACCTTCAGCGCGGCGTATGATGCGGCGGACGCCGCGGTGGGCAGTATCATCGCGGTGTGCGGTGAACGCTACCGTGTGGTGGACGCAGGAGACCTGTACACCTATACGCCCAACTACCAGACTTATACCTATGATACGGAATTTGACGGGGAGGGAGCCTTGACGAGCGCGCTTTCCTATGTGGCCAGCGAGGAAGCGCCGCTGCTGTACACCTTGTCCGGTCACGGCGAAGCCGGGCTTTCCGCCACGCTCACGGACGGCGCTGAGCGCCAGAACATGAGCTTTGAAACGCTTGCGCTGCTGACGGCGGACGCAGTGCCTGAGGATGCGGCGGCTGTGGTGCTGAATGCGCCCACAAAGGATATTTCCGCCGAGGAGGCCGAGCGCCTGCGCACCTATCTGGCGGGCGGCGGCAGCCTGTTCCTGGTGACGAACTACGGTGATTACAGCACGGAAGCCATGCCCAACCTGACGGCGCTGCTGGCGGAATACGGCATGGGCGCGCGGGACGGCATCGTCATTGAAAATGACCAGAACCGCTTTTTGAGCGGCTATCCGTATTATCTGCTGCCCAATATCAAGAGCCATGACGTCACTCAGCCGCTGGTGGACAGCGGCAGCTATGTGCTCGCACCGCTGGCCCACGCCATCACGGTGCTGGACGAAATGCCGGAGAATGTCTCGGTGGACGCGCTGCTGGCCACTTCCGCCAGCGCCTATTCCAAAACAGATGCCTACAACGCCGAATCCATTGCTCAGGCGGACGGGGACCCGACGGGAACGTTCAACGTGGCGGCTGCGGCGCAGAACAGTGAGACGGGCGGCAAGGTGGTGTGGCTCTCCACCAGCGGTCTTCTGGACGAGACCATGGACCAGATGGTCTCCGGCTCCAACAGCGACCTGGTGCTGAATGCTTTCAGTTGGCTGACGGGCAGCGAGAGCGGGATCACAATCCACGCAAAATCCCTTACGGCAGAAACGCTGACGGTACCCTCCGGCGCGGGCAGCCTGTGGAGCGGGCTGTTGATGTTCGCAATTCCGGGCGCGATGCTCGTCCTCGGCGTGGTGATCTGGGCCATGAGGAGGAAACGCTGATGAAAAACAGAAAAACAGCCGTACTGCTGGGCGCTGCGGCGCTCACCGCGGCGCTTGGGCTGGGCTATGGGCTGCTGACGGGGGCGGAGCAGGCGGAGGAGAGTTCCTCCGCCGCCGGTGTAGCGGCGTTTTCGCCCACGGGCGCCGTCAGCGTGATTTGTTACGAAAATGAGGGCGGCGAGATCGCGCTGGAATACCTGGATGACACCTGGACGCTCCGGCGGGACGCGGATTTCCCTGTGAACCAGACAAGCGCCGAGAGCATGGCGAATTACCTCTCCCCGCTGAACGCCACCGCCCTGGTAACACAGAGCGGGGCCGACCTGGTGGCTTACGGGCTGGACGAGCCGTCCAACCGCATTGAAGTGGCGACCGATGCGGGCGAGACCTGTACGGTGCTGGTGGGGGCGCAGAATACCCACACCGGAGAATACTATATCAAGCTGGAGGGCGAAGAACCCGTATATACGGTATCCGAGAGCTTTGCCGCAGCCTTTACGCGTACGGAGTGCGGCCTGCAGCAGACAGAGAACTGGCCCGTAGAGAGCACCGACAGCGTAACGCGCGCCACACTGGAGCAAGGCGGCAATACGCTGACGGTGGACGTATCGGAGGACGCGGGCGGGAACAAAACATATACGGCATCCGACACAGCACGTACTGAAACGCCGGATACGGCCGCCGCGCAGGCATTCATCAGCAGCGCGGCCACACTGTATTTCAGCAGCAGCGCGGATTTTAAGCCAACGGACGAGGCGCTGGCGGCATATGGTCTGGCGGAGCCCTCCGCCACGCTCACCGTGGAGTGGACGCGCACGGACGACGCCTCCGGCGCACAGGAGAGCGTCACCTCGGTGCTGTACCTGGGCGCCGTCGATGCGAACGGAGATTATTACGCCCGGCTGGCGGATTCCAACGCCGTGAGCACGCTGAACGCGACGGCGCTTTCAGGCGTGCTGGGCATGACGCTGGACGGCATGCTGCCCGCAGAGAAGGAGAGCGCTCCGGAAAGTGCGCCTGCCTCAGAGAGCGGCTCTGTTTCCGCGGCAAGCGCAGCGGATTGAGGGTGTTGCAAAAAGGGTCGTCCCATTGGGGTTGTTTGAAAATGGAGGAAATACAGCTTTTTTGATTTTCAAACAACCCCTGGACGGCCTTGAATGCCGTCGTTGACATGCTCCTGACAAGCGGACCGCTGCTTAATATATCCGGAATAATACTGCAATACCGTTTCTGCCACTTTCGGCTCTCAGGCAGCAACTTTAGCATACCTTGCATATTCTTTTTTGGAAAACAGAAACGGCGGTTTGAAATTCAATATTTCAAAACCGCCGTTAGGCTTTTCTTTTTTATTTGACTTATGAGCATACAGCCGGAAAAACAAACGTTTTTATTTCCCGTTGGGCAGCAGTTCTGTTGACTCATGATTGCAGTTTTCTGCCAGAAGCTATCTCAAAATGATATTTTACAATTCCCAAATCCAGTTTTGTGTAAAAGCCCTTACCGCAAACCGCATTGACTTTACTGTCAGAAAACAATTCAAAGAAAAATTTCTGTTGGTTCATTGCGGTCGGCGCAAGAAGTGCGGCTTCCATACCATTCAAAAACCATTCAGGCATATTTTCCGTACGATTACAGACTGCCTGCAATGGTTTGTTTTTATGTGGCGCGCCTTGTGTTTCACCATGACCAAACGCGATCAGGCATATTTGCTTTTCTCCCTTGCGAACATCCGCTTGGCTTTTGCCATGAGTCATTGCCACCCAGCAGCTGTTGAGCCCTAGCTCCTGTACGTTCAAAACAATTTTTTCTCCATAATATCCCAATGCTTCCTCAAGCTTTGGGGATTTTTTACCCACGAGAGCGATATAGTTCTTTACCCCGGAAAATTTGCCGTAATGCGCCATCATGGAGTCAAAACATTGCGGCTCGTCATAAAAAATCTGAATATGCAATCCCGCTTCGCCGTTGATTTCTTCAATCAGGTGATTGAGCGCGATTCGCTGTTCCGGGCCAATCGCAATATCTTTGTATTGACGGACGCTATGCCGCTGTTTCATAAGTTCCAATATTTCCATTGCAAATTTACCCCCAATTTTGTTTCTTTATTCACAACTTCTGTCCGGCAATTTTTTTGAAATTTTCATGGCAAGCTGTAAGGTGGAAACCAGCTGTTCAAAGGCCTCCATTTCGGGGTCAAAATAATAATAATTTTTTGTTCCCTCTTTACGTACTTTAACAATTCCGGCGTCTTTCATAATTTGCAAGTGATGGGAAACCGCCGGACGGGAAAGGTTTGTTTTCTTTGTAATATCACCGACTCGAACACCCATGCAATTCCCCATTTTCATCATTTCTAAATAGTGTCTACACAAGATCAGGTCAAAACAGTACACCAAATAGCAATGCAACGAATTTGCACAGCAGCCAGA
>PPYE01681172.1_pt1 | contig 16964 bp, 16 predicted proteins | sample 1559881 | NCBI WGS metagenome assembly PPYE01 (sample SAMN08240022, study PRJNA423297) | Human gut metagenome, whole genome shotgun sequencing project. | reverse complement strand
CAGAGTAAAGCCCACAGCCTTTAGGCGAGGACTTGAAACGTAAAGCCCGACCGTCCCACGGGAACGCCCAAAAGAAAAAAAATCCCCCGAACATTCATCCGGGGGTAGTGTAAACTGAACTGTGTCACGGCTCTGTTTTTTATTCTTTCCCTCTTATTTGTGTGCAGATTTCACATCTGCATACAAATAAGAGGAGCCTTTCACAAGCAAAGTTACATAATCTTGAACCTATCACCAAATTTTATGGCAAGTTGCTGTGATATCAGTGCCCAATTAGACAGTGGCATAGTCCATTTCCCACTAATGTCTCGATAGGCAAGATACACAAGCTTTTCAAGTGCGGTGTCTGACGGGAACACACCTTTGTTCTTCGTTACTTTACGCACCTGACGATGATAGCCCTCAACCGTATTGGTTGTGTAGATAAGTTTGCGGATTGCAGGAGTATACTGAAAATATTCCGTAAGACGCTCCCAGTTGTCGCGCCAGGATTTGATTACTATGGGGTACATCTCACCCCATTTTCATCAACCATGTCAAGCTGTGCTAATGCAGAATCCTTGCTTACAGCACCATATACGGTCTTGAGATCCTTCAGAAACTCTTTCTGATGCTTGCTTCCTACATACTTGATTGAGTTACGGATTTGGTGGACTACACATAGCTGAACGGAGGTTTCCGGGAATACACTTTGGATGGCATCAGGGAATCCCTTAAGACCGTCTACGCAACAAATCAGAATATCACGTACACCACGGTTCTGAAGGTCGGTCATAACATCAAGCCAGAAGTTAGCACCCTCACTCTCAGATATATACATACCAAGAAGATCCTTGTGACCAGACTTGTTTACACCTAGGACATTGTATATTGCACGAGTGACTGCACGACCCTTATCGTCTTTTACCTTGTAGTGAATGGCGTCAAGCCAGCAAATGGCATAGACGGGGTCAAGCATACGGGACTTCCAGGCTGTTATTTCGGGAATAACTCGGTCGGTTATAGCACTGATGGTTTCTGCTGAAAGGGTTGTGTTAAACTCACGCTCAAAGTACTTGCTTATATCACGAGTGCTTGTACCAAGAGCATACATGTTGATGATTTGATCTGCCATACCTTCAGCAAGAATTGTCTCACGTTTCTTAACTGTCTCCGGTTTAAAAGAACCGTCACGGTCACGAGGGGTTTCGACTATCACCTCTCCATACTTTGTCTGTACGGTCTTGCTCATCTTGCCGTTACGACGATTGCCAGAACTGCAGTCAACGCTATTAAGGTGAGCATCCATCTCACCTTCTAAGGCTGCGTTTAGGATACGTTCTAGCATAGGAGCCAAAGCTCCGTCTTTACCGAAGAGTGCTTCACCGCTACGCAGCTGCTGGGCTGCTTTCTTGTAGTCTATTTCCAAATTGGCCATATTATAAAAACTGTGTTAAACTATTATTATTATAGCCTGACACAGTTTATTTTACACTCTCGAACGGGGCATTGAAAGCACTCTTGGAGTTTTTCATTTGTCAACAGGTTATTATCTTTGGATAGGTAGCTTTTTGACTTTGCTATTGGGCGAAATCGCATTGTTTGTATTAAAAAACAAAATAGGATGACTCACTATAATCTACTTCGTATTTTTCCATAAATGCAATCCTTGCCAAAAAGCAGTTTGTTCGGGTGGTTGTTTGGGCGTTCCCCCTTCGGGTCGGGCTTTCCGCTACAAGTCCTCGCTATGCTGTGGCTTTTCCCCTGCAATCCCTAACGTGGGTGAAAGGGTTTTCACTATCTTGCGCTTGCACTTTGACACACGGGGCTTCGGCTGTTCGCCGAAACTTCCCGCGCCCCGTCCCGCCCGAAAGAGTTCCCCGGCGTTTGTCCGGCAGCCGACATTATTCAAGGTAGTATTCTATAATATCTTTTATCAGTAGCTCTTCTCCTTGTTTCCATAATTTCCAGCCTTGTTCACTCTTTATTGTATCGCCTTGTACCTCAAACGGTTTTCGGACTTCTGTATTGTCCTTGAAGCAGACTACCGTCACCATGCGAAGATAGTCTTCCCAAGAGATATAGTAGGTGTCAAAGTCATGCGTTCTTTTCGCTGGAATACCATTTATCCGCATGAGGCTGCGGTTGCGTTGCATCCTGTTTCCATGCATCATAATCTGCCCAGATGAACAGTTGATCCATGCCGTTTTTCCGCTTTCCTCGTTCAGTACAATTTCAGCCCTTCCCGCCATTAAGCCCAACACTCTAAAACGGAGCATGGGAAAAGTGTAGATCAGACTTGCCGTCTCTTCTAAGTATTCATGTATGTTGCTTCCGGATCTCCATGCCAAGGGCATTAACGTATCTGATTCCGAAGAGTAACGATAGTAATATCTGCCATCTTTGCATGAAGCGTTATTCTGTCCGTCCTGCCATTCCTGCGGATTGTCATCCTTCCTTTTCCGCTCGGCAATATCCTTGTCAAACGGATACTGATGCAGTGCAATGCTATCTTCCGGCTCCTTGCACGTTGCTGTCCGGTATAATGGTATGACGGGGTTCTGCTCGGCTATGACCTCCATGAACCCAATACCCAAAGGAGCATATAATCCATTCTTGCGTTGGAACTGGAAATGATTGCCTTGTATGAAAAGGGAGGGAAAATCATCGGAAGCAATCCCCGTTATTATATCCGCTTCGCCAATAACATCCGCTGTCCGTTGGTCTTGTTTGCATGAAGATGTGCAGGCGGACTCATTGTCTGTCGGAGGCATAGGCGGCTTGCAACTCATGACCGATGCAGCCGTCAAAAGTAGTGTTATGATGACGGTTTTCATCTAAGTTTAAGCCCCACCTTCACCATGCCATGTGCAGGTTTGGGTATTATCTTGATAGTTATGCTGTATCCATTGCCCTGATTTCTCACCGTCGGTGTATTGTCCCTCAATGGTTATATAGGGTTTACCCTCCCATGTTGATTCCACACGATACGAACCGTCGAGTTTTCCATTACGGTAGTGGCATGTAGTCTTGCTGCGTATTGCGCGGCCGTCCTCGAAGATTTCCCATTCCTCGCCATCTTTTTTCCCGTCGATATAATGAGATTCAAAAATCTGCTTACCCGTCTTGTTGGCAAAGCGACGTTCCCGCCCGTTCTCCACACTCTGTTTGTACTCCTTTTCTATCTCTATTTTTCCGTTACGGAAATAGGTCTTTACAGTTCCGTCTATCTTGCCTTGTAGTATGGGTGTTTCCTTTCGGGGAGTAACGCCGTCTTGGTAGTATTCCGTGAATGTACCGTTACGCTTGCCCTTGACATATATGCCCGACTCACGCAATACCCCGTCACGGTAGCGATGATAGTCACCGTTTATCATGCCGTCTGAAAGTTTCACGTGTTCTTCGTCAAGCCCTCGTATAATGCGATATTTTCCCTGCAACGGCCGTTTACTGTCTTTTTTATAATATACTGTGCGGTGTGCATCATCCGTCAGGGGCTGCAAATCATTCCATTCTACTGTTTGTTGTGCGGAAACCGTGCCGCAAAGCAACAAAAAAATGTATAGTATCAACATTCTATTCATATGTCGTATATTTTTATTTTTCGAGGTTGATAATGTTCTGTGGCAAACTGATTTTCAGGGGGGGGGCAAACCGCTTATTATATTTATTTTGAAGAAATTTCTCCATTCTTATAGCTTTGCTATAAAATAAAGCATTAATCCAACTATTATATTCACTCTTCAAGTTTACTTTTCACCAATTTCAGGAATTCCTCCTTAGTCATGAACCTGTCGAGAAAATCATTCAGTCGTCCCTCATTGGTTACTTCCGTGAAAAATTCCTCATGATCCGTACTCCAGACGACAGGATTCTCAGGGTCGTTATCTGACAGGCAGATGAGATAGTAATTGGGATAACCGTCCGTATAAAGCAGCTCTACAAAATCCGGAGTGGCACAATTTGAATACTTGATGATTTCACCCAGCTCTGCATTATCCGTAAACCAACCATTCCATTCTTCAAAATCCGGTGTCCCTTTTTGGAATGGCGTAAATGGTCTGGCAACCCAAAACAGTTGGCGGCGAGGTTCTTCATCCAAGGTAAAGAACGTATCTGTCATTTCCTTATAGAACGCCTCCCTGTCAGAATTGAACAACTCCATATGCTCATCCACCCAATCGCCCAAACCTTCAATCGGCTCTGTATCTTCGGCAGCCAGCCAGGGCGTGTCCACCGGTTTAAGGAACAAGGCCGTATCGAATGTAATGGCACAGAGATCCTCTTTCAGTGAATTCCCTTTCAGGTTTGCTACGTTGCCGCCCAGTAGCCTGATTCTGTCTGTTATTTCCTTTTTCATGAGTGCCGTATAATTTTGTTATTATTTTTGTTTGAGATTCACATGCCCGGACAGCCATTGGAAATATTTCCAGTCTTCCTTGAAAATCTTTTCCCCTTCGAGCATATAGGCGCGGAGAAGAAATTCAGTTGCATTGGTTTCATCCTCCATTTCCAGATAGTTCTCGCCAAGGCGCAGCAGGATGAAAGGATTGTCTGTCTCTCCGATATTGTAGCATTTGCGGAAAAACTCCAGCGACTTGCCGTAGTTCCCCATCATGAAATGGGCGTCACCGATTGAGCCGACGAGCCAGAGATATGCTTCCCAGTCTTCCTTCGGTTCAGGAAGGATGTCCAGTGCCTCTTGGAAACAGGAGATGGCTTTCGCGTAATCTTCGCTTTCCATCGCCTCATTTCCCGTTTCTGACAGTTCTTCGATTCTGTCGTACAGTTCATCTGAAAGTTCCATATTCCTCTATTTTTCTTTGATATTCTTTGATGCCCACATCCCGATATCCTGCTTGCTCAATGCCGCAGCCATCAGGTCGGGGAATTTGTCAGGCGTACAGGCAAATGTGGGAACACCCAGACCGGCAAGATACTCGGCATTACGCTTGTCGTAGCAGGGCGCCCCGTCATCGTTCAGGGCCGGAAGCACAATCAGCTGCACACCGCTGGCCACAATGGAGGCGAAACGCTTGCGCATCTCCTTCTCGTCACCGCCTTCATAGAGGTCGGTCACCAGTACCAGCACAGTGTCCTGCGGCCGTGTGATCACACCCTGACAGTAAGTCAGGGCCCTGGCTATGTCGGTTCCTCCGCCGAGCTGGACACCGAACAACAGGTCAACCGGGTCCTGCAGGTCATCGGTAAGGTCAACGACCGAAGTGTCGAACACCACCATACGCGTATTGACGGACGGCAGGGAGGCCAGTACCGAACCGAAGATGCCGGAATATACGACAGAGGTTCCCATCGAACCGCTCTGGTCGAGACAGAGAATGATGTCCTTCAGAGCCTTGCATTTTCTGCCGTAGCCTATCCTGACTTCCGGAATGACGGTCTTGTACTGGGGCTGGTAGTTCTTCAGGTTCTTTATGATGGTCGTCTTCCAGTCTATCTCGTTGTAACGGGGATTGCGCCTTCTCGCCGAACGGTTCAAAGCACCGGTGACGGCCTGCTGGGTCGGGGAAGAGAGCTTCCGCAGCAGGTCATCCACGACCTTGCGTACAACCTGACGGGCCATGTCCTTGTTCTTTTCGGGAATGGCCCTGCCGAGTGACATCAGTGTAGCTACCAGATGTACGTCAGGGACAACTGTTGCCAGCATCTCCTTCTCGGTAAGCAGCGAATCGATATGCAGACGCTTGATGGCATCCCTCTGGATGACCTGCACGACGGTCTGTGGGAAAAACTCCCGGATATCGCCAAGCCAGCGGCTTACCTTTGGGGCCGACGACCCGAGTCCGCCGCGGCGGTCACTGTCATAGACGGCTTCCAGCGAACTGTCAAGGCGCTGTTCTTCCACCGTCAGCGTTACACCCGTCCCGTCAGCGGCATTCCCGCCGAGAGCCATACGCCATCTTTTCAAATATTCTGTTTCCATGTTCTGTTCCTTTTTTATCCGATTCCCAGAAGTCTGCCGAGCAGGGGTATTACTTTGGATGCATCCCCGTCATTGCAGGAATGTTCCCCGGAGGCGATTCCGGTATCGGTTCCGTTCAATTCGAATCCTTTGGCCTTCTCGCCGAGTTTGCGGCGCTCGGCTGTAGTGAAATTGCTGAATGTACGTCTGATCACCGGCAGCAGTTCTATGAAATTTGCGTCGCTCAAACCGCAGAGCCAGCCGTTCACGAGCTGCCACAGGTTGTCGTCCAGCAGCAGTACCGAACCTGATGCACGCAGGAATCCCTCAAACCAGTATGCGATGTCGGAAGGTGCGTTGCCCACCGATGAATAGAAGCTCAAGGTGTCACGCATCTCTTCACGCGATATCCTGCCCTTGTCGTAGAGTATGCGTGCCGCGTACCCGGAGAGCAGCGGATGCGCTCCTGATGAATTGCGGATCTGCTGCACGAACCCATACCACATGCCGTTCAGCTCTTCGTCATCAAGCGTGGATACGGCATAGTTGGTAGCCGACAGGTGTTCAAGAAGTTCTCCGGCTGCCTCCTCGTCGATGTTGATGCAGACGAGCAGACCTCCTGCAAGGATACGTGCCACCATGGCCCGGAGCATGTTGCCCACCTTGCTGAAATCCAGATTGCGGACATCGCCGTAACGGACGATGTTCACCAGGTCGGGAACCGCTTCCATCATCTCCACAATGTCTGTGGATGCCGCCGACAGACGGTCAAGACGGATGGTCATCGCTTCCACAAGCTCCGGAAGGTTGGCCGGAATGACCCGGTCAAGAAGTCCCGTCAGTTCGGGGATTCTGGTGATTCCGGTCATGCGGTCGGAGACGTACTTCTGCACGGCTTCCTCCACGGTATTGCCCCAGACTGCCCGTTCTATGATGCAGACAATCTGTTCCGGTCTATGGTAAAGACTCCATTTTTCCTTGAAAGTACCCTTGCCGCCTGCGGTTTCCGGCTTGGCCCAGTCTATGTCAAGCAGGGCCAGGCGGTGGAAGAACAGGCTGCGTTCCAGGTCGGTCTCCTTGCGCAGGTCAAGTGTCATCTCCTTTATTTCCGCCGTGAAAGGAACACGCAAGCGTTTCTGCTGCCGTTCCACGTCAATCAGGAGAGGGACTTTGGGTACCGCTTCCGGCACTTTGCCCAGACAGTTGCCCACGATGAGCGATTCCCTGACGAGCTGCAGCAGCATATCGTCCCCGAAGCCCATTACGGTGGTCACCGCCTCGTTGTATTCCTCAAGCGTCGGGGCGGGCAATCCACGCAACGCAGCTGTCGTCTGCGCCAGACGGACTGTCTCGATTACGTGGGCCACCGAGATGTCCATGTCCTTCTTCCTCAGAAGGGCCGCTATACGGCTGACCCACCAGGTGCCGTCATCTTCCGGATGATGCCACAGGTAATGATACCATCCCGGAGAGTCTATGCCGGCCCCGTAACCGCTGCGGAAGGTGAGCCTGTCATACGTCCACGGAATCCACGTGCATTCCGCCTTTACCTTCGGGAGCCCTTTCAGCAGCTCGTTGTCATCCTTCACCTTCGGCATATTCTCCAGTGCCGGGACATGCCATGCCCCGCAGATTACGGCTATGCACCCGAAAGGTTCCTTCTGGGCCGCTCGTATCATGCGACGCATCCACGCTTCACGGACAAGGTTCCTGCGGGAGGTATGTTCCGGGAGGGCTTCCCTGAGCGCGGTCACAGCTTCCTTGACGGCCTCGAAGATGCCGCTGCCGTCTCTGCGCTGTTCTATGTTCATGTTCCACCACGATTCACCGTCAGTATAGCCGGCAGCTTCTGCCAGCAGGTCAAACGGATCACCCGGCTGTTTAATAGCTTCATCATCCGCTTCTACAGGCTCGTTGCCATCCTTCCTTTCCGCTTCGAAGGCAAGGGAATGGGCAAGCGGGAGATCGAAGAAGCGTAAGGTGACATTCTCCCGGAGAGCATAGCGCAAAGCCTGCCATTCCGGCGAGAAGTCGGCAAACGGATAGAATACGGCATTCTGCGGCACATCGGGTTGATAGCCGAGCAGGGCTACCGGAGGCTTCATCTGCCCGTAGGAGACGAACGGCATGAGAGCCTCGGCCTCCGCCGGTCCCTCAAGCAGTATGAGGTCGGGACGGATACGCTCAAGTTCCTGCAGGATGTTCCGGCAGGAGCCCGGCCCGTGATGACGTATTCCCAATAGATGAATGTCTGTCATATTACTTGTCTCATGCAAAATACGTCAATCAAATCATATCTCTTGAAGCCCTGTAGATGTCTTTCCAGCCCTCACGGTTCTTGACCACTGTCTCCATGTATTCCTGCCATACCACTTTGTCCTGTACAGGGTCTTTCACCACGGCACCGAGGATGCCTGAAACGAGGTCCTCCGCATGGATCTGGCCGTCACCGAAATAGCCGGCCATGGCAAGGCCGTTGTTCACCACGGATATGGCTTCTGCCGTACTCAGTGTGCCGCTCGGGCTCTTGAGCTTCGTCTTGCCGTCGCCGGTGGCTCCCTGACGCAGCTCACGGAAAATGGTGACGACACGACGGATTTCATCAAGGGCAGGTTTCTCTGCCGGCAGCTGCATCACTTTCTCGAAGCTCTCCACGCGGCGGCGGACAATGTCAACTTCTTCCTCAAGCGTGTCGGGCAACGGGAGGATGACCGTGTTGAAACGGCGTTTCAGTGCGCTTGAAAGGTCATTCACACCTTTATCCCTATTGTTGGCCGTGGCTATGATGTTGAATCCGCGGATGGCCTGCACCTCCTTGTTCAGCTCGGGGATGGGCAGGGTCTTCTCCGAAAGGATGGTGATGAGCGTATCCTGCACGTCAGAACCGATACGGGTAAGCTCCTCAATGCGGCCGATCTTGCCTTCCTGCATCGCCTTCATCACCGGGGTCTGTACCAGGGCACCCTCACTCGGCCCCTCGGCGAGAAGACGGGCATAGTTCCAGCCATAGCGGATGGCCTCTTCTCCCGTTCCGGCGGTACCCTGTACTATCAGCGTCGAATCGCCTGATATGGCTGCCGCCATGTGCTCGCTGACCCAGCTCTTGGCCGTACCGGGAAGACCGTACAGAAGCAGCGCCCGGTCGGTGACAAGGGTGGCCACGGCAATCTCCATCAGGCGGCGGTTGCCTATGTATTTCGGTGAAACCTCAAAACCGTTCTTCAGTATCCCTCCCATGAGGTAGGTGACCACGGATTGGGGTGACATCTCCCAGTTTTCGGGAATCGGGTTGGTCTCGTTCTTTTTCAGTTCATGAAGTTCCTCTGCAAACTGTTGCTCGGCATGTTGTCTCAGTAAAGTGCTCATATGAATATCAATATTTATTTTTCATTTAACAAAGTGTCTATTTCAGATTTAAGATCCATGAATTCCAGCATCTTCGAGCAGAACTCGTTCATGGACGGCGAAGCCTCCGCCGAAGAGGCGGCCTTGGCCTTGATCAGGTTCCTTAGATGTGACGGGATATGCATGGCAAGCCGTTCCGCCATGTCTGCGGCATAGTACAGGTAATCCTTTTTCAGAATCCAAGACATGACGCTGGAAGAGAATTTCGGGCCCCATGCCTCGTAGTCGTTGCCGTACCATGAGTCGGGTATGAATCCGAAATCCCGGACCGTTTCCGGCCAGCTGATTTCCTCCCGCTGGGAGGGAGTGAGCATCGCCACGAGTTCCGGCTTGCGCAGATAGGAAGGGTCTTCCTTCAGGGTGTGGAAAGCCCACAGCCCGTCCGAGAAGTTGAGTATCGGGTCCTCCAGCTCCAGGAACTTCCTGAAAGGGGGATGCTTGGCGAATTTTCTCGCGGCCTCTTCCTTACCGCAGCCATATACCTCGCACCAGAAACTCAAAGGCACCCGTTCGGCGAGCTGCCTCAGGATGAATTCGGAATCGCCCTCTTTCTTGTTGGAGCTTACCTCGGACAGCCCCATGGCCTTCATCTCCGGGGTGTATCCGATCTCGTCGTATGACCATCCGGTAAGCATGTTGTGTCTGATATGTCCACGCAGGAGTTCGCAGCAGCGCATCACCATGGCTGAATCGGGAATCATGCACAGAAGTTTCCGTGCCGTTTCCTTGACAATGGAGCTGCGGTCCGACTCCAGCACTTCCTGTATGAAGAGCTCGTCGGCCTTGCTGATGTTTATCCGGAGACATTCAAGCAGCTCGTTGCGCTGGTTGGCCGGTTCGCTCTTCCAGTCTTTCCGCAGCAGTTCAAGGGCTGCGGCAGAATCCTGCTGCCTGAATCTGGCAAGCATCTCCTTACGCTCGCCGTGGGTGGCCGTATCCCAAGAATCGGTGATCCCGCATTCCTCTCCGACAAGGCCCATCTGCCTGATCAGCCATAAGCCTCTGTTCCCGACGAGATTTTTCAGCAGCCTGCGTTCTTCAAACCGCAACGGATTGTTGCGGTCATAGGCACGCCGGATAAGCGGCTGGAGGTATTCGGGCGAAATGATTTTTCCCGACCCCTGCGCCAGACGGTAGGCGTAGGCTAGCATATAGCGTGTACCGTGGAGTCTGGAAAAGAGTTGACTCCGGTCCTTGTCGAAATACGGCAGTTCCTCTTCCGGGGCTGTTTTCACGGGGACAATGCCTTCCGCTCCGGCCGGTTCCCATCCGGCACGCCTGTAGGCGAAGGCGGATGCGGCTGTCATGTACAGGAACGATTCCGTGTCTTCGGCTTTCCCGTGGATCCCGTCAACCAGAGTCTGAAGGGACTCGGGAAAGGCTCCGGGAACGAATTCACGGTTGGCTGTTCCAAGCAGTGCAGCCTGTATGATAGGTTCAGTTACGTTCATCTCTCCAAGTATGATATTCTTTGTTGTACCAAATGGATTTCAGTTCCCATATATCCCCGTTTACAATGACCAGCGAGGCGAACGGATTGCCGCCGGTAATGGCGAGGATGTCGATGAAGGTTTCCTCGGGCATCGCCACACGGACGGCATTGCCCGCGTTGTCCAGCAGCGTGTAGTCTTTCCCGTTACGGGCAACCCTCACGTCATCCACAAGCAGGGGGACGTCCTCGAAAAACGGATTCGTCAGCATGGCCGTGCGGTACACCGCGGCAGCCTGCTTCAGGTTAGGGCTGCACGCCGGCACAAAGTTTTCTTCCGCGAGTACGGACTCCCGGAACAATGCACGCCGGCATGTACCCGTGCCGTTGTAAAAGCATAGCGCCCCTTTATAGGCACTGCCCGGAATCCAGTTCTCGGTGGAAAAGGTACCGGCAACGGCAAAACTCAGGTATCTGGCGAAAAGTCTGCTTTCCTTTCCGTAAAACCAGTAGATGTCGGTATTGATATCGTTGACTTTACGGGACTGCTTGTGAAGCACGAGCCAGCTGTCCGCCACCGGCTCTCCGGCAAGGACGTTGTCCTTGGACTGGGGATATCCGATCTGCGTGCGTATCTCGTCCTTCCATTCTTCGGGAAGGCCGTCCATGTTTCTGTAGCTCTGCATGAGCAGGTACAGCCTGCCCATGCTTTCCGTCAGGTCGGATTTCCAGCTTTCCGAGTCGAAGTCTATAGCCTCCATGGCTCTCAGTCTCCCCGCAAGTCCCGGTGCCTGGGCATCCACCATCCTCCGGGCCATGTTGTCAAACAGGGTATAGGCACGTTCCGGAACATTCAGGAATCCGTTGCGCACCAGGTCCTTCATCCATACCTCAAGGTCGGATATGCCTCCCAGTACCTTCTGGTGCCGCTTCTCCTGCCTCTTGGCCTGAGCCGCTTCATCCACAGGGGTTTCGCTTTTGGCTTTCTGCTCCTTCTTTTCGGCCTTCTCCGTTCTTTTGGCAAGCCACGCCGTCACCCATTCCGGCTCTTCCGCCTGCGTGAACTGGTCAGGCTGGCGGGCGTACAGCAACAGCAGGCCAAGCCCATGCTTGCACGGGAATTTGCGGCTCGGGCAGGAACACTTGAACGCAATGTCATTCAAGTCTATCACCGTCTGGTAGGGATTCTTTCCGCTTCCCTGGCAATGACCCCAGACGGCACGTCCGCTGCATTCCTTCAGTACCCATTTGCTCAAGGTCGCAAGTCCTTTGCCGGCCTTTACAGATGAGTCGTCGGGAGCGAGCTGCAATATCTGTTCTTCTGTCAAGTTCAATGGCATACGCAACAAGTTAATTGGTCATTGGTAAATCATTCCCTGTTCCCGGCTGCATATTCTCCCGTGTTGATGTCAAGTACGGGACGCTTGGGCTGTATCAGCGCGTCTTCGTATTGGCATTTCCACTGGATGCTGCGGTCCATATCACCGTCTTTGATTCCATCGATGGTTTCTCCCGAATCTATTTCGTTGCCGCTTGTAAGCAGATAGGAAGCCACGTTGTAGGCATGGTTCACTATCCAGTTCGGATCAAGTCCGCGGAAGTGGTACTGCAGGTCAGGCAGGAACAGCGTGTTCATCCCGAGTGTATCGACCAGCATGTCGTCGGAACCCTGAATCGTGAAGAAACGGACGTTTACGGCATAGCGGATGAACCGGTCAGGACCTTCTATCTGATTGCCGCGGATTTCCTCCGCCTCGAACAGTTTCCCGCTGCCGCTGAAGAAGAACGCTTCGCAGGACAGGAACAGTTCGGCGAGCACTTCAAGGTAGTCCATTTCCAGATTGGCACGTTCCAGAGAAGACAGGCCGCGGGCAAGGAAGTCCGTAGCGAGCATACTGTACCGGCATTCCTCAAGGATACGGTCACGGCTTTCCTGGCAGTCCCACATCTGGCTCCGGGTGAAGTCGTCCACGGTCTTTCCGTCAAAGTCCATGCACGAAGTCATCAGGAACTGCACGGGTGCTTTCCCGTCCTCAAACTCCACCATGTGGTCCAAAGCTGTGATGAAGACAGACTTGTCATCACCTTCGCGGCATTCTACATTGCCGAAATGCTTCCGGCATACATCAGCCACCCTCTGCGTATCCGGCAATTCAACCGGTTCCTTGAACAGAAGGTTTATAAGTAAAGGTCCTCCGGGCTGCAGTTCCTTTGTATTTAGGTCTTGTTGAAATACTTGATTCATATTGAAATGCTTTTGAATGTGAAAGAATCGGTTAATCCCACCAGAAATACCATATTCTGGATTGACGCAACGTGTCGGCAAGACTGCCTATGCCGTCACAGCTCTGGTCCATATCCGGACAGAAAGCATATTGCTGTATTGCGGCTTCCATTGCTCTGTCTTCCGGAACGGGAGCTGGAAGTTCATACTCCAGCTGGTCGCTGGTAAAGGTTCCCGGAACAGCACCGTATTCCTCGTACCAATACTTTGAGATGGCCATCAGTTCGGGGTTTGCAGGACAGTCGTTCCAGTTGCCGAATGGCAGGTACGCGAATATTTTCCACGGCTCCGTGACCGGAATACGGGCAAGGATCAGCGGATGCGTCATGTTCGTATCGGTATTCCAGTAGCTCGAATAACGGTTGTTGTCGAATCCGCCTTCAGGCTCTTCATCAATATCATCGTTGTCCTGCCCGGTCAGCTTGTCAAGGATGGATTTCCCGTCCATGACAGGAGCCTCAAGCAGCCTTCTGCGGAATTCATTGACTTTTTCCCGGTTGAATGTGTAATCATCCGAGCTTTCGCTGTCAGGATCCGAGTTCCCGATTATGTTTTCCCACAAACCTTCATCGACATTGACCAGAACGGGGATGAAGCCTTCCCGTACGCCGAGCCGTTGGGCATAGGTATAGGCTGACATGATAGGGTCATCGTCACTCATGGATGGGAAATAGGTGCATTCACAATCAAGATAATCCATGAAGGCACGGGCCAGTTCGTCTGGCTCAACGGTATCTTTGTCTATATGCAGCCCCTGCCAGTTGGCGAAGCGTCTGTCTATGCGTTGTGACATTGCCTGGTAATAATCCTCGTCATACGGGACAAACAGGTATGCTTCCTCTTTGAACTCATCGGAATGATACCTTTCCGGACCGAAATAATCCAGGGCGTGGTTGTCAATGTCTCCGGGATAAAATGGAGTTTCGTTGGCGCCATAGTAACTGCCATAATAGTAGTCGGCAAATGCACGGCCCTGTTTATTGAACAGGAATCTTGTAAGCTGCCCGTTCAGGTTGTCCTTTATGAACACCCTCAGGTCATCATCGGCCGAGCCGCTTTTGATCCGGGCCACAAGGTCTCCGAACTGTTCAAGAAAATCATCCCTCATAAGGTCATTTACCATGCACCAGCGTAGATATATTGCCAGATGATTGTAGGCCGTAATTGTATCTAACGGCAGATCCTTCTCTTTGAACTTCTCCAGATGGCCTTCCGCATCGTCCATCACTTCATCCGTGTCATCCGGGAAATCGGGACCGCCATCGGCATCGTCTTCGCTGCCGTATGAGATTTTCAGAGTCACTTTGTCCGGAAGGGCAACACCCTGTCCACGTGTTATCCTATGTTTATCGACAGCAGAGAAGCCTATGGTTTCTCCGTCGTTGAGAACTGCATCGTATTCCAGAACATATCCTGCCATGCTGGCCAGGAAGTCTCTCACCTTTGACGGGTCGGCATCCACGTCAAGGACCTCCATTTCGTCCTTGCCGAAACACTCCATTCCATAGGTGTAGCCGCTGATTCCCTTTTCGGTACGGTAAAGCCCGAACCATATCCAGTTGTATATAGGCAGCGAATCCTCCTTCATCATTCCGGAAAAGCCTTCATAGAAACGGGGCTGGAAAACGACACCGCTGGTATAGATACCGGTTATGTTCTTCTGGTGGCAGCAGCCTCTCCGCTTCCAACAGCAGGGAACGGCAGTCATTATACAGAGAAAGGTAGTAGCAGCATAACGCCTTGTTGTAAAGTGTCGGCAGGTCAGACTTTCCTGCCTGCGTGAAACAGGAGAAGGCAAAGGCATATTCGCCACTTACCATATAGGTAATACCTGCGGAGAAAAGTTCTTTTTTCTGGGATTCAGGCATGGTTTGTTTATTTCCATATATTCCAATCATAGATACTTAAACACTAAAAGAGATTTCAGACTGTTATGGGTGGAAACAAAAAACCGACGATATTCGGGCGCAGAGAACGCTCCCCAGTACCGTCGGACCATAAAAATATCCTGCCTTTTTTGAGACAATATGGCAGAGGATGAGTATTTATAGGAACTTTTGTCGTAAGACAAGGATAACCCCGGATAATTGATTCCGGTAATCCATTGTAAATTAAATGTTTTATTATATATTGACGCGCGATAATTTTTTTTTTTTTGTGTGTTTGTGTGTTTACACGAATTTTCCACACTGCCAAATTATCAATACACTTTTTAAGGGAATATGTAAGGTAACTAATGCACACAAGAAAAACGTCCGCTTTATGCGAAGCTTCGCTCAAACAAATATCATTTGTTAAAATCGAGCGACATTTTACAATGTATCCATTGTCATACATATCAGTTTATTAGAGTGAATACTTCTTCAAATACAAAATTAGAAAAATGTTTTGTTCTGCAATGAAATAACCGACACTTTTTTCAGGGAAAAATAAAAATGGCTTTATTATAATTGCCTTGTACCATAGAAAACGGGCAGAGAGCATGCAGTTGCTCATCTGCCCGTCCTGTAGGGAGAACCGTTTCATGCCGCTATCGGATTCACTTTCAATGTAGTCTGAAAGATGAACGCCTCTACTTTCATGTTGATTATGAAACATTGTTGGTGTGCGTGATAAGACTTCATGCCTTATTCAAACCTAAATCCAACGGGCACAAAAACAAGTAAGTAATTATTCAATGTCTTGAGATCATTAAATACCGCAAAGGCAGTAAGGAATATAGCAGATTGGATTATTCTAAAAGGCCAAATTTATATCTTCTTTTGGCGGCATATTACAAGGAACTTGCCACCCGATCAGGGGGGCTCTTGTGGAAACGGAACTAACAAACAAGCAGTAATTTCGTTTCTTGTTCATGGTAAAGACTACGACAACAAATCCGGTAGCGGTATTTACTGTTATTTAGGTCAGCCACGGGTTTCGATACGGGTCATAATCTGTTTGGAAAGTAGCCAGTTGCCAATCGGTAACCGGCTTTTTCGTGTCATCGACTTTACGGGGGATTTGTGGATTAAGTCGCAATTTGGCGGCATCATTAAGCCATTTCATGCTATCCTCGTAATCGCGCATACGGACAACACTGACATTATTCGGGGCAATGAGTTTCGTGAGCTCGTAGATAGCCAATCGAACCATATGCTTCTTGAGGTTGTAGTTTCGTGGATCGTGTAATGATAGGTTTAGACCGACTTGCGGCGTGTCCGCGTTCACATCCGTTTCCGGGTAAAATACCCGTCCGTCATAAACTACATATTCGTGTTCCGACAATTCGTAGGCATTGTATGATGAATCGTAATCGGCTATGGCTCCCCAACAGTCGGACACCATAGGGTCAAGATTGCAATCGAAACAGTCAAGCGTCATCAAAGTATAGAACGCCCCTTCATATTCAACGACTGACCACAGAGGATACTCGACAGGCTGCCATAACGTGACTTCCGTCTCGATCCAACCGCCGACCATCGGGATACGGATATCATCGAACTTGTACCCGTTTTCGGCAAGGCAAATATAGACAACACCGTTGTAGTTTACTTTATCACCCGGATAATAGGTGTTGAACTGGGAATAATTTACAACTTGTCCCGCATCGACGTGGATATCGGAACACTCTTCCCAATAGATTGCCGTTGCCGGCTTGCGATAGCCGCTGACGGAGCGTGTCACCTCATGGATTTGTCCCTCGAAATAGACATGCACACCCACGGGATAGGTAATTCGACGGTCGTATTCGGCGATATATTTTCCTTTTGCAAGTTCCTTTTCAATCTCGTAGTTCTCCGACAAATATTCCACAATGCTCATCTCCGCCGATTCTTCCGCCTGGATGAATCGTGCATCATTGCCCCGCGTGAGTTGTGCTAGTGCTTCCGGAGTAATTATCCCAAGATAGTCGTCATTATTGAGAAACCGTCTGTACATATCCTTGTTCCGTTATTAGTATG
>PPYE01090987.1_pt1 | contig 16967 bp, 13 predicted proteins | sample 1559881 | NCBI WGS metagenome assembly PPYE01 (sample SAMN08240022, study PRJNA423297) | Human gut metagenome, whole genome shotgun sequencing project. | reverse complement strand
ACTGCTATACATACTATTCATTTTTTGATTTGCAGCGAAGGTAGAGATTTTATTATTGAGCCTTTTTTTGAGTGCTTACATGCCTTTATTTTTTCTTCATCCCATTCGTATTGCTTCTTCAATTCATACACCTTTGCATCCGCTAAAGAACGATACCAAAAGCCTTGTAGAAAATGCCACAAAAATCCCTCCTTACCATCAAGAAAACCGCCTCGGAAGATATAGCGAAGTATAAAAAAGCCAAAAGCACGCCAGAAGAGAGGCATCTTGATGTATTTCAGCTTCTTTCTACGAATAGTAGCCGAATGTTCACCCGAGTTTACTATCGATTCTTCATTCAAGTTATACTCCGTCAACAACAAATCAATAGCCTCACGAGTAGCATAACCATTGTGCTTATTTGTCCACCAAGTTAGACCATTCAGATTATCGTCATAGAAAGGACACTCCAGTTCACCAATTATACCTTCAGAGAGCTGGATGTGTTCATCCATATACCGATTCTCACATACCGCATTCCTTATCTTAAAGAGACGAAGCAATATCAATGGAAGAATACCATGTTTGATATATTTCCCCATAAAAATACGTCGACAAGGAGCTGTAAAACCATTAACATCATCTTCCAAACAAGGGAGCTTTTTATGTAATTCTGCTATTAACTCATCCGACAGATATTCGTCCGCATCCATACGCCATACCCATTCCGTAGTAATCGGCAGATTCTGCAATCCCCAATTAAACTGTTTCGAATAGTTTTCCCATGCATGCTTATACACCTTTGCACCCATTTTCTCTGCTATCTCCACCGTTTTATCAGTAGAAAAAGAATCTATACAAAAATTTCCTTTGCAAACTTTCGGGCATTGTTCAAACACCGTTCTAAATGAATCTCTTCATTATATGCTAAGATAATAACTGATATTTCTAACATGTTAATAAATTATTTGAGTTCTCTCTTTTTGATAAATTTTGCCGGATTCCCACCAACAACAGTCCATGACTCTACATCCTTAACCACTACTGCACGAGCTGCACAAACAGCACCTGCACCAACAGTAACTCCTTGCCCAATAAAAGCCTCTGCACACACCCAAGCCCTGTCTTCAATCACAATAGAAGCGTCGGTTTGATGATGATGTGGATCTGATATATCGTGCCCTGCTGTACAAAGAAAAGCTCGTTGACTCACCGTAGCATTACGTCCGATACGAACAGGAGCAGCATTATAACAATCTACCCCTTCAGCCAAACAAGCATAATCGTCCATTATTAATAGCCAAGGCTGAAACACCTTTGTAGTAGCATAAACCACTGCCGTAGGTGCAATCTTTGCCCCAAATGCACGAAGCAGCATACGTTTCCACCCCATTGCCATAGAGCGAGGAAACGGACGGGCAAAACAAGTCCAAACCATATTCCATACCAATCTGCGAAATTTATTCCTCTTAGAATATGGAGTTTTAAATTCCATTAAATCCTTTTTCATAAAATTGATTTGTACATATCCACAAATTCCTTTGCCACCTTATGCACTGAATACTTTTCCTCTACCAGCTTACGACCATTATGTCCCATCACCTCCAGTTCATCTTCAGTAAGCGATAAAAAATTACGAAGTGCTTGTACGGTTGCCTCTGTACCTACCTCCGTCCACCAACCACAATGCTGACTCTCTAGCTCGCTCCATGGTGTCCCCATAGTAGTTATCACAGGCGTACCACTAGCCAGTGCCTCTGCCACCACAATACCGAAATTCTCACTGTGTGTAGGTAATATAAAGAGATCCGCTTGACGAAATAATTCCCATTTTCGATTACCATATACACCACCTTCAAAGATGATTAATTGTGATATACCGAGCCGTGTTGATAATTGTTTTAGTTCCTCAATATAGGTAGCATCTCCTTCACCAGCAATACGTATCACATATCCTTCCATTTGTTCCTTCAATTGAGTAACTGCCTCAAGAAGAAAATTAATCCCTTTCTTCACATGTATACGACTCAAGAAAAGAATTTCCTTGTTATGCTTCCATGATGACTTCATCTCTATACCCTCCACATCAATGCCGTTAGCAATGACCTTAATCCTATCGTTATAACCTAACTTCAGCAAATTTTCTTTCTCGCTTTTTGCAGTAGCGTGCAACACATCCGCCTTCACCACTGCTGACTTTTGATAAAGCAACAATGCAGGAACTTTCTTTGACCAGTAATGACGCGCCATAATCCACGGCTCTAGCATACCATGCGGTGTAAGCACCACCCTATAGCCCAATGTTTGTGCCCACTTCTGCAAAAAAGCACATGCTGGCATCCAACAACAATTCACATGCACCACATCAGGATGTATCTCATTCAACAGAAATATCCATTGAGACTTCATCTCTATGGGCATGCACATGGGAGATATATAGTGCACCATGCATTGTTCCATTACTACAGGATTTTCACTGACATGACTCACCACATGAAATTCTACCAACTGCCCAAGCTCTTTGGTCAATAACTGCATATAGGCAGTTGTACCACCTGATGCACGGTCTAGGCTAGGAATATAATGCACAATAATCATAAATTTAGTCAATTTTATCTACAGAATCAATTAAAGAAGTTTTATGCTAAACACTATAGTATAAATAGTTTTGATATATGAATTTATTTGACTACCATCTTAAAAGTTTATTAAACTTATTAAGCCCATAAGATAGCAGAACGCTAACAAACAACATTGCGAAAGCTGAAATAGCGTATTCCCCTATTAACGAACGCATTTGCATATGGACAAGATAGATTTCATAACTTAAGGAACCCAATAAGAATAATAACGGAGGAATGAAAAAACGCTTTGATAACATATAAAAGAATATTATTACAAATAAGCCTAATGGCATTTTTATTGCTGTTTCAACAATTAAGAATACCCATGAATCCATATTTGCTCTTATGAAAGATAATTGTTTTATTGCTAAAAATGAAATACCTATAACACCAGAAATAAACAATAAACTGATAAGATGTTTATCTCCAAAAGACTCGACCTTATCTTTATAAGTTGAAAAAAGCACACCTAAACCAAAACTAATACATTGTTCGGGTACACGACCTTCCATCATAAAAAAGCTATATAATCCAAAGAGTACGAAAAAAGGCCATCTACATGAAGAAAAAAATTTAGTGACGACCCAAAATAAAATATAACATCTTACTAAATAATAAACAAACCAATAATCATTTGATTCTATACAAAATATATTCATTATTAGTTTCTGATAATCAAACTCTTCAAAAAGAGAATAACAAATTATCTCAAAAACCACAAATGGAATCCATACTTTAGATAATTTCTTTTTAATAAAACCACCTAAACCTTTCAATTTATAAGATTCATTTAGTCCATATCCTGAAAGGAGAAGAAATATAGACACACCAATTCCACCAAATGGTGTAAAAATATTAGTTCCTAAATTTCCTGCACAATGCGCAACAACAATCATCAGAACCGCAACTCCACGATATATTTCAGTATGTTGTTTATTAAATATTCCTTTACCATGAATAGGTTCTACATTTGTTACAAATGAGTTTATTAATAGAATAGCAGTTATAAATAATAACAAAATAATAGATTGAACCATGCATAAGAATTTAGAAAAAATAGAATTACCATTCAACAGTAATTCTATTTTCCTGTAAAACAATTATAAACGTGCATCATATACACCCTCAGGTAACACGCCTTTTACATCATAAACAACTCCATTTCCACTAAGAAAAAGACGAATATCTAAGTCTTCAAATTGTTTATGAGCTACCGACAAAATGACTGCATCATATTTACGACTATTTATCGAATCCAAATCAGAATAGATTTCAATATTATATTCATGTTTAACTCTTTCAGGATTTGCCCATGGATCAAAAATAGAAATATTCGAAGTGTATTCACACAAGGTATGATAAATGTCAATCACCTTAGTATTACGAACATCTGGACAGTTTTCTTTAAAAGTAAAACCTAAAATAAGAATATTAGAATTCTTCACTAAGATCCCAGCCTTATTCATACATTTTATAGTTTCCTCTGCCACATAAGCCCCCATACCATCATTCAAGCGACGTGCTGCAAACATAATTCTAGGCAAAACGCCATAAACCTGAGCCTTTTGAATCAAATAATAAGGGTCTACACTAATACAATGCCCTCCCACTAACCCTGGGTTTAATTTAATAAAATTCCATTTTGTTGCAGCGGCCTCTATTGCATCATGAGTATCTATATTCATAGCATTAAATATCTTTGCCAATTCATTCATAAAAGCAATATTAATATCTCGCTGCGAGTTTTCTATTATTTTCGATGCTTCAGCTACTTTTATGGTAGGAGCTTTATGCGTACCATTTATTAAAACTGAGTTATATAAATTATCCACTATTTCAGCTACCTCATCAGTAGAACCGCTCGTTACTTTTTTAATTTTCTCTACTGTATGCTCTTTATCTCCAGGATTAATACGCTCCGGTGAATAACCAGCATAAAAATCCACATTAAATTTTAATCCGCTCACTCTTTCCACTACAGGAATGCACTCTTCTTCTGTTACACCTGGGTACACAGTTGATTCATAGATTACAATATCCCCTACACTTATAACTTTACCAACAGTTTCACTTGCTCCCCAAAGAGGTCTTAAGTCAGGAGTATTATCTGTATTTACTGGAGTAGGAACAGCTACAATATAAACATTGCAATCTTTTATATCTTCAATATTAGATGTACACTTAAAGTTATGTTTATTAATCGCTTCTTGAAGAAGTGCGTCAGAAACTTCAAGTGTAGAATCATGCCCCATCATTAAAGCATTAACTCGTTGAGAATTCATATCAAAGCCCACAGTTTGATATTTAGTAGAAAATAATCTAGCCAAAGGAAGTCCTACATACCCAAGGCCAATAACACAAATTTTAAAACCACACATAACATTACCGAATTTTATAATTAAATTATTTTTTCTAACAACGAATAAGCATTATTTGCCATACTTGATGGAGTGGCGGATATCCTTATTAACTCACGGGCCTTAGAGCCCATCTCATTAATATTTTGTTTATTTATTGAATTTATTTGATTTAAACAATCACTGTAATCATCAAAAAGCAATCCTGTTTCACCGTGACGGATATAGTCATATTCTACACCTTGTTTAATTTCTTCAGTTCTTTTAAAAGTAAAAACAGGCTTTCCATATGCCATAGCCTCTACTATGCTAAGCCCCATCCAAGCTACTTGAAAATAAGCATCAGCAACAGCAAATAACTCACGTTTCACAGAATCATCATATAAAAGACCATAGTCATAAACATTAGCATATTTTTTTAAATCAGGCTTACTTTCACCATCACCAATAACAATAAATCCATACTTATGAGCATCAAGTTCATTTATAACTCTTTCCCAAATATCTATTCTTCTTAATGGTGTGTTAAAACGTGCACAGTAGATAAAAATAACATCCTGCATAATGCCATATTTTTGCTTCAGTTCTTCTTTAGTATATGAGGGTTGATAATTGACCATATCCACTGCACCAGCTATAGTGTTCCCTAAAGCAGCTAAAGGCTTTTTGGGAAAAATTCTCTGCCATTGTTCTTTTTCTTTCGGCATATAAATCCATGCGCCATCAGCTAAAGAGAGTTGCCACTTCATCAGTAAATTGGGTTTGTGTTCCTCGTCTAAATATCGTTTTACAGAGATTCCTTGTCCCCATAATATGATTTTTTTTCGATGTAACCACTTCGTTAAAAGTAAAAGCCAAGTGGTGAAATGAGCGAAATGAAACATTAGCACCAAGACATCAGTCTTTGAATTCAATAAATAGAAAGGATTATAAATAAGAAAACCTCCTCTTTTAATGTTAGGAATATATGAAATATCAGACACATCAACATTGAATCCCTGTTTTTTAGAAGATTTTAGAGAATTATATACATATACATTTTCTTCGCCTTTCAACAACTGTTTTAATTGTTGAAAAAATGAAATACGATAATGTGGGACTTCAGGCTGTAAAATAGAAATATTCATAGTACAATCTACTTAATTTTATAAATATAGATTTGTCTGCTGCCTTCATGAATAGAATCGAAGGCTACCATATTTCCTTGTACATTCCAACGAGGATGCAAATCACAATGCAGACCAGAACGAGTAAAGCTAAATAAATCAGGAGAAAAAAGAGATAATATTTTTGAATCAAGACCTTGAGAATACTGATCGAACAAAGTAGTATCAGGCAATTCATCACTCATTCTATATGTACCGATATTTCTCCTTATTCCAGATGAAAACTCATAAGTAAACAAACAGCGTTCCTTGTTAGTATCAGGATATGTATCACAAATACAATAATTTCTATCTGTAGGACAGGTCATAGGATGCCCATCAGCAGTAATAATTCCTAAAGCGAAAGGTTTGACATATTTAGCATCTGTATCTTTGATGTATAACATCGACATATCAATAGAGTGTGAGCGTCTCAAAACAGAACGAACTAACTTCTTTGCTATTCCTAAGACTGGAGCCACGATAGGATTAGACATTATAGGATTAGCTCGTAATGAATCAATACTATTACCTAATCTCCCCCATATATATATCGTTTCACTATCTTTCCAATCAAAATGACTAAGAAATCCACAAGCAATACAACGAAGATTTTCTCCATTTATACCAACAGTCATTAATCGGTGTCTTATCCTGCCATCCGGTAAAAAAAACCTATGTAAGAAAGCGATTCTTTGACCATCAGGACTCAGTACTAAATGAGTTATATAGTGATGAAAGCCGTTACGAGCAGAAGTTGTAGGGTCGCAATCTGCTATCTCATTTATTGAAACTATAAGTTCTGTCTTATTAGTTTCGATACAAGTCTTAAAAATACCATCATTTGAAGGAGTCTCCTCGTTAATTGTTTTATCTGGTAACCCTATATATCCATAACCTCCTAAACGGTGTAAACGTGAATAATTTATTCCATAAGCTATCTTCTTGTCTAACGACAATATATGACATGTTGAATCTATTGTTTTCACCTTTTTACCCACTTCAACATCATATATATCCGCGCCCCAATGATCACCAACTTTGTTGTTCACAATAAAATGAGTATTATCAATCCATTGTTGACGGGCTCCTTGAGGATAGTTCATTGCATAGGTTTTACCCAACTCAATAAACTGTTGCTTTTCCCACAACACATATCCTACCGCAAATTCTTCGCCCGAGATAGGAGGGCGATTAATTATCTCTGACTCGAGCGACAAAAGCTTTTCACCAGTCTCATTAAATGCTATTAAATCATGAAAACCAAACAAATGATGTTTCGAACCTTTAGTAGCACAAATTACCTTTTCCATTGTCTTAAAAAGTTTTGTTTATCCACTGATTTAATTCATTAGCCCTAGTCTTCCAAGAATATGAATAAGGATCTATATTAATATTAGATATTTTATTATCCATAATCTCCTTCATACATATAGCCAACTCATCACTCTTAGATGGTGTATAATAGAACCCTTTTTGACCAAGCACCTCATATGGTTCACCTATTTTACAAGTAATCACTGGTTTTTTATAGAGAAGATACAGGTATATTTTACTAGGACATCTAGCCCAATCTTGCACTGTATCGTTCATTGGAGAAATAAAAGCTGTAGCTAAAGAAAAATATGTTGATATATCTTCTTCTGCAACAAAGCCTGGCATTTCTACGATACCATCCAATTCATTTTCTTGAATATATTTTTTCGCCTCTTCATAATGGCGTCCTCTACCTAATATTAATACCTTAAACATTGAATGAGACTTCAATTGCTTTACAGCATCGAGAATCGTAAATACGCCATAGTTGCGAGTTACTGTACCAAGAAAAACAAAGACTGATTTATTCTTATATTTTACAAAATCATCATGATCAAAATCTATATTTTTAATCTGCATTACATCAGGATTAAAAGCATAAGGATAGTACAACATCGGCAGTTTAGAGCGTAAAACTTTCTTAGAACGCTTTACGTAAACATCTTGCAAATACTTACTGGCATTAAGCAATCCATCACTATAAATCAACGAGTAAAATTCATAAACATAACAGAATAATTTACGTATGCCCTTCATGTCTGGTATCCCTGTTTGCAATTCAGAATGTTCCACAAGTTTTTTACAATGATGACCAATACCAACAATATTACGTGTTACAAATGCACAGATATACAGAAAATCTGGATTAATTTCGCGAATAAGTATATTCTTCGATTTTCTTTCATGTTGCATTGAGCCACCTTCAAAAAAATGAATATCTATATCATGTGAACATTCCATAGCTATACGATGCCTATTTTCCTGAGTATCTTCCATCAAGATTGAAACACTCCACCCCAATTTAGAGAGAGGGTTTGCTAAACCTAAAGCACGCTTAGCAGTGGCAATATTTTTAATATCACCAGTTGTTACAAAACAAATTGATTTCATTGTAATTTATAATATTAACTTATATATTTTTATTTCTTTCCGCCTTTATAGCTGCCATAGAAGATACCATTAAATAAGCAAAAAATGAAGGCAAATATTTAAAATGCGGTAATGGAGAAAAGAACAAATGCCAAGTAACAGTAGTAAGACATATCATACGATATAATAAATAACGATCGTTACATAAAAAGGAGTAAAAGGTTAACCTTACAGAACGATAATAGAGAAGCCATACGCAAATCAATGCTATAAAACCATAAGCACAAGCAAAATAAAAAATCACACTATGCCCCGGAATTCTAAAATAATGATTTGCGACACGTTCAAAATTATCTCCTTCCCCCATTTCAAACAATAACTTAGCATATTTTTGCCCGGGATCTAAAGCCAGATATCCCCATCCTGTAATAGGATTATCCAAAAAAGCATAAAATGGAACCAAGGAATCCGTTCGCCCTATTTTCAATATTTCAATAGGATTATAAGGATTAGCACTCTTTGATAATTGTTTTGTATTACCTGCTCTTAACGAACCCGAGACAACGAGTGGAACATAAAGTAATACGTAAAATAAATACATAATAAGGGTTACAACTAGTAATTGTCTTTTCAATTTCCTCAAAGACAATTTCTTCCTTTTAATATAATAAAAAAGAATACCTGTAGATAATAGTATTAACCCACCACTCCGTGCACCCAAAATTATAAAAATGCAACCTGTCGCAATCATGGATAAAGCTAACCACAAATGCTTTCGAGGGTTCTTAGTAAAAAGCATGAACAGAGTCATTACATTTGTAATGAAAGGAACCAACACAAATTTAAAATAAGTAACATTTTCTTCTGAGTAAGTTGCCTCTAGTGACTCACTAAAGCTACTTGGAAAAAGGAAAGGTGAAATAATAGAACCCAGAACATACCATTTTACCAAATCTAATTTTTGACTGTAAACTACAAAAAAGAAAAAGAAAAAGAACATCCCATTAATAACTACTGCTACCCCCCTCAATTTATCGACAAAAAGATTATCATGAAAGACATCAGTAATGATTTGAGTTAATAAAAGAATGATAAATATCTTTAGTGAAGAACGGATGATATCATTCCTTAGTTCTATTTTAGACAACCATAATGGAGCTGATAAAAGTATCAAAAAAAATGCACCGCTTAATTCTCCTACAAAGGGAACAATCAAAGAAGAAAGAGCACCTACAAGAAATATAAAAATAGGGCTATAAATATAATGATTCACTATTTACAGGTTATAAGTTTCTATATATTAGTCAGCATTCAGAATATTCTCATATATTTTACTAACACAATGAGCATAATCATCCCAGGAGAAATTATTTCTAATCAAATAAACTGCATTTTTTCCCAACTTTTCTCTAAGATAAATATTATCTACTAAAGTGAATATACGATCTACTATCTGATTCACATTCTTAGATTCTATTATCAAACCATTTTCTCCATCAGTTATAGGTAAACCACTCTCCTTAGTAGCGATTACAGGCAGACCTGCTGCAAGTGCCTCCATTCCAGAACTAGCACAACCTTCACACAGAGACGGAAATAAATAAATGTCACTCTGAGAAAGATATTTCTTTAAGTCATCTTGCGGTATAAAACCTATGAGTTTCAGACCTTTTATAGGATAGTTAGCTATTAATGGCTGCGCCTCTTGATTACTTCCTACTACAAGAAACTCATAATTAAGTCCTAATTGATCAAGTTTTTGCATTGCCTTCAAGGCATATTCAGCTCCCTTTCTGAAACCAAACCCACCTGTAAATAAAATCTTTAGTTTACCATCTATACTATAATTATGCTTTAATCCAAAGAAATCATTCCTTACTCCCAAATAAGCCACTTTAATTTTATTTGGATTAAAACCTGTATCTACAAATGTTTGCTTCACAAAATCAGAATTTACAAGAATAACATCTGCTTTCTCACAATCAGAAACCACACCTCTCCAAAAAGGATTTTGAAGACCTAAATTGAAAGAGACACCATTTTTTACAAATTCAGCAGAGAGATTTTCTGACATAAAAGATGGATGTGCTATGCTATGATCAACCACAACCTTCATTCCTTTCTTCTTTGCATACTCAATTGCCCCACCAAAACCAGAACCACTTCGTACATGAAATATCACTGCATCTTTTATGTAAAATTTTGAGAGCCAACCATAAAGACTAGTTGCTAAAACAATGCATTTATTTCTAGTAGATGTAGATCGTATAAATTTTCTCGCTGCATTATTCAAAAAATCTGGTAGTCCTAATCCTATGTTCTGCCCCTTCAAACAATTAGGAGTTCTCTTCTTTATGGTACGTTTTAAATCATAACCTACCATTTTACTTATTGGTCCCAATAACCAACTATTCCACCAAGAGGGTATCCATCCTTGAATAACACGTATGTCTACAGTTTGAGAAAGAAACTCTGCACTTTTGATTAAATGCAAAGGACCAAATGTTGAAAGTACAACCTTATTTCTTTTTTGAATCATTTTACTATGATCTATTATAATCACTTATTCTCACCAAATAGGTATAATGATAGATAAATATTTTTAGACAGTATTTTATATATAATTACACTAAAACCAATTAGAAAGAAACTAAGTAATATCCATAAAACAATACTACCAGTACTATATTCAAAAAACTTATTTATTATCAAAGGCTTTTGATGCAATGCATAGACAGGTAATGTCATTGAACCTATATAGACTGTCCATTTTTTTAATAATTGCAGTTGAAAAAGAATTTTAGTAAAGCCAATTGTAGCAATGGAACCAGATACTCCTGAAACAAAACGCACCCATGTATGCTGAAAATACTCCATACTAAAAACATTACTGCCCATTCTATAAATTGAATAATCAAAAGTGTAAATCTGAAGAGAAAGGATAAATACTATAATAGCAATAAATGTCTGCCACCATTTAATATTTTGCCAATCATATTTACTTAACCATATAGCCATTACAAAGAAAGGAAGTAAGAACTTCATTTCGTTAACCATAAAACCAGCAGGAATGAAATAGATAGCAAGAATGATGATAATCCAAGCCAACCAACACATTTTTTTACATGCTTGATGAATCAAGCATCCCATAACTGAAAATAAAAACAATATTGTAAGGAACCATAAACCTGTAAAAAGTGAATCTAATAAGTATAGCCAGTCTAAACTCTTATGTGAAAAGACTTTCCCCCCCTCCTATTAAAAGCACATTAAATACCCCCCAAGAAAGACTAGGCAGATATATTCTCCTAAATTTCTTATTGATAAAATCACACGTAGAACTACACTTCTGCACTGAAGACAAGAAGAAATAACCTGATACGGCAATAAACAGAGGCATATGAAATGCCACAATCCATGTATAATCCTCTTCTGGAGTTGCGCTAAAACATTGTATAACATGCCCCATAACTACTATAAATATTGCAATCCCTTTTAGGTAATCGTAAAATTGATTCCGATGATTCATTATTTATACCCAATTTTTATTTTCACTGCATTCACAACTTGCATAACCACCCTTCGCTCGTGTTGATTTATTCCAATTAATAACACTACAATACTAAAAATGATACTTCCCAATACCAATTGAAATATTAATGTTCCAATATTATCCTCCATACTAAGCGAAATAAAATAACAAGGAATGGCAGAAACAATACCCACAAGGAAACACGGCACTACCACATGTCTAAAAATTCCATTTATTGTGGGTATACTAACTTTAGATCCTAACACTATCATAGAAGCACAATAAACGAACTCCATTGCAACTATAATAATAATTAAAGGGATAGGTGTTTCATATTGTGCCCCCCAATAATAAGCTAAGGGCAAGACTAATGAATGAATGAGTTCAGAATAAATAAAAAACTTAACAACATTTCCTGTAGCTAATACCGCAGTTCGAAATGGTTCAAAACTCGCATAAAGAAGCGACTGAAATACAAATGCCATAGCAAATGAAGAGGCATAAGGAGGAACTGTACCAAGCCACAGTTTCATGATATAATGACTATGAAAACAAAATGGAATAAGAATAATCATAATCATATATGATCCTATTTTTGAGCCGCTATATACTAACTTTTCATGTTTGTTAAATTCACCAGCAGCATAAGTTTTAGTTATTTGAGGCTGCACTGCTTTAAAAATATTCATGCCAAATGAGAGGACGGAGTTTTTAACCTGCAAACCAATGTTATATACAGCATTAATAGCAACACCATACGTCCAGTTTATAATTAAAACCAACCCTTGAGTTATAAATACCTGCAAAAGTCCACTCACAGAAGAAGCACCTGTATATTTTGCTATTGATTTTACAAGTTGTACATCAATCTTCTTACTAAACTTAGTTTCTGGAAAATGTCTTATACAATATAGAAAATAAAGCAACCTAATAAAAAACTGTACAAGAAGGCCTAATAGCGAATAGTATATTAAACGATCATTATTAGGAAAATAAGAAATACAGTATGCAGCAACGCAACCTAAAAGCACCTGAAGAGTCGAAATAAATGCCCATACATTCATTTTCTCATGAGCAATTAGTATTGCATTGTAACAGGTCGAATTGAGGTTTAATAAACAAGTAAATATTGAGAACTGAAGAACCCATTTCGCAGCATTTTCGCTTTGTTCTGGTAAATTCACATTGCAATTTAACATCCATAGACCGCCAATTTCTAAAAGTAGAAAAAGAAGAACCGAAACTGCTAATATTATATTTGAACATGTACTAAAAACCAGTGCTATATTTCCATCTTTTTTCCCCATTTCAAATGTTATAAACCTTTGTGCAGCGGACAATAACCCACTAACGAATATCGCAAACATATTTACAATACTTCCAACAACACTAAACACTCCCATATCCTCTACACCTAAATTAGAGAGAACAAAACGCGTAGTTAGTAAATTTAGCACCATTGTAAACATCATACGTATGTACAATGTTGTTGAGTTTTTAATAAGTCTTTTTTTATTAAAGTTATCTGACATATAATAAAGTTAAAGTAAAAGACCACGCTACTGCTTCAAAACAAACTGAAGCACTACAATACTTTTACACATTGTCTAACACGATAGTAGATGAGATGTATTTCTTTTCCTAGCCATACAGCCACTGGAGCTATTGCCAAAACCCCAAGGAGTTTTGAATCCTCAGAAAGATAACCATCTTTTATAACCCCCAATTTGAGCACTTGCTTTTTTAGATTTTTCTCCTTCTTTTACTTAATGTTCTCCATAGCCGTAACCATAACCATAACGCTTGCCATAACCATAATACTTGCCATATTTACCATAACCATAATAATAGCCATACTTCTTCTTCTGAAGATCCAAACCATTAATTATAGTACAAAGATTAGGAAGCTTATTGTTTTCAGCCAATTCATTAATCAAAGTAAACTCTGCTTTCCTTGTATAATCAGCACGACATACATATACAGACAAATCAGCTACACGACCTATAAGTAAGGTATCAGTCACCATACCAACTGGAGCAGTATCTAAAATCACATAATCAAAGTTCTTTTTCAATGTTTCAATTGCCTTATCCAAGCCATCACGAGCTAACAACTCAGTCGGATTAGGCGGAACTGTTCCACCTGGAAGAATATACAAACTCTTACTTACATCCGAAGGCTGAACGAACTCCATCAGATCCTTTTCCGGATTTGCCAGATATTGAGTAATACCCTGCTCTTTTCGCGGTATATTAAAGACTTTATTTAAACCGGGCTTACGAATATCAAGCCCCACAATCACTACTTTCTTTCCCAATAAAGAAAGACTTATTGCTAGATTGGAAGAAATAAAAGATTTACCTTCACCACTAACTGTCGAAGTCACTAAAATTACTTTCTGACCATTTTCAAGTATAAACTGTAGATTAGTACGGACATTACGAAAAGTCTCACTCATTAAAGTATTCTGATTCTCAAACACAGCAATAGAGCCTGTTTTTTCATCAGTCAAAGGTACATCACCCACAATAGGTAGACTTGTTAATTTCTCAACATCACCACGCCCTTCTATTTTGAACTTAGTCAGACCAAGTAAGAAAATAACACCAACAGGCAATCCCACTCCTACCACTAAAGCAATCATATAAATCATTTTAGGCTTTGGAGAAACCGGTCCACCTTCAGCTACCGGTTCATCTATAATCTTAGCATTATTTGCGGTAGCTGCTAGAGTTATAGCGTTCTCTTCACGTTTCTGCAAAAGCATTAGATAAAGTCCTGCTTTGATTTCCTGCTGACGCGCAATACTTACATACTGACGTTCTTGGCCCGGAGCATCACTGATACGACGAGAAAAGCGACTAGCCTCACGATCCAGATCAGCCTTTACAATAAGTAAACCTTGCAAAGTACCATCAATAGCAGCTTGTACATTCGCTTTCATAGCACGAATACTCGTATCTAGATTTACAATCATCGGATTATTCTCCGTAGAAGTACGTAGCAAACGCTTACGTTCGAAAATTAATTCATTGTAACGATCTATCTGAGTAGTCAAACCATTATCAGACAAACCAATGTTAGCAGGTAATACTTCATATTCATTTGACGGGTTATTGATGTATTTAGTAAGATCACGAATCAAATTAATTTGAGTTCCATTTTCTACACGTTTCCTTTCATATTCTGCATTTCCTTCAACAGCTAATTGGGCATCACTACCGATATTAGTTAATCCGGCATTTCTTTTAAATGCTTCCAGCTTATCTTCTGTACTTCCAAGTTCTTCATCAATAATCTTAATACGCTCATTGATAAATTCCTTTGTTTTCTCCGCAACCTCATTCTTATCATTATTCGTATTACGGTTATACATCTCCATCAGTTTATTGATAAAATCCTGACCACGCTGTATATTTGTATTCATTAGTGAAACAACTGCAACAGACGTTGTTTTAGAGGTAGGTGCTATATTCAATACCCCCTGGTATCCTTTTGCTACTCTAAACGGCTGACTGACCACAGCACTGATATTTCGCACCACATTCTGTCCTTCTATATTCCCATTCGCCAAAGAATCTTTCAATGCAAACCCAAATGTACCCGCATCTGTAGGTAACACTGCTGGGAGTTTATCAAAATGTTTAGCATATTCATTCAACCCTATTTTCAAATTTACATCCAGACCACCCTCTGGAGCAAGCTTCATATTAATCAAAGCTGCATCCAGCAATTCATCTGCTTCCTGAGGTGTCAGGTTTACGACTACCGGAGAAGTCTTATATAGTTCTTTTTTAGGGAATTCATCCTCATCATAATAAGTTATATAAAGTTCCAGATTATTGATAACTTCTTTTAAAATCGTTTTTGAACGTAAAACTTCAATCTCATTATCAATACTTTGTGCAGAAGTAATCACTCCACCCAATCCCAAGCTTTCCAAATCAGCAGCATTTCCACCACCATTCTTTTTATCATCTTTTATCATGATGGAAGCAGAAACCTGATACACGGGAGTTTGAAAATGCAAATACACCCAAGCACCAATTAGGCAAGCTAAAACGGAAGCTACAAACCAAGGCCAATGAATTACATATTTAAAAAAAAGTTCCTGATAATCTACTTTCTCTTCGTCCAATTCATTCATATTATTGTCATACGAATTTTCTTTCATTGTTGATCGTTATTTTAATAAAATTACCAATATGTTTGCAAGTGAAACCAAAATAGAAGTACTAGAAAGCCATAATCCCGTATTAGTGCCTATATCTGAATTCTTAGCCTTAGTCTTGTTAGGTGTCACATAAATTATATCATTCTGCTGTAACTGATAATAAGGAGACAGTACCGTTTCAGCCTTATTCAAGTCCATAGTAATAATTTCCTGCTTGTTATCTTGCCCTGTCCGGATCAATTTCACATTATCACGCATACCATAAATAGTCAAATCACCAGCCATAGCGAGCGCTTCCAACAAATTAATCTTCTCGTTAGAGACTACAAAGCTTCCTGGCTTAGTAACCTCTCCCAATACCGAAATCCGATAATTAACAATACGCACAGTTACAAGCGGTGCTTCTTTCAAATAAACCTTCAATTTCTCTATAATCAAGTTTTCTATTTCCAGTTTAGTCAATCCACCTACATGAATCTCGCCCAATACTGGAAAGTTGATATTCCCTTGATTATCTACTAAATATTGCTGTAGAGCAGATGATGCAGTTCCTTGTCCTACCGTCTTTCCCTCCGTTCCACTAGCAGTACCCGAATTTACCAGATTAAAAGGTGCAGCCAGTTCCGGAGTAGAACAAGATACGGCAATCGTCAACAAATCCTTTGGCATTACCTTCACACCTGTCTGACGAACACTCTGTTCTGTATCATTCACAAAAGCCGTATCCTGCAAATAAGGCACTTTCTTAT